>Ga0265299_10002841_pt1 | contig 17342 bp, 16 predicted proteins | sample AusTroGonzalo_MG_4_FD_193485 | JGI IMG/M metagenome (GOLD analysis project Ga0265299, IMG submission 193485) | Bovine rumen microbial communities from tropical cattle in Woodstock, Queensland, Australia - Gonzalo_02 | ecosystem: Host-associated > Mammals > Digestive system > Stomach > Rumen ... | reverse complement strand
CGCAGTTTGCTCGTCGGCACAGGAGGACCGCTCTCCGTGTTCGTTTTGGTTGCGCCAGGCTGCGGTGCGCTCTCCATGTTCGTTTCAGTTGCGGGGGCAATGGTATCACCCCGCGGAGATTCCTGCGTCTCATGCGCGGTCTGCTGCGCGACGTACTGCTCCACCGCCTGCCGGATGGTCAGCCGCCCGGCAGAATCGTTTCGGACGGTCTCGGGCAGCACACCCGCGTCCCGGAGCGTCTGCATGGCCTCTGCGTTCTGCATGATGCGCTTTGCGTCGTTCTGCGTGAGGGGTTCGCCGGCGGTGAGCTTGTCCACGGCAGCCTGCAGAGGCGATGCTGGCTGCGCTTCTGCCACGGCTTCGACGGGCGCCGGGCCCTCGATCTGCGCAGGAGCCTCAATGGAAGCGGGGGCATTGCGCTCGGCCAAATCCTGCCTCGTAGCTTGCACAGCAGCCTGCGCAGCCTGCCCGACGTTGGAATTGAGCGCCAGCTGAATTGGAGCTCCGCCTCCGGCCATGATGCCGCCGGAAAGCATACCGCCCAGCGCATCCAGCCCCGCCTGCTTGATCCTGTCCAGCAGGACGGCTTCTGTGGCCTCTCTGACGCCCATGCCGTTCTTCATGTTCTCCCGGATGGTATATTCCCACTCGGACTCTTTCTGCCCGGTGAGCAGGTCAATCAGAGCGTCAGCGGCCCAGTTGATCACGTCGGAGCCGAGTTCCTCAGATCCTTCAGCCGCCATGTTCTTGAGAATGTAACGAACCACGCCGTCGGCGAGCTTATCAGGATTGAGCAGGTTCTCCAGGGAGACGTTCTCGGTGATGACTTCGGCCAGACCTGCGATGGCGCCGAGGGCAAACGCTCTGGTGCTGTCTACGCCGCGGTCACGCAACTCAATCACGGTATCGGCAGCTGCGCCGGAGCCCATGATGGCCAGAGACGGACGAAGGAGCTTGGCCGCACCGGTCAGGCCTGAACCGACACCCACGAACTCGCCAGTGATCGCGCTGTTGAAGAGGAAGTCTGCCATGCTCATGCCGGTTTGGTAGATGAAGGATCCTTCCTTGCCCCACGTCTTTTGGATCTGTTCAGACACCGCGCCGCGGATATCCTTGGGAATGTTGCTATATCGGTTATAAGCCGCGTTCTGATCAATCCTGCCGTCGTCGATAAGGTCCGCTGCCTGTCCGAAGAGCGTGATGGCTTTCAGCGGAGTGGTCAGGACAGAAAAGGCCGAGGCGCCCCAGGGCTGATCCTTTGCGTAATCTGTCCACCACTGTTGGTCCTCTTGACGCTGCCTGGCATTGAGAATCGGAGTGATCTGCTCGAGGAATTCGTCCGCCGCCTTTTTCCCCTTGGTCGCATAAAGGTAATTGTATGCAGCTCGCTCGCGTTTGTTGATTTGCGTGAGATAGTCCAAACTCGTCGTAGCCGCGGAAAGCCCGCCGCCGTGAGTGGAAACGGAGTTTTCCAGCGCTCCCGGGGCGCCATTGATGATGGCGTACTTTTCATCCTTGTAAAAAGACACGCCCGTGATGTCTTTGGTGTACGGAGAAAGCAGTTTTTCATCAGCTTTAGAGAGCTTCTCCCAGCTCGGGTCGTTCATGCTCTTCTCTACGCTGGACAGCAGCTCATTGTACTGGTAATTTTCGTACCGTCTTGTTGCAGCATCCGCCTGACGATACAGCTCCTGCGCCCTTGCCGTGTCCTCCTGGATCCTGGTCCGCAGGTCGAAGGTCTCCTGTTGCCAGGCGCCAACCTCATCAGGTGTCATGCCGCGATTGACCCGCAGCTCGTCTCTGTCGTTGGCGAGCTTCTCCATCTCGCGCACTCCGGCCTGGAGCCGGTCTCCTTCTCTGCGGAGCGCACCGGCGTCCAGATTTCCCCGGGAGCTGATGGCATTGTACTCCGGCAGCAGCTGCTGATATGCCAGCATAGCCGAGTTGTACTGCGCCTGCAGCGCCTGAGACTGCCCGACCAGAGAGTTGTAAGTCCGGAGTTCGTTCTTGAGCCGGTCCAGAGCCTGATTGGCATACGGCAGCAGGGCGTTGTACTCCTTGATGGCGTCGTTCCTCGCCTTCACATCCAGCGTCTTATCGTTGAACGTATCGCTCAGGAGCTGCAGCTTCTGCTCAAACCCGGAGTACTCCCTCTGCCGCTGATCAACGGCAGAGCGAGCATACTCCAGGCCGGGCGTCAAAGCGCCCATGTTGCGTTCCGTGTCGTTCATGGCGGAGGTGTACTGCCCCAGCCGAGTCTCCATATCAGCCGCCGTCTGTGCTGCCTCATAGGGCCGCTGACCGGTCCGTGTGACCTCAGACACGCCGGCAGGAAGACGGAAGACAGAGGATGTATTATTCTGCCGAAGCGCAGACTCGTTCTCCTGCCGCTCGAACCGGCTGCCGTGAGACAGCGTGACCCGGTCGCGGTTGGTGGAGGGCTGGGGTACGATGGTCGTGCGGTATTCGCCTGTCCTGCCGACGCCGGGCGTATATCCGCCCGAGTCGTCGGCGCTGGCCTTCTGCCGGAGGAACGCACCGACAGGGTCCTCTTTAACCGAGTTTTGCGGCTGCTGGCCCTGCGCTTTACGGCGCAGAAAATCCCTTACCGATTCCAATCCTCGATCCGCTCCCCTCTTGTGTTGGTGTGGAAGGTGTACTGCCCAGTCCGGGAATCGTACTGTGCCGTCACTTCTCCCCGTTCATATGCCCGCTGGAGCTCGGGCCAGGAGAACTGTCTGCCGTCTACGTTGACTTGGCCGGAAGCACCGACGGGGTTGGTGATCTGGACGCCTCCAGACTGAGCCTCCTGCGGTGCTTCTGCCGGAGCGTAGTCGGTCGTTGTCCCGCCTCCAGAGCTGGAACCGCCACCGCCGCCACGGTAGTAATAGCTACCTCCGGAGGGCTGCTGCTGGCTGGCGATCCAGCTGTCCACGTCGATCCCCAGCTCTCTCAGGCCGCTGTAATCCCCGTACTGTGCCCGCCATTCTGCGTCTTTCCGGAGCCTGTCGTACTCGGTGTTGCCCATGTCCCAGGCGTCCAGCGCGCGCTGGTAGTTGGTGCTGTCCGTATACTGCGCGTCGGAGACCAGGTCCCGGTTCTGCTGCCTGGCGAACTGTGCGTCCCACTGGGCGTCGTTGATGCTATCCCGGTTGAGCTGCCGGGCGAAATCCAGGTCCCAGCGCCGCTTGTCCTCCTCCGCCTGGCTGAGCTTGTAGACGTAGTCCCGCTCCGCCTGGCTGAGCTGGTCTTCGTATTCCCGGAGGTACTGCTCGAATTCGGCCTGCTTCCAGCCCTGCTGATCCGCGTATTCTCTGAGCTTCTGTGCCCACTCCCGCTCCTGCATGTCCATCTTGTCCGTGTACTCCCGGAGCTGCTGGTCGAACTGCATCTGCCACCGCCGGTCGGACTCCGCGTCCCGGGTCTGCTGATAGGCGAATTCGTTTTCGTAGTTGTTCTGGGCGAGCGCGTCCTGCCAGCGCTTATACGCGGCGTCCGCCGCCTGCATGCCCAGGCTCTGCTCGGTGCCCCAGCGGTTGTACTGGTCCTCCGCCGCCGTCCGGCCCATAGACTGGCTGTCCCGGGCCACGCCGTAGTTGTACGCCCGGTCGTTGGCGAAGCGGTCCACGTCGTTGAGGTACTGCTGATACCGGGTGTTGTAGTCGGCCCGGTCGTTGGCGATGGCGTCCTGGGCGGTGCCGTAGGCGAAGCTCCGGTCCGTGTTCCACCGGGCCAGGTCGTCCTGATACTGGCCGTAATCCTGCAGGCCGTACTGATTGTACCGGTCCGCCATGTCCAGATTCATGCCCTGCTGCTGCGCCCAGCGCTGATACTCCCGATCGTCGAGGCCTGCGTAGGCGTCGCTGATCCCCAGCTGCCGCTGATACTCCTGCAGGTAACGGTTGTAGGCGTCGTTGTAGAGCTGGGGCAGCTTATCGCTGAGCTGCGACGCATAGTAGTCCCCTGCCTGGCTGGCCGCCGTCACCGCTGCGGTGGAGGCCATTCCCCCCGTCATGGCCGCCGCCTGGCCCAGGGTGTCCTGGGTGGCCCGCTGGCCCTCACGCCGATACTGCTTCTGATACGACTGCCAGACGGGGTCCTCGTCGGGGTTGTAATTCCATTCCATGTCAGCCGCCCGGGACAGGGCTTCGTCCCGCCGCTGCTGATACTCGCTCCCCTCCCAGGGCCCTCCGGCCTGCTCCAGCAGTTCGTCCCGCCGCTCCCGATACGGGTCTCCTTCATACTCCGGCGCCTGGGCGTTCTGCCAGTTGTTCAGGTAGTCCTGGTAGATGCTGTTCTGGGTGTGATCGAATTCCCCGCCGGTCCACTCTGGGGTCTGCGAGACGTTCCCGTACTGCTTCAGATAGTCCTGCCACTGGGTGCTGCTCTCCGGATCATAGGCCGCCGGGGCTTCCGTGGGCTTGTACGCCTCCGGCTGGGCCTGATCAAATGCCTTGGGGGTAAACTGGCTCACAGGCTGGGAGGAGGTCGTTCCGGTTCCGGTACCGGCAGTTCCGCCGGCAGTTCCGGAATTCCCTCCCGTGCCGCCCGCCGGGCTGGGGGTGTACCCGCTGCTCTGGGGGATGCTGGGCGCCTGGGACGGTGCCATGGGCACATACCCGGCGGGCTTCAGCCCGTCGCTCCCGGTGTAGTTCTGACTGCCCCGGTATCCCTCCGGCAGGAGGCCGCTGGGCGTGTAGTCGATGCCGTAATCGGTCACAGGAGTAAACACCTGCCCGTTCGCCCCCTGCTGGAATCCCTGGACGTAGGCGGGATCCCACATCTTGGAGTACCGCTCCCACTCCGCGTCGTCCATATAATCCGGCTTTGTCGTCAGGCGGTAGTAGGCCTTGGCGTTACCCATCTCGGTGTTCAGGCTGGGGTCGGTGTAGTCCCCGTTCTGGGCCTTGGCCTGCGCCACCTGGTCCCACGTCAGGCCATATTTGTCCATCGCCTCCCCCCAGGTGTTGTATCCCCGGGGTGCGGTGTGCTGGTTCGTCCAGGTCAGGCCGTTGTTCGCCAGCCCGCTCCCGCCGATGCTCCCGTTCAGGACCCGCCCGTCCGGGGTGAGCCAGGTGTTGGTGTCGGATTTCCCGGTTGCCATGAGCTGACCCCCCAGCACCGGCTGGAAGGAGTTGCCCGATGCGCCGCCCTCTCCCCGGACCCAGCCCCAGTAATTCCCCTGGTCGTCGTAGTAGCCGGTGAAGTCGTTTTCCTTCCCCCGCTTCTCGTTCATCAGGTTGATGGCCCCGGTCACGTCCCCGGACTGGTAGAGCCGCTGCACCTGGTTATAGAAGTCCTTGTTCTGGTCGGAGATCTTCCAGTTCTCGTAGCTGCTCCCGGGCACCTTGTCGTAGCCGTATAGGCTGACGTACATCGGGCCGCTCTGCCCGTTCCTGTCGTAGAAGGACTGGGGCACCACGCCGGAGTCGTTGAAGGCCTGCACCTCCGCCTGGGTCGCCCCCGCCCGGATCAGGTTCCCAAGGTTCGCCTGCTGGCCGTTCACCGTCCCGTTCGCCTGATCCTGGGCGTTCTTCCGCAGCCGGTCCGCGTCCGCCAGCCGCACCGCGTTCTGATATGCTGTTGCCATATCTCTACCTCCCCCGGTAGTTCATTTTCCTGTTCATTCCGCCCTGCATGCTGTTGGAATACGGCGTATACTGCGCCTGCCCCGGATTCCGGTCGGGCAGCGGCGTATACTGCGCCTGCTCTCCCTGCCGCATGGGGTACTGGCTCGGCATACCCCACGCGGTGGAGCCGGTGTTCCCCCGGTTGGGCATCGGCGCGCCGCCGAACCGGCTCTGCTGCGGCGGTGTGTAGCTCTGCCGGGGAGCGCTCTGCATCGGGGGCCAGCTGTTAGCGCCCTGGTAACCGGACTGCATCGGGGGCCAGCTGGTGATATCATAGTCATCCAGCGCCTGCTGATACGGCGTCCGCTGGTAGGGTCGACCGGGATAGGCCTGGGTCTGCTGATAGGGCCGCATCTGGTTCGTCCATGCCTGCTCTTCCGGACTGATGCTCTGCGGCCTGGTATCCACACGCCCATACTTCCAGGCATCGTCATCAATACTGGCCCCGCCGCCGGATACCGGCGTGTTTGGCCCCACAGTGGGCTGCGGTCTCTCGTTGCCCCGATACGCAGGAGTGATGTTCTGCGACGTCGGGGTGTTGGCAGTCACCTGCTCAAAGCGCTGCCTGTATGGGTCGTCAGACTGTTTGGTAGCCAGCTGCTCGATGCGCTGCCGGTACCGATTCAGATCATTCTGCTGCCAATTCTGTACTGTGGACATCCTCGTGCTCCTTTCTTATGCCTGCTGCCATTCGCCGGCGTACCGCTCCACGGCGATGGAATAGATCACGGCGTCCCCGGTGCCGGTGAGCCGGAGCTGCCAGAAGTCGCACCGCCGCAGCACCAGCGGCACCACCTTGCTCCCCTTCTCCATGCCGCTTGCCCCGCCGAAGGCCGCGGCCTCCTCAAAATCGCCGCCGTCGTAGGCGATCCATACCTTCATGGTCCCCGCCAGCCTGCACCGGATCAGCAGCCGCAGGACCCCCTTCTTGCTCTCGCTCCCCGTCAGCGCCGTCTTGTATGCCCGGGTGCTGTCCGCGAAGGTGACGCGCCATTCCGTGCTTTCATCCGTTCCGGTGACGAATTCATGCAGGGTGTAGACGTAACCCAGGCCCCCCGGCGTAATGTCCCGGGTGACTATCCATCCGTTCGCCCCGTCCCCGGTGAACCGCACGTTCGTGGTGTAGGGATTGTCCACATAGATCTCATGCCAGGTCCCGTACCGGGTGTCGAAGGCATACAGCTTGTACACCGATATGAACGCTTTATTGTCCTCGTCGTACTGGTACAGGGTCAGCCAGGTGTAATACCGCAGGCTGTCCGTCCCGGCAAGCGCCGTCCGGAACTGCCCGGGCTCCCCGCCCAGCGCCCCGGAGATCACCGTGGGATAGTCCCCGCCGTTCCATTGCAGGATCCCCACCCGGCTGAGGTAGTAGAGGCTGCTGCGGATCTCGACGATGCTGTCAGCGCTTCCCTTCTTCACCCCCTGGATGTTGAGCTTCCGCAGGGTGAAGCTGCGGGGCTCGTCTCCCATGATGCGGAAGACGGCGTTCTCCTTGAAGAAGGTGGGGTAACCCTGGAAGGAGCAGCACCCCGTGAAGTCCCCCGGCGTACCGGTATCCACGCTCCAGCTGTCCGTGCTCAGGCCGTCAAAGACAAAATAGTTCAGCGGGTCCCCCAGCTTGCTGGCGTAAATGGTGTCTCCCTTGCAGCCCCACACCCGGTTCTCGTTCACGCAGACGAAGTCCATGTCCGGTATCGTCCGGGTGACGGTGACATCCCCCCAGCTGTACATGCCGTCCGTGAAGCCCAGCTCCGTTCCCGTGGGCGACGTCGGGTTGTCCAGCAAAACAGAGACGTAAGTGTCTCCGTTCTTCCAGTCGACCTCATTCCCGTGGGATCTGAGGTAGGTGTTCGCCGGGACGGCGGTGGTAGAGAAGGATTTCCACACCCCGTTCTGCTGGAACCGGTAGGTCCCCGCAGACATGGCGCTGCTCGTGAAGTAATATCTCCACCCGTCCGCGAAGGTGTTTTCGTAGAACCGCAGGTTATCCCCGTCGATCTCCCGGATGATGGCTGTCTTGTTGTTCGCCGCCTCGTCGCAGCCGGAGATGGTCACCGCGTCCCCCACGGAGAATTTGGTCCCCCAGGCGGCCCCGGATTTGTACAGGGTGTTGTTCTCCGCTTCGACCCCCGCATAATATCCGTCCATAAACAGCGCGCCGGAAATGGTCTCCGTCGCGTCCATATTGATCAGGGTCCCGGAGGAGAAGTCGTACATCTGCTTGTTCTGCGCCAGGACCATCCGGGTCCCCAGGGTCGCCATCTGCAGATCCCGCAGATTCACGTTGAACCGCAGCAGCTTCGAGGGCGCGGTGGGCCGCGTCGGGTCGTACAGGTACCAGTCGCTCGATACCTTGTGGGTGTACCCCAGCTTCCCGTCGTAGGTGTAGGGGATCTCGATGTCCGCAGGAAGCCCCGTCCGCTTCAGCCTTGCGTTCGCCAGCAGCGGATATTCCCGGCTGGACATGTTGACGGCTTCCATCAGCTCCCCGTCTCCGGCGCTCTCGTTCAGGTTGATGCCGCCCCATTCCGTGCGGACCTCCCGCCGGAATTTGTCCCCGGCGGGGAGATTGTTCAGGCTCACTGCTTCACCCCCTTCAGCAGCTTATACAGCCGCCGCAGCATCACGGCGGCCTCCGCCCGGGTGATCGGCTGGTCGGGATGGAAACTCCCGTCCGGGTAGCCCCGAACGATCCCGCTCTCCATGGCCCACTCGATATCCTCCCGGGCCCAGTGCTTTTCGTAGTCGGTTTTCGGCATATCGATCTCCTTGTATTCCGGCCGGCAGATCATGACGATCTGGGCCGCCGTGCGCGTCTTCCGGGCGACGCAGCCACCGTTATCCTGGCTCCCCTCTTCTCCCGGGGAAGTGTTCCCCTCGATGGTTTTCACCAGGCCGAAGCCCACGACCTCCTCCACGATGCCGCAGTGCTCCGGCGTCAGGCCCCCGTGGAAGTTCAGAAGGACGATGTCCCCCGGCCTGACTTCCGTAATGGGCACCGTCATCCCCTGCGCCTGATACCACCGGCCCAGAGTGCCGCAAGAGGCGGTCTTGGCCCCGGCGAAGAAGGCGGCAGATTGTCCGGCTCGCCAGAAGCACCACCAGAGGAAGATCACGCACCAGGGCTGGCCCTGCATCCTCTCGTCGTAGTCGTTCCAGTACTTGACGTGATTGCTCCCGGGCGGGTATTCCGTGGTCCCCAGCTCCCCCCGGGCGATCTCCAGCACCCGCTCCATATCAGCGCCTCCCGTATATCGAATTGATCTGCATGGAGGAAAAAGTCTGGGAGATGATCCGCAGCTTCGTCCAGTCGCTGTCTGTCAGCCCCAATCGAAGGGCCCCCAGGGTGTTGTTCGCCGCCGCGGGAACGAAGAAGCTGTTGCCCAGGGCCACGGTTGGGACTGCAATGCAGAACCGGTATCCTGCCGTCGTGCCCCCGGCGTGGCCGTAGATGATCAGCAGCGTGAATCCGTTGGCCGCAGCGCTCAGCGCGAGCGTGGTGTCCGTGGAGACGTCCGTTGCCGTGTTGAATAGTCGCACCAGCGAATCGTCCGCCCGGATCGCCTGGGAGACGATCTCTTCCACCTGCTCAGCGTCCTGCTTCTCCCCAAGCTGCGCCTCCAGATCCGGCACCCTGCCGACGATCTCCGCGAAGTCCCGGTTCAGGTTGTCCTCCCCCAGATGGGTGAGGAGGAATTCCAGCTCGTCCTTCAGCCGGGTCAGGTAGTCCCGCATCTCCCGGATCTGATTCTCCACGTAGCCCCTGGCGGGCGGGGGAGCCTCCGCCAGCACCCTCAGCTTTGCCACCGGAGATCCCTCCTTCTCGCGTACCGGTCCTCGTAGGCCCACTGCTCGTCCGGGATCATCATCCGCCCCACGAGCCGCAGGCTTCCGGCGTTCTGCCAGTTGCCCGGGCCGAAGTGGATAATGATATCCGTCCCGTCCCGGTCTGCCATGAGCATCCGCAGGGGCGTCACGCCCTTCGTCTTCAGGTCCACCGTCTCGTCCGCGATCTTTGCCGTCAGGGCGAAATCCAGCTCCGTCCCGGCCTTCCCGGCGCTGATGGCGAGCATGGTGCTGCTCACATCATCCGGCTTGATGTATTCCATGACGGAGCCCAACCACAGCCGGGTCATAACCGGAAGATCCTCGGTGGTTTCCCAGTTGTACCAGGTTCCGTCCTCCCGCATGCCGCAGTAGGTTCCGGCAGGCAGCTCAACCGGGGCCACATACGCCGCCCGCTCCCGGGTGAAAGGCGTATCCACCACGATCCGTCCCGCCACGACGGCGCAGCCCTCCGGGAGGGTGATGATCGTCTGGTCCCCCAGCTGCGGCGTGATCTCCGCAGAGAAATTCCGGTTCCGCAGCCGGTCCGTGGTGTCGAAGTCCCCGCCGAACCAGCGGTTGGCCTCGGCCCAGACCTCGTTGAACATGGCCATGCTGTTGGCGTAACGGTCGTACTCCCCGTTGGCGTAATGGATCATGGCCTGGAGATACCGGGGATACATCCGGTCGTAGGGCGCCGGCAGAGCCAAAATCCGCCCGTCGCTCTGGGTGATGGGGGTAAATTCGTAGGGCTGGACCAGGAAGAGGGAGGTATATACCTTCCCTTCGACCTCGGAGAGCCAGCCCGCCTTCTGCGCCGCCGTGTAGGCGTTGGGCTCCACGGCGTCGATATACTCGATGCATTCCTGTACGGTCATGCCCTCACTCCCTCTTGTACAGGGTCTTGATGTCGTTCTTGATCACGGCGATATCCGTGCCGATCTCGCTGAATTTTTCCGCATACCCGTTGTGGATATCGATCTTCCGCTCCAATGCGGTGATCCGGTCCTCCAGCTTCTGGTCCCGCACCGCCTCGTCGATCTTCCGCTTGGCCGCCGCCTGCCGGGAGATGAGCCATTGCCCGAACACCGCGCAGGCCCCGGTGATGATGGCTACGATGATCGTCTCGCTCATTTACTCACCTTCTCCAAAAGGATATTCCACACGGCCGAGATGGCCGCCGCCAGCGCCGCTGCTACCACGGGCGCAAGATAGGCCCACACAGAGGCCCAGGACTCAGGCCAGCCGCGCTGCAGAATAGTCACAACCTCCGGCACCAGAACGCCGAAGAACGCTTGGACGAATGTTTTGATCGCTCTTATCAACCAGTCAGGCATACTCTATCTCCTTTCTGCGGCAGTTTCTGATCAGTCTGACTTTGCTGTTGGGCGCAATGTACAAAATCACACCGCCTTTCTACTCATTGCCAGTTGTTATTCATCTTGTCTTGTTTCAATAAAAACCGGATAATCAGACGGCATTGTATACCCCGAATACATATCGTGGGTACCCCCGGAATCGATACGCATAAAGCTAAAGCTGATTGCTGTGATGTCATCCATTGTTCCAAAGAACATCCCGTCCAAAATGTAAACATGGGTAAAGGCAGGCGTAACATCGGTCGCCGGGAAAATGTAACGAATGTATACAAGGGAACCGGATTCTACAGCAGAACGAATTTCGGATGCCGTTTTTGTCGATGTCAGTTGCATATTGTCGTTCTGATCGAGACCGTAAGTGCAGTCAACAAAGTAAGCTGATGCTCCACCGCCAGCGCCATTAACCCATTTCTCAGAGCTGGCATCATAAACCAGCGCCTGCCTGTCAGATGGATTACTGATGTCCACATCTGTAAGGCCAGCGAGCGTACTGGAACCGCCTCCGCCGCCTCCACCACCGGAGCCCTGATTCCACAGGCACAGATCGCACTTTTCACACTTATCCATTGAGATCACCCCAGCTCCCCGTGGAGTCCAGCACCTTGACGCCGCCGCCCTTGATCTTGGCGTAGCTCCAAGGCGCGGGCTTGGCCGTTACGCCGCCAGAAGGCATAGAAAAGCCCGTGCTGGTGGGCAGGTTGGCCACATCCGCAGCGGAGTCCAGCCCGAACAGGCATCTCTTCTTCCCGCTTATCATCTCTTCCGGGCCGTCGATGTAGCCTAGAAATGTAATCGCCATGGTTATCTCTCCTTTCGCAAAAGGCGGGGCGTAACGCCCCGCCTTTATATGTTTTGTGCCGCCTTACTTACCGCCGGCGGCGACCAGCTGGGTGAGCTTGGAGGCGTTCGCCGTGGTGCTTGCCCGCACCAGGTAGGCCTCTCCCGCCGCGATGCTCGTGCCGGAGTCGCCGGACACGTTTTTCAGTGTGAAGGCGTTCGTGCCGCCCTCGTTGACCACGATGGCCACTGCGCCGTCCGGCAGGCCCAGGGTAACGGTTTTCGACGCCGCCGACAGGGTGATGCCGATGTACTGCGCCGCCTTCTGCTCCTCCGTCAGGGTGACGTTCGCCCCGCTGGAGATCACGGTGCTGCCCATGACGCCCTTTACTGCGAGTCTGGTGAATTCCATCTCCGCACCCCCTTAGGAGAGCGGATCCGCGCCGCTGACGCCAGCCACGGCGATGGCCCGCCAGTCATTGAAGCCTGCGGTGAACCGGGCGTAGCCGTCCCAGACGTTGGCGTTGGTGTTGTTGTCCACGAAGCTGTTGACGTCCAGCGCGATACGATCCTGCCAGATCAGGCTGTCGTAGGTCTCGTTGTACCGGCTGTCCATCAGGACCCAGGGAGCCGTGCCGGCCGTGATGAACTGGTTCAGATAGGGCCAGACGATCACGTTCCACCGGCCGAACTGGTAGTTGAACGCATTGTTGGCGGTCTCCGGATCAGCTTCGGAGCCCACGGCCGCAAACACGGCCTTCTTCAGGCTGTGGATGTTGGGGATGAGGATGGTGTCCGGAGACACGTCCAGGATCTCGTCGTTGTCGCCTCTGGTGTTCTGCATTACCGTCGCCAGCTTGCCCAGAGCGTCGTCGCTGAAGGCGTCGCCGAAGAGGTTGGACTGGGCGGCGCCCTTGACCTTGGCCGGATGAGAGGCGGAGAACAGAGCCTGGCCGTCCGCGCCGGTGAGGTCGAACTCGCCGTCCATGAACTTGATCGTGGTGGAACCGGAGATGGCCCCGCCGATCAGCGCGGCGCCCAGCTTCTCACGAGTCCGGTAGTAAGCGGTGACGAAGGCCTCAGGTTTCTTCCGCAGGTCACCGATCTTGGCGTCCTCGATGATCTTCCGGGAGATGGAGAAACGGTTCTTCCAGGTCAGGTCAGCGATGGTCTTGCTGAACCCTTCCTCCACGCCGTCCGTGGGATGGGCGCCGTTCTCACCGACGACCCGGAAGCCCTCCATGGCGGTCATACTGGTGTACTTCTCGGCCCAGTTGTTGGACTTGCGGCTGACGAAGATCTTGGAGGCGATGCTCTCGGCCTCGAAGGCCTCCGCCCGTTTCTGGATCATCATGCGGATCGGGGCCTGGCTCTTGCCATAGATGCTGTCGTTGACGCCGGAAGCCTCGGAAAAAGTGATATTAGCCATTATACTGCTCCTCCTCTCTTAAGAAAATCTGACCAGGACACGGCTGCCGCTGGCGTCGCCGTCCTTGGCGACGATCTCCGCCACGCCGCTGGTGGTAGTGCCGGTGACCTGCAGGCCGTTGGAGGCGTGGAGTGTCACCTTCTGGCCGACGTTGACACCGGACAGGCTGGCACTGTTGGTGGTCTCGAAGATCTCATCCGCGTTGACGCGGATCACGGGCACGATGGTGCCGGCAGTGACGGCGGCATCATAATCCGCCATGCAAATGTAAACGGGCTTGGTGGTGCCGGTGGCGATAGCCAGCTTGCCGCTGGACATGATCATCGCCATGCCGATCTTGGGGGTGATGGCGCTGCAGGGCAGGTACTCCCAGGGAGTGATCCGCCCCTCCTCATTGGAATGAGGGATAAAACCTCTCACGGTTATTGCTCCTTTCTTAGCCGAATTTCTTCTTGTCGGCGTTATAGAACTTCTGGATGTCTGCGTCAGAAGCTCCGGGATTCAGTGCCCGGAAGAGATCCAGTTCGTCACGCGGGACAGACAGCGCCCCGGTACCCTGTTGCTTCGTCGCGTTGAGATGCTGCTTGCCGCCGCTCTTCGCCGCAGCACGGTTGGACTGCAGGCCGGCCAGACGATCCTTCGCCGCCAGCGTGTATGCGTCCACGAAATCCAGACCCTTGTCGACGTAGCCCCGGAATTTCTCCCCGGCCTCGGACCGCAGGATGGCTCCCAGATCAGTCATCGCCGGATCCATGGCCCGGATCTGGGCGAGCTGCCGCTGTACCTCCGCGCTGTCTACGGCCTCTGTCCGCTGAGGCGGAGGCGGCTGCATCTTCATGATGGCGGATTGCACCACCCGCTCAAGGTCCTGCGCCGTACCCCGCCCAGAAGCGATCCGCTCGTCGCTCATGGACCTTTCGTAGGCCTCCAAGGCATCAACGGTGTCGATATCCCGGTCGCCGTCCTTCAGCCCCACCCGCTTCAGCAGGGCGGACACATCGGCCCTGGCCTGCTGATAGGCGGCTCGGTATGCCTGCTCCTCCCGCTGACGGATCCGACGGCCCTCTGCCTGCCTGGCCCGCTCCTGCACGGACAGCTCAGGCTTAGGCTCCTCTGCCGCCGGCGCGGCCGGGGTAGTTTCCGCTGTCTGATTCTCTTCTGCCGCCGGGGTCTCTTCCTTCGTTACTGCATCTTCAAACAGACTATCCAGATTCTCGTTTTCCATTGTGTCCTCCTGGCCCTTTTTCGCTGGCCGGGCGAATAGATTTTTACCCGTTCTCTGGGGATCGGCTGAGTCGCCGCAGCTCTCTGATCATCGGATGTTACTTCCCGGCGCGGAGATCTTTGCCCCGGGTGACCTTGCTCTTGCCCTTGTCGCCCTTGGCCTGATTCGGGGCCTGGACGACCTGGGCACCGCCGTTCTTGATCTTACCGATGTAGCCCTTCGTGGTGTTCGCCATGGTGTCTCCTCCTTCCGTCGGGTATTTTGGCCTTTGCGCGCTGGCCGGGCGAATATCTCATCCCCCGCGTCCGGGGGAGAAATCACATAAGGGGCCGCTGCTGCGCCTGCATGGCCTGCGCTGTCCGCCAAGCATCCTCCCTGGCCTGACGATCCGCTTCGATCATGGCCTGCTGGTCGGCGTCCTGGCGCTGCTGCTGCCGCGCCATCTGCTCCTGCTGCATCTGCGCCATCTGCAGGGCCTGCTGCATCTGCATCTGCTGCTGCTGCATCTGCTGCTGCTCCGCCTTGAGCTGCTCCAAGTATTCCTTGGTGTCGCTGGCGCCGGGGTAGTGGAGGAGCTCCAGCTTGGTCCAGTACAGCAGCAAGGTGTTGAGATCCTGCGGGTTCCCGAACGCACCCATCTGGAACATCTGTGTGGTATCGCTCCACATCTGCTGCCTGTTGTTCGCCAAAGGCGCCGATGTATCACAGGAAAAGAGGAACCGGTCGTCGTCCAGGATACAGATCCATTCCCCGGTCTGCGGATCCTGTTCATAGAAGTCGTGCCGGTCAAAGGCTTCATACTGCGCCTGCCCCCGGTCATCCGTAGCCACCACAGGCCTGGGCTCGTCGGCATATGCCACCTTCAGCTGGGCGATGCGCTTGAAGAGCTCCGCGTAGGCAGCCTCTTTCAGCACCCGCTTGCTCTCCAGCCGGCCGGCGCTCTGCTGGGCGGCGAATTCCTTAGCCACGCCGCTTTGGGCGGTGGTGTCCCGTCTGCCCTGGAAGGAGTCCGTGATGCCCAGGATCTGCCGGGCCTCCTCGTACACCTGGGCCAGGTAGGCCATCTCCTGGGATAGATCACCGCTGAACTGATGCACGCCGATCATGGCCATGTCCTGCGGCTTGGAGAGATAGATCTTTTCCTGATCCTCCGGATCGATACGGATGTCCGCGTTGTCCGGCAGGGTGATCCGGGTGCCGGCCTTGATGAAGCGGTCGATGATCTTGGTCTCCATTCGGGAAACGGTGTTCTGCTGGTCCGCGATCTTGTCCACATCGCTGTCCCCCAGCAGCTGCCCGAACAGACTTACGTTCCGCTGCAGGAACACGGGGAACACGTCGGGCTTGTAGTACGGAAGACGGGTGGGTGTCTTAGCTGGCAGGCCCATCTCGTCGTAGCCAAAAGTGCTGCCTGGAATATGCCGGCCGCCTGTCGTCGTGAGGCCTTCCTCTTTCCAGATATCCTCCGTATCCTCCACGCTCTCGATGGACTGATTCGCTCCGCACACAGGGCAGACTTCTGCGTCCGGCTTGAGCGCTTCGCCGCACCGGGAGCAGAGCCGCACCCGACGGGCCTGATAGTCCTCCATGTCCTCCAGGACCGTATCATTGACCCAGCTGTACCGGCCGATCCCACCGTCATCGTTGCGGTAGAATGCGACGTACTGGGTCACCATGTCATCCGCAGTGCTGGATTCTTCGTCCAGCGTCCGGGCGGAAGGATCCTCCTCGGATTCCGTCTCGTCCAGCTTCTTGCCGTAGGCCCGCTCGATGTAGGACCGCGTCTGAGGCAGCTTGACCACGATAGCGTCCATATCCTCCACTGAGGTGTATACGCCGTCCTGGGGGATCACCTGCTTGGGATGCAGCAGGGATACGCTCACGTCGCCCTGCGTAGACTTGGTGGTGCTGGACTCATCCCACTCCACCAGCCAATACACACCGCCTTGAATGGGGACGACGCGCTCCGCCAGGTCGTTCAGGACCTCCATGGGCAGCCGATCCAGCTCGTTCCGGAGCATGTCCTCCAGGATCTTCGCCCTGCCCTCGTCGGACTGCCGGCGAGCGGTGACCTTGGGCTGCGGGATGGTGGAGGACACCTCGCTTTCGATGTTCTCCGCCACGATGTTCCGCAGATGGCTGGTCCGACGGCGGCTGCCGCTGCGCTCCGTATCCCTGGCGGTCAGCGGCGTCAGCTCGCGGACATCGCCCCGGTACAGCTGCTCCCGGTGATCCATGCGCTCGGCCTGATCACCCAGGGCGGCTTCGTTCTTTGCTGCCCATTCCTTCCATTCGTCCAGATTCCGCCTCATTCCAGCGCCTCCCGTCTCACCGTCACCAGGGCCTTTGCCAAATCATCGATCAGCTGATGCCCCACCCGCTCCTGCATGGGGTCTTCCACGTTGGTCAGGAACGTGGTTTTCAGGTGGAGGAGTTCGTGGACCAGGGTCTTCTCGTAGTCGAACGGCACGATGCGGTTCCCGTAGAGATCCGGGTCCATGATCTCTATTTTGGCCTGCTTGCCCACCTCGTTGTAGGTCACGCAGCCCACCGCCGTGGGATCATCCATGTCCTCCGGCTCGCAGCAGTCGTAGAGCTTGATTGTCCAGTCCTGCAGCCCCAACCGCGTCACCCAATAGTCCAGCTTCGCGCTCATCTCTTCGGCTCCCCCCATCTGCGCCGAAGAAGCTCTCTGTCTTCCTTATCGGCGCGGAAGTAATCCTCCCACATGTCCTCGGTCCACTGTGTCTTGCCCTCTGGGGCTTTGGTTTTCACCGCCACGGTCTGCTGGTCTCTGATATACCAGGCGATAGCCAGCGCCATCACGCAGTCATCATGGGCGCCTTCTTCGGCTTCCGGCCGGAGCTTCTTCGCCTCGTTCCGGACGAAGGTGAGCATCTCCTCCAGCGTCGTGCGGTCGTTCACCAGATCGATGCCGTCCCGCATCGCCTCGATCAGCTGCCCGATGATCACCGGGCGCGTCACCGCCGTGGTCTTGAAGCCATAGGCCTTCCGGAACGCCCCGGTGTAGGTGTCCTCCTGCTCCCTGACGTACAGGTTCTTGTACCCGAACT
>Ga0265299_10002834_pt1 | contig 17359 bp, 17 predicted proteins | sample AusTroGonzalo_MG_4_FD_193485 | JGI IMG/M metagenome (GOLD analysis project Ga0265299, IMG submission 193485) | Bovine rumen microbial communities from tropical cattle in Woodstock, Queensland, Australia - Gonzalo_02 | ecosystem: Host-associated > Mammals > Digestive system > Stomach > Rumen ... | reverse complement strand
TCGTGAGGTACCGTCATTTTTTTCTTCCCTCACAAAAGGAGTTTACAATCCGAGAACCTTCATCCTCCACGCATCGTTGCTGGTTCAGGCTTTCGCCCATTGACCAAAATTCCCCACTGCTGCCTCCCGTAGGAGTAGGGCCCGTGTCTCAGTGCCCTTGTGGCCGGTCGCCCTTTCAGGCCGGCTATCCGTCGTTGCCTTGGTAGTCCGTTACACTGCCAACTAGCTGATGGAATATGAGACCGTCTTCAAGCGATAAATCTTTAATCTTTAAGTGATGCCACTCAAAGATGTTATGGGGTATTAGCAATCCTTTCGGACCGTTATTCCCCACTCAAAGGTAGGTTCCTCATACATTACTCACCCGTCTGCCACTAAACTTAATCTTGTATTGCTACAAAACTAAGTCCCGTTCGACTTGCATGTGTTATGCACGATGCCAGCGTTAACTCTGAGCCAGGATCAAACTCTCCATTAAAATTATTTATCTTTATACTCAAAGAGTACAAAGACAAACAATCGTTAACAGCGAGCTGTTGACTTTTGACTCTACTTGTTTTTGAATTAACTTGGTGTCCTATTTTTGAAGTATAGGACTTAACTTATGAGCTTTGAATTGTTTTGCCTTGCGGCGCTTCCATTTCAAATCGCCCATTCGCACATTGCTGTCAAATTTTCAGAGAGCGAAATTTCCCCTTTGCTTTTTTCCTGCTTCGGAAAAAGCAATTGGAAATTTATCTTAACTTCTTCGTAGCCTCACTTGCTACAAAGATATTATAACAAAATCTTTACTAATTTGTCAAGTCTTTTTTGAAAAAACTTTTTCAACTGCGACTTGTCAATTTCTTACTACACTTATATTAAAGCATATTTTGATGCGGTTTGTCAAGTTCTTTTTTGCAAACCCGCTGCGCTTGCTTTTTGCGCTTGGAAAAAATTTATTAAAGTCTTGTTTCATATACCGCTTGATTATTCAAGCCGGTCACGGCGCTAAGGCCAAAGGGATAAGACTTATAGTAATTAAGTTCTTTGTAAAACTAACTTGATCCGCTGGGCTCAGTCCATCGTTTGAACCTTTCTCTTATATTATAGGTGATGTTTCGCTGCAGAAAAGTTTTCTGTTTACAAACAACTTTAGAAGTTTTGTTTCATTATTAAAAGATCATTTCCGACTACTCTTATAGTCTAGCAAAAAAAGACAGAAAAGTCAAGACCCAATTTTTTCTTTTATTAAAAAAGTTAAAAAGGGTTCTTGAAACTTCCATGGAAACAAATCCGTTTTTGTTTCCTTACAAATATAGTATAACTAATTTTGTAACACATTGTCAACACTTTTTTTCTCCGTCGGAGAATTTAATCTGTTTGACAAGTTTTCAAAAAGTTATGCTACATTTATTACACTTTTATGATAGCACATTTTGCGTGCGCTTTGCAACTCTTATTTACCCTTGTAAAATCATCATAGGAAGTCAATACTATAACGAACCTTTTTCATTTAATGTGTTACAAAGCTTCTTTTGTATACCACTCGCAGAAGCATACGTCATACAACGAATTCTCTCAGGGGTATCACTATTAATGTACAAATAATAAGTCGGATATGGCACTCGTTGTGCTAAAGCAATACCTTTATCCAGTCCTTGCCCCGTAGGGCTATACACGAAATTTTTTGTTTCTATACGAGTTTCATTGTCCGTAATTCTAGCCTTTTTACCCGGAATAGAAACATCTAATTTCTCTATTTCATCTTCTTTTGCATATCTTCCATATGTAGTATAGTATACAAAGTTGGCATTTGCTATTACGCGTAACAAACTAACAGCCTCAGACATACGGCTCTTTTCCACCGCCTTTTGATAATGCGGCAGGGCTACCGACGTTAAAATACCGATAATTAACACCACAACCAAAACTTCTATAAGCGTAAAACCTTTTTTCATAATTCTTCCTTTATATAAATAGGGCTCCGCTATAAAAGCAATAAAAAACGGCCGTTATAGTTGAGCCACGTGAACTAACCCAAACTATAACAGCCGTGATTTGCCGCCCTTGCATCATGCACGAACGGCAAACACTCGGCACAAAATAAACGGGTAATTAGGCCGTTTACTTTATGCCTCAATCGGCTGTTTTTGGAGTTCACGTGAGCCTTAGATTTCTCTAAAGCGCACCGCGTTTATACGGTTCCAAAAACAGAATCAAATTGTCTTTACAAAAAATTGCTCTCCTTATATTTAGATATATTTAACTATACCATTTTTATTTAGTTTCGCGCGATTTGCGTTTCATTTCTTTCCAAACGGCCAACGCTTCTTCCGGGCTTTTGGCTTTTACGTCGCCGAACACATGCGGGTGGCGGAAGTGCAGTTTATCGTATAAGCCTTGTATGACGTCGTCAATGGTAAACTTCCCTTCTTCCTTGGCGATTTGCGCGTGGAGTAAAACTTGCAACAGCACGTCACCGAGTTCTTCCTTCATATTTTCGTCATCTTTATTTTCTATGGCGCGGATAAGTTCTTCGCTTTCCTCGCGCATATTTTTAATTAAACTCTCGTGCGTTTGTTTTTTATCCCACGGGCAGCCGTTGGGCCCGCGCAAAATCGCAAACGTTTCCACTAAATCGGCAAAATTGTTTTTCATTGTTTTTCCCCCGTCAAAAATGATATACAATTATTATATGAAAAAATTTTTGCTTATTATAATGCTCTTTGTCTTTTTACCCGCGTGGATATTTTGTGCGCAAGTTACTGTCGTGCGCGTGGATAAAGACGAAATTTATTTTGATACGTCCGAACTTCAAACCCCTGTAAAAAAAGGGGACACGTTCAAAGTCATTTTATCTACGGAAAAATTAGTAAACCCCAAAACCCAAAAAGAACTCGGCGAAGTGAATAATTATTCGCAACAGGGCATTATTACCGAAGTAAAAGAATTGTTTGCTGTCGGCAAATTGCAAGATACTTCCGCCGTAAAAACCGGAATGGAAGCCGTGTTTGAAAAGGCAACCGCGCACGCGCAAGAAACGCTAGTCACTCCCGCAGAGCAACCGATTTCTGCCTCCCAACCCAAACAAATTTACGACCCGATAGACAAAACAATTATCAGCCTTTCTTCCGGCCCGATTACCGCGCCGGATGCGGACAACCTTATATTATTATCTGAAGATGACGTTTCGGTTTGGGAGCGCACTGCAGATCATAAACTCAACTTACTGCTTACTTATAATTTACCCAAAGCCAAAACCCCCGTTACGATTTCTGCCGTACCCGTCAAAGATAAAAACGATTTGGCGCAAATTTTTGTGTCCGTTTATGACGAGAATAAAAAGACCCTATCCACGCTCGTTTTAGAAAATCAACAAGGCCAATTAACCCTTGTGGCTACGCTGCCTTATTTCACCAAAGAACTCGGTTGCGGCACGGATAAAAAAGCATGGGCGCAACGTCCTTTTATCATGGCGGACAAACCCGGTAACGCGCGGGAACTTATTTTCAAAAACGGAAAATATACACTCGGCACAACTGATTTTGATTCCAAACACAACTGGCTGATGGGGTTAAATTACGCGCCCATAGAAAATAAGGACGCATCCAACTTAATATATACCTACGCCGGCGGCCCTATCCGTATGATTTTGAACAACGGCAAACGCGCCGAAAGCAAAGCTGTTTTTGCCGCTTCCCCCATGCGCGTGCAACATAAGCAAAATATTCTTAAATTTTATCCGTCTTTGCAAGTAATCAATAAGGACGGGCAAACTCAAATCGTAGCCGTAGAAAATACCGCTAAACTCGGCTTACTTTCCACCACGTTCGGCCAATATAAAAATGCGGTTTTGCATTGGCTGACTTATGAAAAAGGACGTTTACAATTAAAGCAAGAAACGGAACTTGCGGGCGTAGTGTATGACACCGCCTGCAGTAACGATTTTATTTTAGCCGCCGAAGTTTTGCCCGACGGCACCAGCAGTATCGTAGAAATTTCAAAATAATATTTAGGAGAAACATTGTGGCACAATCAACCGAAAAAATTAACGTATTAGACAAAGGATTCGTACGCCTTGTTGATTTTATGGGCGGCGACGACCGCGCCGTACAGGCCGCGCGCGTATCGTTCGGCGCCGTATCCAAAGGGCCGGAGCAAGATAAACGGCTTATTAAATATTTAATGGAGCACGCACACCACACCCCGTTTGAACATTGTTATTTTCAATTTCATATTTGCTGCCCCATTTATGTAGCGCGCCAATGGATGCGCCACCGCTGGGGATCTTACAACGAAGTCAGTGCGCGTTATACCGAAGTAAAAGATGAGTTTTACATCCCCGACGCTTTCCGCGGGCAAGACACCAAAAATAAACAAGGCTCCGTCGCGGACAGTGCACTTGATAACGAAAAACTCCGCAAGATTTACGAACAGAGTATTGAAGCGTCCTACGCGGCTTATCACAAATTATTGGAAGCCGGCGTCGCGCGCGAAATGGCCCGCGGGGTATTGCCCGTTTGCCAATATACCCAATTTTATTGGAGTGTGAACGCACGCAGTTTATTTAATTTCTTATGCTTACGCACCGATAAACACGCCCAAAAAGAAATTCGCGTTTATGCCGACGAAATTGCAAAAATCGTCGCCGAAAAAATGCCGTGGGCGTGGGAAGCGTTTGAGTCCTTAAACAAACAACTGCCGCTCGGTTCGGAATAATTTTAACTAAAGGAGAAAACAATATGCGTATTTTAGGTATGATTATGGCCGGCGGGAAAGGCGAACGCCTTTATCCGCTCACGAAAGACCGCTCTAAACCCTCTGTGCCGTTCGGCGGGAAATACCGCATTGTGGATTTTGTACTTTCCAACTTTGTAAACTCGGGTATTTTTTCTTCCTACGTACTGGTGCAGTATTTATCGCAAAGTTTGATTGAATATTTGCGCACTACGTGGCGCCACGAAGGGATTATTCCGGACCACTTTTTAACCACCGTTCCGCCTCAAATGCGCATGGGCGAAAATTGGTACCGCGGCACGGCCGACTCGGTGCGCCAAAACATCAATTTGGTGCGCGATTTCGCGCCGGACTTGGTGGCGATTTTCGGCGCAGACCATATTTACCGCATGGACGTGCGGCAAATGATAGATTTTCACTTAAAAAATCATGCCGACGTTACCGTTGCCGCCAACACCGTACCCTTGGAACAAGCCAAGGCATTCGGCGTACTGGGTACTGACGCAGAAGGGCGCATTGTGCAGTTTGACGAGAAACCGGCTAACCCCAAATGTATCCCCGGCAAACCCGATTTTGCGTACGCGTCTATGGGCAATTACATTTTTAACACCGAGGCCCTGATGCAAATTCTGCAAAAACGCTTTGCCGACGTGCCCGCCTTGGATTTCGGCAAACATATCTTGCCTAAAATTTTAACCGAATACCGCACGTTTGCTTATGATTTCCAAAGCCAAGTCTTACCGGGGGCCAAACCTTACGAAGAACAAGGATATTGGCGCGACGTGGGAACCATTGAATCCTTCTGGCAAACCAATATGGATTTGCTCGGTCCCACCCCCAAGTTGGACTTACATAATCCCTCATGGCCGATCAGCACCGCCTTGCGCCATGTTCCCCCGTCTAAATTTTTAGGCGCGAATGTGGAAAATTGCGCCATCGGCGACGGATGCGTCATCAACCCCAACGCCAAACTTAAACACTGCGTAATTAGCGACAGCGTTATTATAGGCGAGGGCGCCGAAGTGGAAGATTGCGTAATTATGGATAACTGCGAAATTAAAGCGGGAGCCAAACTTAAAAAAGTAGTTATGGACCGCTTTAACACCATCCCCGCCAATCACACCATCGGCCTTGATTTAGCGCAAGATGCCCAAAAATATTATATTGACCCGTCGGGAATCATTGTTATTCCGCGCGGGAAAGCAAAATATTATTAAAAGTAAAAGCGCGGTAAATAAAAGCCGCGCTTTTTATAACAAAAAAATGATTACACATATTTTTTACCAAACCGATATCCCCCGTTATTTGCGCCGCACCGGCCTGTTTTGTAAAGCCGTGGAAAAAGGCTTAAAACAAACGGCTAAAAAGAATATAGAAGTTAACGTTATTTTCGTGAGCGAGCGGGAAATTTTGCGCGTCAACAAACAATATTTGAACCACCATTACGTAACGGATGTTATTTCTTTCAACCACCCGTTGCCGCCGTTTGATACGGGAGAGCCGGTTGCGTTCGGCGATATTTTTGTATGTTACCCCGTAGCGCGCAAAAACGCGAAAAAATTTAATCACACAATTTTACAAGAAATGATGATGTACGCGATTCACGGGGCGTTGCACTTATCGGGCATGGACGATCACACGCCGCAAGAGCGCGCCGAAATGGATAAACAAGCAGAAAAAATTATTTTGCAACTGATGTCTTAAAAGAGTCGGGCACTTTAACAATTGTCGGGATTCCCCGGTCATCTACTTCCAAATACTGCAGTTTGCGGTGCATACCTACATCTAACGGAATCAGTTTTAAGGCGCGGTCAATAATAATATTATCTATCGGCGTGTGCCCGATTATTTGCCAAACGGGGCTCCCTTGGCAAGGCTGGAAAGAGGCGATTAAATCTTCCAAATCTTCCCAAAAAATACCGCCGAAACGATCCGGCCCTTTGCGCCGCACACTGATGTTAAAAATGGGATGCTTAAAAAATTCGTGGGCAATAGATTCCCTAAAAATAAGGTTAATAAGCACCGCCAAATTAGCCGCGCTCACTTTGTCTAATTGCAATTCAAAAATCTTAAAAAGCCGACGGGTAACACCGGCGTGCGTAAACAAAAAATCTTTATAAGCGTAAGCCGCTTTTAAGGATCCTTCTTCCACCTGCGCAATCAATTTTTCACGCATAGCGGCGGCTTCTTCGCGCTTAAATTCCGATATTAAATAATCGGCTAAAATAAGTTCCAACTCATGGTTCCCGATTAAACGGATCACTTCCCCTTCGCTTAAAGAAGCCTGCTTTTGTAAGGAGTCTAATAACGCGTCCACCTTGCGCGAAAACGGCCCGCGGTCCACAATATCCCCCACCTGCACCAAGCGCGTTTTCCCGCCGCACCAGTTTAACTCTTCATCTATCAGTTTAGCATGGCGCAACAACCGGACAAAGGGTTCAAATTGTCCGTGAACGTCGCCCACCGCTACTAATTTACGCACAGGTTGTGAAATTGGCATAACGCTTTTCCGTTTACAAATAATATAATAATAGTATAAAAACAAATGACAAGGCTTGCAACTTTTTTATGAAAATTCCGCCCGCGCTTATTCGCCGCTTACAACATTTACTCGGCAAAGAAAACGTGCTTCTTGACGAAACGTCGCTACTCTTATACGCGTACGATTGTTCGCTCTCGCGCACGCGGCCGGACGGCGTTTTAATTGTGCGCCAAACAAATCTTATTGCGCCCGTCATTACTTTGTTAAACACCTACAAAGTGCCGTTTATTGCGCGCGCCGCCGCCACCAACCACGCGGGCAGTTGCGCGGCTCTCAACGGGGGTTTTATATTAAATTTAACCCACTTAAACCGTCTTTTAGAAATTAATACCCGCCAAGGATATGCCGTAGCGGAACCGGCTTTAATTACAGCCGATTTGCAACGCGCGTTGGCGCCTTTAGGCTTTTTCTACGCGCCCGATCCGGCCAGCGCGCAAGTATGTACCCTCGGGGGAAACGTGGCGCAAAATGCCAGCGGCGCGCGGTGCTTAAAGTACGGCGGCACGTTAGAGCATTTATTGGAAGCCGACGTAGTATTACCCACAGGGGAAGAAATTCATCTCTCCCGCGAAGATAATGCCCCCGATTGGCTCGGTTTACTATGCGGGAGTGAGGGGACTTTAGGAATTTTCACGCGCCTGAAAGTTAAAATTTTGCCCTTACAACAACATATTGCCACTTATTTAGTAACTTTTGCGTCACTTGCCGACGGCATCCGTGCCGTTAGTGATTTAATCGCGCAAGGCATTACGCCGCGGTGCGTAGAAGCCATGGACAAAACGACGACGTGCGTCGTTGAAAATTTCGCGCGTGCGGGCTATCCTACGGACAACGAAGCACTGCTTATTTTGGAATTAGACGGCACAAAAGCGCAAATCAAAAAAGATGAAAAAATTTTACAACAAATTTGTCAGCATAATAAAGCCCGATCGTTTTTGCATGCCGAAGATGAAACTCAACGCCGTAAATTATGGGAAGGGCGGCGTATGGCTTACGGGGCGATGGCTCGTTTAGCCCCCAATGTAATCGTGGGGGACGCTACCGTTGCGCGCGGTGCTTTGCCCGAAGCCCTTGCCAAGGTGCAACAAATTATAGCGCAAAACAACATAAAAGCCGGCTTACTTTTCCACGCGGGCGACGGCAATTTTCATCCGCATTTAATGCTGGACGAACGCAACAAGCCCGAAACCATGTACGTACAAAAAGTGATGAAACAAATTCTTCAAGCATGCATAGATTGCGGGGGGACCCTTTCCGGCGAGCACGGCGTAGGGGTGGAAAAACGCAGTATGATGGCTTACCAATACGATAAGCAAACCCTAGACTTAATGGCCCTGATTAAGCGCTCGCTTGACCCCAATAATCTGGCGAACCCCTCTAAAATTATTCCCGTAGAATATGTCCAAAAAGCGCGTCCCGCACAGGCGCCCGAAAAAGAAGTAGCGCAATTTATCAAAAATCCTTCCGCAAGCGCACTTAAAAAATTAAATAAAGTGATTGAAATTGATAAAACAAATTATACCGCCACCGCACAAACGGGCATTACGCTTGCGCAACTGCATAAAGCGTTAAAAAAAGAAAATGTGTTTAGCGTTTTGCCGTCAAAATCCATTACACTAGATGAAGCCTTTGCGGGCAATAAATGCAGTGGCTTTTACGCCGCTGTACTGGGCCTAGAAGCCGTTTTGCCGGACGGAAGTTTTATTCGCTACGGCGGAAAATTTATGAAAAATGCGTCCGGCTATCCGCTCACGCGGTTATTTGCGGGGGCCGGACATCATTTCGGGATTGTAACGCAAATCACGTTTAGGATTTTTGCGGAAAAAGTACCCCTTTGTCCGATAATTACAACCGCCGAAATAAAAAAAGACGTCTTGTTTGAAAAGTTAAATCACGCCTTGCACGCTACCGCTAAAGGGGACCAAAATGACTAAATTTTCCAACCGCTTAAATCCTGTTTTTAACCACGCGCTGTTGCGGGAAATAGATACCCCTTTCGGCACGCGCGCATTTTACGACAGCGTTTCTTTTTGCAACCGGTGCGGCTGTTGCAGACAAAATTGTCCGTCTTATAAAATTTTTCTGCAAGAGCCTTTTTCCCCGCGCGGGCGCAATCAATTTGTGCGCCTTATCATAGAAGGGAAATTGCACCTTGATAAAAAAGACAAACAAGCACACCACATCATCAATTCCTGTTCGCTCTGCGGTAAATGCAGTGCTTCCTGCGCAGGGCAAATCCCAACGGCCGAGCATATTTTGCAAATGCGCCGCGCCTTAAATAAACGCGTTTTGCCGTTTGCGTTGCACTCTTTACTTGTTATGCGCCGCAAACGCCCGCAACTTTTTAAGTTCTTGCTAAAAGTCGGCCTTTTTACAAGGAACCTCGGTTTTTTGAAAGGGTTGCACGCGCTATATTTACTGCCCGATTGGCTCGCACACGCAAACGATATTTTGCCTAAAAAAATTACCGATTTACCGACAGCACTTGCGCAAGGAAAAATAAATACCGACGCGCCCAAAAACCCGTCTTTAATTTATTTGCCGTCTTTTGAAGTCTCTTATTTTTCGCCGCAAACGGCCGCACAAATTTTACGCACCCTTTTACCAAAACACACCCCCGTTGTTTGGCACGATACCCCGAGCGGTTTATTTTCATACCTTTATCAAAATGACGTCCGCTTATCGCGGTTGCAACTGCGCCGTTTAATCAAACGCCACGCGCAAACCGGCAACGGCAATTTACCCCTGCTTACCGATAGCATAGACGTATATTTATTTTTGAAAAACGCGCCGCAACTGTTTGCAACGGGTTCTCACGCGCGCAGGCGGGCGGAAAATTTTGCGTCTTGCGTAAAATTTGCATCTGAATTTTTATCGCCCGAGAAAAATAAAAAATACGATAAAATTATGTTGGATAACTCCGCGTTGTTATGGCGTCAAGATCCTGTTTTTGAGCAAACTTCAAAAATATTGATAGACGCCTTTGGAAAAAATTTTGTAGAGTGTGATTATATAGGGTTATCTATCGCGGCAGGGGGGTACTCGTTTGTAAACATTCCGCTGGCGCTGGAAATGGGTTTGCTTTGTGTGCGCCGTTACGCGCAAAACCAAACGGCAGACGTAGTTACGTTGTCCGTGCTCGCGCAAATGGAATTATCGTTTTTATTACGCACTTTTTATCCGCACGCAAAGGCGCATTACATCATGCAATTATAGAGTAATGATATGCAAGATTTCATCAACGAATACAACAACGTTTCTGCAGAAAAAAAACTTCACTTGCTTATAGAATTCGGAGCCAGTATCTCCGGCGAAGTACGTTTAGATAAACTGCTTGATAGTATTGCCAAACAGGTTACTAAAATTTTAGATGTCGGCCGTTGCGCCATTTACTTAAAAGACGTGGAAAAAAAGGAACTCTATTCCACCATTACAAAAGGCAAAGGGTTGGAACATACCGAAATCCGCGTCCCGCTCAGTGCCAATAATATTATCGCCACCGTTGCCAACACCGGCCAAACCATCAATTTGCCCAATGCTTATGACGATCCGCGTTTTTCTTTGGAAGTGGATATGGTAACGGACTTCCGCACCCACTCGTTTTTGGCGGTCCCGCTTAAAAACAATACGGGCAAAGTCTTTGGGGTTTTTCAAGTGTCCAACAAATCGGACGGCACCCCGTTTGACCAAAATGACGAAGGAATTTTGAATTTACTGGCCACGTTAGCCAGCCGCGCCATTGATGTAGCCAAACTTTACCAAGACGTACACGTAGCGCAGTTGGAAACGATATACCGCCTAGCCGTTACCGCCGAATACCGCGACCAGCAAGACACGCGCGCGCACTTAAAAAATATCAGTATTATTTCCTATTTACTTGCGCTCGCACTGGGTATGCGCCGCAAAGATGCGGAACTCATCAAAAACGCAAGCCCGTTGCACGATATTGGCAAGGTGGCGCTCTCGGACACGATTTTATTAAAACCCGGCAAACTCACCCCTGAAGAATTTGAAAAAATGAAAATGCACACCATCTACGGCGGGCGCATTTTGCAAGGGGCGCACTCCAAGGTCTTAAAAATTGCGCGCAAAATGAGTTTATACCACCACGAAAAATGGAATGGTATGGGATATCCCGAGGGCTTAAAAGGGGACGAAATCCCCGTAGAAGCGCGTATTATTACCGTAGCGGACGTGTTTGATGCGTTGTGCGTGGTGCGCGTGTATAAGAAAGCGTGGAAAACGGATGAAGCCTACGAATATATTTTGGGCGAAGCGGGCAAATCGTTTGACCCCACTATCGTGCAAGCCTTTAAGAAGATTTACCCCTCGGTGCGCAAATTATATTCCCACTTGCCCGTCAATCAGCCGGACGGTGTCCCCGAAGGGCAACCCGAGCCGCTCGCGCAACAAAGCACACCCGAGCCGCTTATGCCACAAAACATACCCGAACCGGTAAACACTTCGCAGGAAAACGGAATTGATTTAGAAAATAAACAAATTGATTTATAAGACCGCTTTTGAGCGGTCTTTTTTACGGCGGCGCAAAATATACTAAAATATAGGGGTGTCCTTTTAACTTTCAATTTTAAGTACACAGGAGTGATATTGATGGAAAAAGAGACGATTTTAGTGGGTCTATCCGGCGGGGTGGACTCGGCGGCTACTGCCGCAATTCTGCAAGAACAAGGCTACCGCGTTATCGGGGCCACCATGATTATATGGGACCCGTCCTTACCCGTTCCCAAAGGCGGGCACCAAAAAAACGCGTGTTTAGCACCCGAAAAAGAAGACTTATCCGAAATTGAAGCCATTGTTAAAACCTTAAACATTGATTTCGTCAAAGTGGATTGCCGCGAACAATACAAAAAAGCGGTGTTGGATAATTTCCGCAAGGAATATGCTTGCGGACGCACACCCAATCCGTGCGTATTATGCAATAGTTTAATCAAATTCGGCGTACTGCCCGCGGCGGCCGCCGAGCAAGGCGTTAAATTTGATAAGTTTGCAACCGGTCACTACGCGCGCGTAGAGAAAGACGAAAAAACAGGTAAATACCTACTCAAAAAAGCAACCGACGCGTCGCGCGACCAAAGTTACTTTTTGCACCGCTTAACCCAAGCGCAACTCGCGCGCGTTTTATTTCCGCTTGGCAATAAAACCAAGCCCGAAATCCGCGAGAAAGCACGCCAAGCGGGATTAGTTGTTGCCGACAAAGAAGACAGCATGGACTTTTATTGCGGCGATTATAATGATTTGCTCAATTTTCCTAATGCGTCCGGCGATATGGTAATGTTAGACGGCAAAGTAATCGGCAAGCACAACGGCATTTGGAACTATACGATCGGCAAACGCAAAGGGTTAGGCCTTAGCGGTTTTGCTGAGCCTATGTATGTAGTTAAAATTGATGCTAAAAAGAACCAAGTTATTATCGGCCCGAAAAGTGCGCTTTTTTCCAGTACGCTGCGCGCGGATAACGTCAATTGGGTTGCGGGCGAACCGCCGGCAAAAGAATTTGCGTGCGAAATTAAAATACGCAACTTACACGTGCCTGCCCAAGCGCGCGTTCGCGTGGAAGATGACGGAAGTTTTACCGCACAATTTGCCGCACCGCAAATCTCGGTTACGGCGGGGCAAAGCGCCGTACTCTACGACGGAGATATAGTTCTCGGCGGCGGCATCATTTTGTAAAAAGGCCCAAGATACTTCGTTAATCTTTCAAAAAGAAAAAGGGCGGTTTTTAATAACCCGCCCTTTATATTGTGAACCAATTTTTATTATCCAAACAATTCCTTAAAGAAACTCTTTTTCCCGCCCGTTTCTTGCGCGAGCGCTTCCAAAAGTTCTTTCTGTTTGGCCGTCGGTTTTTTTATCACTTCAATTTTTACCGCGACAAGCAAATCCCCAAAACCTTTCTTGCCCAAGCGCGGCATCCCGTTGCCCTGCACTTTGAGCACTTCGCCAAATTGCGTGCCTTTGGGAATAGTTACTTCTATTTCTTTACCCTCAATGGTGGGCACTTTTATCGTGCCGCCCAGCACCGCTTGCGGATAGGTAATCGGCGCTTCAATAATTAAATCGTCGCCGTCGCGTTTGAAAATTTTGTGTTCTTTGACGTGCACTTCCACATACAAATCGCCAAAGCCGCCGCCGTTCGTGCCGATATCCCCCCCGTTGGAAACGCGCAGCGTAATGCCGGTGCGCACGCCGGAAGGAACTTTTACTTTGATATTTTCTTTAACGCGCGTAGTTCCGCTACCGCGGCAAGACGAGCACGGCTTTTCCACCACACTGCCTTTACCGCCGCAATCGGGGCACACTTGGCGCATACTGAAAAACCCTTGTTGGTAGGTTACTTGCCCCGAACCGCCGCACGAGCGGCACGTTTTGCGCGAACTGCCCTCAGCCATACCCGAGCCGTTACATACCGCACAATTATCCAGCCGCGTATATTCTACGGGAATTTCCTTGCCGGAAAACGCTTCTTCCAAGGTAAGTGTAACATCTAATTTCAAATCTTCCCCGCGTCTTGCGCGCGGCGCACCGCGGCGCGCTCCCCCAAAACCGCCGCCGAACAAATCCCCGAAAACGGAGCCGAAAATATCGTTAATATCGCCAAAACCGCTTGCGTTAAACCCACCGAAACCGCCCGCGCCGTTTACGCCCTCATGGCCGTACTGGTCATACATTTGTTTTTTTTGCGGGTCGGAAAGCACCGAAAACGCTTCGTTTACTTTTTTGAATTGTTCTTCGGCTTGTTTATCCCCCGGGTTGCGGTCGGGGTGGTATTTCATCGCCTGACGGCGAAAAGCGGATTTAATTTCTGATTCGGTCGCACTGCGTTCTACACCGAGAATTTGGTAATAATCTTCTTTCATAGTTGTCGTCATACATTAAGTCTAACTATATTTTAGTAAATTTGCACTCTTTCTGCACGTTTGCTATTTTTACAACGTACAAAATGCGTGCATTTATGCTATAATATAAGTACAAATTAAGGGAGTAACCCTTTAGCGCGTAACGTTAAGTTTACGTGCCGAGGTGTTTGCTCTTTATTTGGTAAAAAAATTATGTACGCAATAATTGAAACTGGTGGAAAACAGTACTGGGTAAAACCCGGTCAAGATCTGCAGGTTGAAAAACTCGACGCGGAAGTAGGCGCCAATGTGGAATTAAAAGTCCTTTGGGCCGCTGACGAAGAAGGTACCTCAGCAGATACCAAAGCCGCGCAAGCGGCCAAGGTCACCGCTCAAGTGGTCAAACATTTGAGAGGTCAAAAAGTGATTGTCTATAAACGCCGCCCCAAAAAAGGGTACGAAAGAACCCAAGGGCACAGACAATACTTAACGCAAATCAAAATCACGGATATTAAATTATAAATTGGGAGATAAACAATGGCACATACAAAAGCACAAGGTTCTTCTTCTAACGGAAGAGATAGCCACGGCCAACGTTTAGGTATTAAACGCTACGGCTCCCAGTTTGTAAACGCTGGGGAAATTATCGTACGCCAACGCGGAACGAAGTTCCTTCCCGGAACGAACGTTTCTCGCGCCAGCGACGACAGCCTCTTTGCCCGCAAAGCGGGTATCGTTACCTTTGAATGGGTAACCAGAGGCAAACAGCAAATTTCCGTGTACCCCAAAGTTGCGGAAACCAAAGAAGCGAAAAAAGCACCTGCCAAAAAAGCAGCCGCCAAAAAGCCGGCCGCTAAAAAAGCAGCGTAACTCTTTCGTGATTTAACAGCGGCGGAAATTATTCCGCCGCTTTTTTAGTTATGAAAAAAGATGATTTACATGTGGCACAAGACGAGTGGAGTTATACGTGCACGAAAACTTCCGCCCGCACCAAAACCAAACGCGCACGCCAAAAAGCAAAACGGCAACTGAGCAAAAAATTACTTGCGCGCGAAGTTGACCCCAACGAAGAAGAGTAAAGGATTTTTATGCAATCAGGCAGTTTTTTAGACCGAGTTAAAATTTATGTAACCGCCGGAAAAGGCGGGGACGGCTGTTTGTCTTTCCGCCGCGAAAAATTCATTGAATTCGGCGGCCCCAACGGCGGTTGCGGCGGACGCGGCGGCAATGTTATTTTGCGCGCGGAGCCCAATTTAACCACGCTCTTGGAACTGGCCTATCATCCGCACATTGAAGCGCAAAACGGCGAAAAGGGCGGCTCTTATAATAAAACAGGGCACGCGGGCGAAGATAAAATTGTTTACGTACCCTGCGGCACCATTGTTCGCAATTTGGACGGCGAATTTTTAGCCGATTTAACCCAAGCGGGCCAAGAACTCGTAGTCGCCAAAGGCGGCTGCGGCGGACGCGGAAACCAATCGTTCAAAACCCAACAAAATACCGCCCCGCACATTGCCGAGAACGGAATGCCCGGCGAAGAAGTAACGCTGCTTTTGGAACTCAAAGTCCTTGCCGATTTAGGTCTTGTCGGTTTCCCCAATGCGGGCAAAAGCACTTTTTTAAGCCGCATTTCCGCGGCGCGCCCACGTATCGCCGATTATCCCTTTACCACCTTAAACCCCAATTTAGGCATTACCTTGCACAAGGGTATCAGTTTTGCTACCGCCGATATCCCCGGTATTATTGAGGGCGCGAGTGAGGGAAAAGGATTAGGCTTTCAATTCTTAAAACACATTGAACGCACGCGCGTACTTTTACACTTAGTGGACCCTGAAGGGTTTGATGATTTATCTGCCGAAAAGTCCGTCAAAGTAATTGAAAAAGAACTCAAAAATTTTAATAAAAAATTATATGAAAAACCGCGCATTATCGTGGTAAATAAAAAAGATTTACCTTCGGCGCAAAAAGCATACGATACGCTGGTTAAAAAATTCAAAAAGCACAAAGTGATGCTCATGAGCGCGGCAACGGGCGAAGGCATCAAACAGGTGTTGGACGAAGTCGTCAAAATTTTGGCGGCCACACCGGTGGAACAAATTGCCGAAGAAGAAAAAAAGCCCGTCGTGCATAAAGTAGAACCCATTTTCACCATTACGCGCGACGAAGAAGATGCCATTCATATCACAGGCAAAAAGGTGGAAGAATTTATCGCCATGACGAATTTTTCGCAACCTGAAGCCGTAACGCGCTTGCGCGGAATTTTCAAAAAAATCGGGTTGGAAAAAGCACTTCTAAAGTATGGCGTGCAAGACGGCGATTTGCTGATTGTGGGCGGGAAAGAGTTTGAGTGGAACGGCGACTTTGACGAAGAAGCCCCCAACTCTCCCGAACACGCAGGGTACAAACGCCGCACCACCAAAGCCGAGCGTTTAGCCAAACGCAAAGCGCGGCGCGAAAGCAAAAAATAAATCTTAAAAACGGCTATTTGGTGATGGCCGTTTTTTTCTTGGTGTCTGTGGTTACTTGCGAGAAAAATTCCGACACGCGCGAGAAATCTTTGCTGGTTTTAGACGCTAAATACGGGTACGCATCTATTTGTTCCATATCGTAGAAATCGTTACCCATGGTGTCGCGCATAAACTCCATTAACGTCGTGTTAAACACCGGAAATAAAAACCAACTTTCTTTATTTACTTTATTGCGTTGGTACCATACCGCGTCCACATTAGCGGAAATCAACCCGATCAGTTCGCCCGTATTGGTCATCACGCCCGAGCCGCTCATCCCTTTGCGTATGCCGAAATTATCCCCGTACCCCACTTGCGTATTTTTTAGGTAATACACCGGATTTTTATCCACTTTTACATCACGTACGCCGTCAAAAATGGAAATAACCGAAATGGTGCGGTCTATCACATAATTTCCCCCGTCAAAAACGGCTATCGGCGGAATCTGCGGGGATAGGGCGTGCTCGTAGGCACTTTTTGCTTTGGGGTTGCGCGCAAGCCACGCATCAAACTTTGCTTTGGGTAAAATTAAATTATAATTGCGTGCTTTGGTCGCCCGTCGGTAATACATTTTAGGCGCGCGGCGCAAATCTAGTTTTATCAGCGCAAAATCGTATTGGATAGATGCTCCGTCTTTATAGGCGGGGTGGATAAATACCATCGGTTTTTTGGACGTATGGACCGCTTCCGCCAACGCAGACACCGGCGCACTGATTATATCCATGCGCAACGTG
>Ga0265299_10002831_pt1 | contig 17368 bp, 13 predicted proteins | sample AusTroGonzalo_MG_4_FD_193485 | JGI IMG/M metagenome (GOLD analysis project Ga0265299, IMG submission 193485) | Bovine rumen microbial communities from tropical cattle in Woodstock, Queensland, Australia - Gonzalo_02 | ecosystem: Host-associated > Mammals > Digestive system > Stomach > Rumen ... | reverse complement strand
TGGCTCAGCGTGTCGTTGATCTCGTCCTTGTTGTAGTAGTTGTCGGCCAGGTTGGCACTGTCGGCCGTGATGCGGGCCGAAAGGACAGAGTCCATCTTGTGGGACAGGATGCTGTCAGCGGCGATGTGGGCCGCAAGAATAGAATCGGATAGATGGAACAGAACACTATCCTTTATGATATGTGCCAAAAGAATCGAGTCCGCAATGTAGGACAAAACACTATCGTTTAGAATCTGCTCCGCGAGAATCGAGTCCACCCCCTGAAGGCTGGCGATGTTGTTTGTGATGTTGTTGATGTTCGTCGTGTTGTTCGTGATATTCGTCGTGTTGTTCGTAATGCTCGTCGTATGGTTTGCTATGTTCGTCGCGTTGAGCTGGATACTGTCGCGCATGTTCTGGATGACATCGCATTTCACAATGCTGTCGCAAAGGTCATCCGCCTGCAGATAGCGGCTTAGTGTATCGTTGATCTCCGTATTCGTATAGTAATGCCCCAGCGTGTCGTTCAAATGTGCGTTGGTCACGTACTGGTTGAGGTCCGGTTTGTTGGTCAAGTCGTTGTAGTCGCCACTGAACCCTGCCGGCAACTTCACGAAACTGCCGCCCGTGAGGTAGACGGTGTCGTGGCCGATACTCAGTACCTGCACTTCCTCGGTCAGGTAGTGGTTCTCTGTCAAATAGTTGGCCAAGGCCGCCGGATCCACCTGGTCGGCGTACAGCGCGTAAGGCACTGCGCTCAACGGCAGATGATGCGTGGCCAGCGACGTGCCGCCCTGTGAAATCACCGCCGTCACCCAAGCCTTGTTCCACTGGATGGCGTCCCAGCTGCCGGACACGTACGTGCCGTCGCCGATGAGCAGCGAGATAAGGCCGTTGGTGTTGCTGTGCACCGCATGGGTCTCGGTGTAAACCGCCGCACCGCTCTCGCTGTTGGCGATGCCCACGGCCACCGTCAAATCCTGGTCGGACACCAGATGGTTCGCGCTGTTGCGCACTACCGCTTGGTAACTAATTTTGCCATTGTTTTGCGCTATCGCTGCGGAAAAGCTGCATAGCACGAACGTGATGATCAAAAATAGATTTTGTCTCATATATTCGGTTATTCGGTTATTCGGTTATTCGGTTATTCGGTTAATAATTTTTCACGCAGCGGACACTGTAGGCGTCGGCGGCGGTGGCGGTGACGGTGACGAACTCGTCACAATAGTAAACCGTGCAGAAGGACGCCGGATCGGAATTATCGATGCCGGCAATCCTCCAGATGCGGGTCTCCGTCCCAAGGCCTTGGAAACGCGACAAGATCGAGCTGTATATGCCGGCAGGGAGCAACGTGAACCCGGAAGTGTTCAGTCCCGCCCCTGTGATCCAGAGGGTAGGCGTGTTCAACTCGACCGTGGCATGCTCCTCCAGCGCCTCCACCTCGGGGTTGGCCGGCAGATGCCAGCCGGCCGGGCAGATGCCCCGCACGAAACCGTCGCCGTCAACAGGTGGCACAGCCGTGCTGCCCTCCGGGATGTTCACGGCGGAATACCACGTGTAAAGGCGACCGTAGATGCCCTCGTTGACGTCCTCGCCCGGCGAATAAATCAGCGCCATGGGCACCTCCTCGTGCCCGTCGCCAAAGTAATGCGTGGTCTTGAGGTTGCTCTGCGTCCAGCAGTAGTTGCCTAACAGCACGGTGTTGTAGAGGATGCTGTCCGCATCTTTCACCGTCAGCGGGCAGTAGTAAACGTTGAGGGTCACCACGCTGTCGCAGTGGTGTGCACTGCTATAGTTGATGACGTTGACCCCCTCGTGCACCTGATAGTCGGTGCCGTCCTGCAGCTCGCTGCCCGGGATGAGAGGCAATGCCCCGTGATACGACGCATTTGCTTCGGTGGTGTATGTGGGCCATACGGAGAGCGCGAGTTTGGTGACGTGGTCGTAACCGTATGGCGGGGTGTCGTTGGTGTAGCGTTCGTAATCCATGGTGCCAACGGTGAGCTCCGATGTCGGGATGTCGAACCCGTTGTCCGAGTAGGCCACATTCTCGCAGGTCTCGTCCGCAACCTCCACAACGTCAAGCTGCGCCTGCGCGACGCCGTAGGCGAGTTCCATGCCTCCGGTGAGAATCTGCTGGTAGAACGGCTGGCCGAAGGCGGCATAGACGTTGTTGACCGTGGAACCGGCCGACACGGTGGCACGGACGGTCATCGGTTGCGCATAAGAGATGGCGACCGCAAACAGGGTGAGGAAAACCGCCGCTATGATAGAAAACAATTTCATACAGAAAAAGATTTATCTACAAAAAATATCTCCCGGAATGGAGGAAACTGAAATAAAAGAGAAGTTTTCGCGCACAAAATGCAAAATAACTCTCCCCCTATAATTGACAGAGTTTGATATAAAAGACTGAACAATAGCGAATTATAAATTCTATTTGATATAATCATTTTTGAGATGCAAATATACAAAAGAAAAGGATTTAGTGTAATAAAAAAATCAAATATCCTTTCCTGTTATTTGGAAGAGGTGGTTTTGGTTCCAAACTGCAATAAGGGATATGTAGAGGTCTCCATTCAGGGTTCGATACAAATAACATCTCAACCTTATAACCGTATGGCTAAAAAAAAACTATCTTTGCCGCCCAAAATGATACCGTATGAAAAATAGCATTGAACATATCGACGAGCTTTTCCCGAAGTCCTTTGACGAGGCACAGAAAGCTAAAGCTAAAACACTGTTCTACAAACAGTTGTCACTATTCGCGCACGAGTATTACCGTGGCAAAATGGGCACGCTCCCCAAGGTACCGATCGAGAGTCTGAACTGGTTCAACGCGTGGTACACGCCAGGCGTTTCCGCCATTTCGACCACCATCCGCGACGACAACGACCGCTCGTTCCAGCTCAGCAACCGCTCGAATATGGTGGCGGTGGTCAGCGACAGCACCCGCGTGCTCGGCGACGGCGACTGCACGCCTCCCGGCGGTCTCGGCGTGATGGAAGGCAAAGCCCTGATTATGAAGTATCTGGGCGGCATCGACGCCACCGCGCTCTGCATCGACAGTCGTGACGAGAACGGCGAACACCAGCCCGACAAGATCATCGACTTCGTGAAAATGGTGCAGCCCAGTTTCGGCGCCATCAACCTTGAAGACATCTCGCAACCCAACTGCTTCCGCGTCTTGGACGTATTGCGCGAGGAGTGCGACATCCCTGTCTGGCACGACGACGCGCAGGGCACCGCCTGCGTGACGCTCGCCGGTGTGCTGAATGCCCTCAAAATCGTGGGCAAACGCCTTGAGGACGTGAAGATTGTGCTCTACGGTTCCGGCGCGGCCAACTGCAGCATCGCCCGCCTGATGATGGAGGACGGCGCGAAGCCCGAGAACATCATCCTGTTCGACAGCAAGGAGGCGTTGCACCGCAACCGTGCCCGCTACAAAGACGACCCCCGGTATTATCCGCAATGGAGACTCTGCCAGACCACCAATCCGCAGTGCATCACCACCGAGGAGGAAGCCTTCAAGGGGGCGGACGTCTTAGTGGCGCTTTCCAAGCCGGGTCCCGACACCATCAAGCCTGAGTGGGTCTCGCTGATGGCGGAGAAGGCCATCGTGTTCGTCTGCGCCAACCCGGTGCCGGAGATCTACCCGCACGCCGCCAAGGCCGCCGGTGCCTACATCGTGGCCACCGGCCGCGGCGACTTCCCCAACCAGGTCAACAACTCCGTATGCTTCCCCTCCATCCTGAAGGGCACGCTGTTGGTCGCCGCCCGAAAGATCACCGACGAGATGGCGGTTTGCGCCGCACACGCCATTGCCGACTTCGCCGAGCGGCAGGGCATCACCCCCGACCACATCATGCCCACGATGATGGACAGCGACCTCTTCCCCGAGGTAGCCGCCGCCGTGGGAGAATGCGCCGTGAAGGCCGGTCTCGCCCGCAACCCGCTCACCCGCGAGGAAATCTACAATCTGGCCAAACGCGACATCGACGAAACGCACCGCGTTATGGATCTGCTTGTCGGAGAAGGTATTATCGAGAAATTCCCCGAAGCGGAGATCAAGAGAATTTTGGATGAGGTGGTGAAGACAATTCAGAATTAAGAATGATTTGCGTAGGGGCGAAAAATTTTTCGCCCCTACATGCCAACAATAGCCCTTACAAACGTGTTTAGCGACAACATCCAATCCTTCAAACAATTAGGACAACGTCTCGCCTCCCCGCAATGGGTGGAAAACACCTTCGGCGCCACCATCGAGCGGCAGTACCGCGAGAACAGCTGGTTCACGCCGGAGTTCTGCCGGTATGCGCTGTCAGCCATCTCGAAGATGCTCGCGTCCGGGGCGCTGGAGGCGTACTACGCACGCTACAAAGATACCGCACCTGATGTCGCCCCGCGCAAACGGGTGGCGGTCATCTCCGCAGGCAACATCCCGCTGGCCGCCTTCCACGACTTCTTCTGCATCCTCGTCAGCGGCAACGACTACCAGGGAAAGCTCTCTTCCCAAGACCAGTACCTGCTGCCGGTACTGGCAGAAGAGCTCACCCGTATTGCGCCCGAATTTGGCGACCGCATCTCCTTTGTAGAGAAAATCGCCGACTTCGATGCGGTCATCGCCACCGGCAGCAACAATTCCGCCCGATACTTCGACTACTACTTCAGCAAATTCCCGCATATCCTGCGCAAGAACCGCAACAGCGTGGCCGTGCTTAACGGCCACGAAACCGAAGAAGAACTTCGACTCTTGGCCGATGACATTTATCTCTACTTCGGGTTGGGCTGCCGCTCCGTGTCGAAAATTTTCGTTCCGAAAGGGTACGATTTCGTGCCGTTTTTGCAAATTTTAACACAGGAAAGCCAACCTATCGCCCTGCACCACCAATTCAACAACAATCTGGAGTACCAGAAGGCTGTCCACCTGATGAACCAGATCTACTATATGGATGCCGGCACTTTTCTCCTTGTGGAAAATCAAAACTACGCATCCCCTATCGGGATGCTGTATTACGAATATTACGAGGATATTGAAAACGTAAACCGCCGACTGACGGAAGATGCTGACCAGCTGCAATGCATCGTCAGCCACGACCCGCACATCACCCTTGCGGCACCTTTCGGCGGCGCCCAAACCCCCACCCCATCTGACTATCCCGACGGCATCGACACGCTACAATTCCTCTGGGACACGACTACCTTATAAGACTGCCAACAAACCTAACCTCCTTATCACTATTCACTGCTCACTAAAAAATGAAAAAACGTTTCCTCATCCCCCTGTTCATCTTAGTAGGTTTGTCCGCAATCCCGCTGATGATGGGTATTTTCTACCTCTACACAGAGGCGGAGAAAGTGCAGCGCAGCATTTTCGTGAACGAGGTACTGACCGCAGGCAACGACGTCATCAACCGCATTGACGCCATCATCAAAAACGACACCACCGAAATGCCCGACACCAGTTCGGACAAGCCCATCAAAGAGGAAATCGACATGAACGAAGTCGTCTCCATGCAGCAGACCCGCAAGTTTCTCATCGACACAGTCAACAACCAGCCCATCGGCATCATCAAATCCACCATCTATTTCCAAGAGAACAACACCCAAGTCATCGCCAAAGACACCGAATACTTTACGGCAGCCTACCGTCGGCTTTTCCCCCTATACAACGATCCTTGGGATCCAAAAAACATCCAGAGCAACATCACGAATTCCTTCAACATCAAGGACATAAACCTCATCCAATTAGACAGTTCCACGAAAGAGCTGCTCAACGCCGACCGACTTTACAATCTCATCAAAGAAGCGTTAATAAATGAAAAAATCGACTCCCGGTTCGACTTCGCGCTCTACAATGCCTTCACGACACAATTCGTAGTCAGTCCCCAATCCACCACACCGGAGGAGATTCTTCACAGCGAATTCATCTTCCTTCTGAAATACAACGAAAAGGTCTCCTCCCCGCACTATCTGATCATCTACTTCCCTACGGTCCGCGGCATCGTCTTCCGACGCATGAGCAACATCATCATCCTGATCGTGGTTTTCTTCATCATCACTTTCACGGTCGCGTTTGTCGCGCTATATTCCCTCTACCGGCAGAAAAAGACACAGGACGTGACCAACGACTTCATCAACAACGTCACACACGAGTTCAAGACCCCTATCGCGACCATCTCTTTGGCCTGCGAGGTATTAGCCGACCCTACCATGCTGGAAGACAAAGACATACGGGCATCCTACGTGGAAATCATCAATGATGAGAACAATCGGCTGAAAGATATGGTTTCCACAGTGTTAGAGACCGCACAATTGCGAAAAGGACAAATCAAGATGAACGTGGAACTTATTGACATGCACGAACTTATCCAAAAGGTAACCGACAGTTTCGCCCTGCTTGTCAATTCATCCAACGGCACGCTGAACTTGGCCCTCAATGCGGACCAGCACCAGCTTTTCGGCGACCGTACCCATCTGACCAACACCCTCACGAATCTTATCGAAAATGGCATCAAATACTCGACTGGAAGTCCCGAAATCCTCGTCAACACCCTTTCGGACGAGAAGCACTTCGTTGTCTCCGTCACCGACAAAGGCATCGGAATCCCGATAAAATCCATCACCAAGATTTTCGACAACTTCTACCGTGTTCCGCACGGCAACATCCACAATGTCAAGGGTTACGGACTCGGATTAGGATACGTAAAGAAGATTGTGCAGCTGCACCACGGACGCATCGAGGTGCAGAGCGAGGAGGGCAAGGGCAGCACATTCACGATTTATCTGCCGTTGAAGGTCGGGAAATAGGTTAGTGGATTAGTCGGTTAGTCGGTTAGTCGGTTAGTCGGTTAGTCGGTTAGTCGGTTAGTCGGTTAATCGGTTAATAGGTTTGAAGGTTAAACATTCATAATTCATCATTCATAATTAAAGGAGCAGCGGCGTGAGGGTCACACCGCTGCTCCTTTTCTAATAAGTGACATTCCTTTGAAACAATGTAGAGACGGGGCGCGCCCCGTCTCTACGACAAAAAGGATTATTTTTTCCGAATTATTACGCGTTCTTGATCGCGGCCTGCGCAGCAGCCAAACGGGCCACGGGCACGCGGAACGGAGAACAGCTGACGTAGGTCATGCCGGCCTTGAAGAAGAACTCCACAGAAGCAGGGTCACCTCCGTGCTCACCGCAGACACCGCACTTGAGGTTGTTGCGGGTGCTGCGACCGCGCTCCACGCCAAGTTTCACCAATTGACCGACACCTTCTTGGTCGAGGGTGTTGAACGGGTCGGCAGGGATGATCTTCTCGTCGATGTAGGTATGAACAATCGCGTTCACATCGTCGCGGCTGAAACCGAAGGTCATCTGGGTCAAGTCGTTGGTACCGAAGCTGAAGAACTGGGCGACCTCCGCGATCTTATCGGCCACGAGGGTGGCTCTCGGTATCTCGATCATCGTTCCGAAAAGGTATTCGATGGTAACACCGAACTTGGCCTCAACTTCAGCCTTCACACGGTTGGCGATGGCTTTCTGATGCTCGAGCTCCTTCACGTTGATGGTCAGGGGCACCATGATCTCCAGATGAGGATCGTTGCCTTCCTTCATCAACTCGGCGGTAGCCTGGAACAAGGCGCGGAACTGAGTTTCCGTGATTTCCGGATAAACGATACCGAGACGCACACCGCGGAGACCCATCATCGGGTTCACTTCGTGCAAAGCGTCGATGCGTTTCTTGATCTCTTCGTATGAGAGGCCGCGTTCTTTAGCCACCTCACGTTGTTTGTCCTCCGTTTGCGGAACGAACTCATGCAATGGCGGGTCCATCAAGCGGAAGGTCAGCGGTTTGCCGTCCATCACTTTCAACGTGCCCTTAGCGGCTTCCTTGATGTAGGGTTCCAGCTCGTTGAGAGCAGCCACGCGCTCTTCCTTCGTGTCGGAGAGGATCATGTTGCGCAGCTTCTCAAGGGGTTTCTCGCTGTTCTTGCCGTAGAACATGTGCTCGATACGGAACAGGCCGATACCTTCAGCACCGAAGTTGACAGCGTTCTGGGCATCCTCGGGAGTGTCGGCGTTGGTACGCACGCCCATGGTGCGGTATTTGTCAACCAGCTTCATAAATTCTTGGAAGAGAGGATTTTCAGTGGCATCGATCATCTTCACTTCCTCAGCATACACCCAACCCTTAGAGCCGTTCAAGCTCAAGAGGTCGCCTTCCTTGAAGGTCTTGTCGGCGATTCTGACGGTGCGAGCGTTCAGGTCGATATGCACGGCATCGCAACCGACGATACAGCACTTACCCCAGCCACGGGCCACGAGAGCGGCGTGAGAGGTCATACCACCGCGAGCGGTCAGAATACCGTTGGCAGCGCGCATACCCTCCACATCTTCGGGGTTGGTTTCCTCACGAACGAGGATATTTTTCACTTTCTTAGCAGCATATTCCTTGGCCTTTTCGCTGTCGAGGGCGATGATACCCACGGCACCACCAGGACCTGCGGGCAGACCCTTGGCAATCACGTTGTGCTTCTTCTCGTCAGCGGCATCCAAAATCGGGTGCAGCAGCTCATCCAACTGAGCGGGAGAGAGGCGCATCACCACTTCCTTCTCGCCGATGAGGCCTTCGTGCAGCATATCAAGCGCCATAGTCAGAGCGGCCACGCCCGTACGTTTGCCCACGCGGCATTGCAGCATATAGAGCTTACCGTCTTGGATTGTAAACTCGATATCGAGCATGTCATGGTAGTTCTTCTCCAAGATCTCGCGGATCTCACAGAGTTCCTTATAGGTAGCGGGCATCAGCTCCTGCATGGAATGCATGTGCTTGTTCTGCTCGTTCTTGGTGTCGTCGTTCAGCGGGTTGGGGGTACGGATACCGGCCACCACGTCCTCACCTTGCGCGTTGATCAACCATTCGCCGTAGAACTGGTTGTCGCCGGTTGCGGGGTTACGGGTGAAAGCCACGCCCGTAGCGGAGTTGTCGCCCATATTGCCGAACACCATAGCCTGCACGTTCACAGCGGTGCCCCAGTCATCCGGAATACCCTCGATGCGACGGTAGGAGATGGCCTTCTTGCCGTTCCAGCTCTTGAACACAGCCTTGATGCCGCCTTCAAGTTGAGCCTTCGCGTCATCGGGGAATTCGGTGCCGAGTTCTTTCTTCACGATGGCCTTGAACTCCTCGGCCAACATCTTCAGTTCATCAGCGGTGATTTCCGTATCGCTCTTGTAACCTTTTTCTTCTTTGAATTGATCCAGTCTGTCATCCAGTTGTTTGCGGATGCCACCGTTCTTCGGCTCGATGCCTTCAGCCTTCTCCATCACCACATCGGCATACATCATGATAAGACGACGGTAGGAGTCGTAGACGAAGCGCGGGTTGTTGGTCTTCTTGATGAGGCCGGGGATCGTTTGGGAGCTGAGGCCTATGTTGAGGACGGTATCCATCATGCCGGGCATAGAGGTGCGGGCACCTGAACGACAGGAAACGAGCAGCGGGTTCTCAGGGTCGCCGTACTTCATTCCCATGAGGTTCTCCACGTTCTTCATTCCTGCCCAAACCTCGTCCATCAGACCAGCGGGGAGCTGGCAGTTGTTGGCATAATATGCCGTGCAGCATTCCGTGGTGATGGTCAAGCCTGCGGGGACGGGGAGCCCGAGCAAGCACATTTCGGCCAAGTTGGCGCCTTTGCCGCCCAAAAGATTCTTCATGTCCGCTTTACCTTCGGCCGTTTTTCCGCCAAAAGTATAGACATACTTTACATTGTTATTCGTCATTTTCAAATAGTTTTGAATAAAAAATAATTCTCTAAAATCGGCCGCGAAAATACAAAAAATGTAGGTACATTTCCTCCTCCCGCGAAAGTTTTTTTGTGGGTTTCTAAACAATTAAAAAAAATGTATTTTTGCATTTTTAAGAAAAATCTTTCGAGCCCATGGCAAAAAGACTCCATTATCCCTTACTAATCAACTTCCTACTCTCTATAGCAGGCGGCATTCAGACCCGACGACTGACACGTGCCTCCCGCAGACCACGCCTCACCTCCGAGAACACTCTCCGCGACATCCTGAAAATCAGCAAAGATACCTTTTACGGCAGAATACACCACTTCGAGCATATCCTTTCCGCACCTACTGACGAGGAGCTTTTCGCCCTCTACCAACATTTAGTGCCCGCCAACGACTACGAAGCGCTGCGTCCCTACGTGGAACGGCACAAGAATGGCGAACAGAATGTGCTGTTCCCCGGACGTCCCGTCATGTACGCCACCACCTCCGGCACCACCTCGCAGCCCAAATGGGTGCCCATGACTCGTAAATATCTCAAAGATGTCTATGGCAAGATGTCAAACGTATGGATTTGGAACTTCATCAAGCACCGTCCACTGGCCCTTGCAGGACACATCTTCCCCATTGTGGGCAAGGAGTGCGAAGGATACGCCCCCGACGGCACCCTCTACGGCTCAGTGAGCGGCGTCCTGGTGCGCGACATCCCCTCCATCATCAAGCGCCACTACACCGCACCCGCCAGCGTGATGTCCATTGAGGACTACGCCGCCCGCAACTACACGCTCATGCGACTCGCCATACAGCACTGGGACGTGACCCTCTGGTCCACCGCGAACCCGTCCACCATCCTTGAACTGCAACGCACCGTGGACGAGAACCTCAACACGCTGATTGACGACATTGAACATGGGACTTTGAGCGGCAAGTTCAACATCCCAGACGAAATCCGGAAAGAGCTGCGGCACTATATGCGTCCCCTCCCGAAACGCGCCGCCGAACTCCGCCAAATCCGCGACACCCACAACGGACGCATCCTCCCCAAACAATACTGGCCCAAGCTGCAGATCCTCAGCACCTGGAAATGCGGCAACACGAAAATCTACATGGACAAGTACCTCGACTACTTCGACTTGGAACAGACTTTCTATCAAGAACTTGGATATATCGCCACCGAATGCCGCTTCGGATTCGCCCTTGACGACACCAACGAATCGGTGACTTTTCCGCATCTTCATTATTACGAATTCGTGGCCGAAGAGGAGCTTGACTCACCCAACAAGCACTTCCTGCAATTGGACGAGCTCCTGCCCGGTCACCGCTACTGCGCCTACGTCACCACCTATTCAGGGCTTTTCCGCTACAACATGAACGACCTTATCGAGGTGGGTGGACAATATGAGAACACCCCTACCATCCACATGGTGAGCAAAGTCAACGGCATCGTATCGCTCACCGGCGAAAAGCTTTACGAACCGCAGTTCATCGACGCGGTGGGGAAAGCTGAGGCGGAAACCGGACTAAAGACCACTTTCTTCGTAGGTTTTGCTGACGTGAACGAGTCCGTTTACCACTTCTATTTCGAATTCACCGATCCGAACACCTCACAGGAGACCGCCGAGGAATTCGCGAAGGTCGTGGACAATAAACTGTGCGACATCAACATCGAATACGCCTCGAAACGGGCCAGTTTCCGATTAAACCCGCCCGTGGCGCACCGGCTCATCACGAACGCCTACGCCCGATTCAAGGCGGCATGCTTGGAGGAAGGAATGCGCGACGGGCAGTTCAAGTTCAACCAGCTGATGCAGGATGAAGGACGCCGAGGAAAATTCCAAGTGCTCGTCATCGGAGACCTCATCTCTGAAGTGCGCAGTAACGTCATCAACCGCCGCGCGGAACGCGCCGAACGGATAAGGAACCGTGTCCAACACATCAAAGACAACCGAAAACAACGCCGGCAACACCGTGCAGAACGCATCGCACGTCGAAAGGCTTCACGACAAACTTGAGTTAACGACGCCCCGACAACTAATCAAAGGTGAAAACCTGCTCTAACTGATTGTTTTGGAACACATCGGAGCAGAAGATGAGATCCGGGAAAAGCGGAAGGTTGTGACGACGACCTTCTGACAAATCCACATCCATAACTTGATGGTATAGAAAGTAAACCAGTTCTGTACAATAGAAAGCGGTCGTGTCTTGTGCATCAAAATAATTGTCGAACATCGGGTGACGGCCATAAAGCGCAAGTCCCCTATTCAACAATTTCAGCGTATCATCCGGCCCAACGGGATAACGATAGGCACCCCCTTTCACGGCTCGGTCGCTGCGGAAGAACGTGCCCAGTGTCTCCAGCTTCACACTGTCCTCCTCCTGCTTCGTGACGCGCTCGTTGGGCACGGCATGCAGGACCTTCCATCCTTGGTCAGTCCACAACACTATTCCCACGTGCGTGTAAGGGCTGTTCCTGTCCATCGTCGTCACCGCGCGGCTCTCCGTACTGATGCCTTTTCGGAACACCAGGTCGCCGCTTTGCAACTTCACCGTGTCCGGCAGCACATATTCCTCGACGACCACATCACGATGACATCCGCTGAAAACCAAAGAAATAGCCAACAAAAAAGTAGAGACGATGCGCACATCGTCTCTACCCTTTGGAAATGGAAACAATCGACTAATCATGGATTTTCCACTTGCCGTCCACCTTGACAAGTTTCAGGTCCTTGGTATCCTCCTTCGGCTCTTTATTGAAGGAAGACGTCATGGATTGTTTCACTTGGACCACGGCGCTGTTGCCATCGTCAGAGACCGTTTCGGACAGGATTTCATAATCCAAAATCTTGATATCAAAGCCTTTATATTTCTCCAGTTGGTCTTTGATGGCCTCTTGGTCCGTAATGTCCGTGTAGGTAAGCGCCTTTTCAAAATCGCCGGCCTTCAGCGCCTTATAGTAGGCATCCACCGTGCTTTTCGGAGATGAAGAGCTGCAAGAAGCCATGGCAAAAACAGCCACCACGGCACAAAGAATAACAAATAATTTTTTCATAACTTAAAAAATTTGGTGAATAATTCAGTTGGCAAAAATACAAAAAAATGTGACACATTTTTCCTTTAACCCTTAACCCTTAACCCTTAACCCTTAACCTTTAACCCTTAACCTTTAACCCTTAACCGTTATTTCGGCAGAAACCCCGCATGAAAGGTATAAGGCAGCAGGGTCGCCACATTCTGGAAATGGTAGATCGGTCCTTCCTGACCGGCGAGGATGACTTCAATGGGGTGACCGAATTTCTGCTCATACTCGAAGAGGACCTGACGGCAGCTTCCGCACGGGGAGACGGGTTCCTTGAGCGGCTCGTCGGGGTTGATGGCGGTGATGACAATCTTGTTGAACGGTACTTCGGGATACATCGCGGATGCCGCAAACGCCGCCGTCCGCTCGGCACAGAGACCGCAAGGATAGACAGCATTCTCCTGATTGGCGCCTGTCACCACCTTGCCATTGTTCATCAAGATAGCCGCACCGACCTGAAAATGAGAGTATTTCGCATACGCACGCGTAGCTGCCTCCTCTGCCTGGCGTAAAAGGTCCAGCAGTTCGTTCGGCAACTCCTCGCGTCCGTCATACACCCGCATCTGGGTTTCCAATGTTATCGTTTTCATATTCGATGTCATTAATTGTCAGCCGCAAAAATACATTTTTTTGGTTAAAAGTTTACGCTTTTCTGAAACTTGAAACTTGAAACCTGAAACCAGAGACTACTTTCTGCCGAAATCCGCCGGTATCTCTCCCCACAACGGAGTGTTCCACTTGTAAATCGGGGTGGAATACTCGTTGTTCCGCAGCCAGTTTTCGGCACGTTGAAGCAAATCGATGACCTCCTCGTTCTCTTCCGTCGGCAAAATGACGGAATTGTGCTTTTTCTTCCGCACCCATGAGAGTGCTGTCATGCTGTCGGTGTAAATCGGAATGTTGTAACCCTTCTGTTTGATGAGCGCGAGACCATGCACGATGGCCAGGAACTCGCCCACATTGTTGGTGGCACGGGGGAAGGGACCCTTGTGGAACCACTCCTGACCGGTCTCCGTGTAAACACCGCGATACTCCATGACTTTCGTCACGGAATTCCACGCCGCATCCACCGACAAACTTCGCAGAATCGGCTTCGGCTGGTCCTGCAACAGCAACAATTGCTTGGCAGAACTGTTCGGTGACGGGTGTTCCTTGTAGAACTTCTCGAAACCCTGCTTGAAAGCGGATTCGGCTTCCGCCTTGCTCTCAAACGACTTATACTTAGCGTTTTCAAACTGGAACACCTGCTGCTTGCAATCATTCCAATTATCGTACACACCAGGCTTTTTGCCCGTCCATACCACGTAATATTTTTGTTGCTTTGCCATCTTCAAATTTGTTATTTTTGCCGCCGCTTTCCTGATTTCATTTCGGACGGCAAAGGTAAATAAAATTGGAATATGAAAAGAACAGGTTTTCAACAAGGTTTATGGATCATGGTTGCCGTAGTTTTTATGGCATTCACGCTATTTTCCTGCGATAGCATCGCGAAGAAACGCGCCGCTCGCAACTGGTCAAAGGAAGTCTCGCACCCTTTCCCGAACGCCAACTGGTCTTTTGAGGAGGCGGTGCAAAACTTCGACTTTGAAATCGAGGACACCACCCGATTCTACGAAGTGTCCGTCAAACTGGTGTACGACACTGCGGTGGCCACCCTGTTAGACATTCCCCTTTCGCTCACTCTCAGCACCCCCGACGGCATGAAGTCCTTCTCCACCAGCCACTTCCTGCTCAACATGCAAGAAAACCCCGACATCAAGATGACCGGCGAGGGCAACCATGCCGAAGCGAGCGTGACGGTTTATCCGCGCCGCAAGTTCAAAGTCCCAGGCACCTACACGCTGACCGTATATCGTCGTGCAGAGAAGGCTGACAACTACGGATTCCACAGTCTGACCACGAAGGTGAACGTGGTGAAGTAGCCGACTCGTGCCATCTGCCTTGAGCCCTCCGTGATGCTCATCCTCCCCTACCTTTTCCTTATCCCGCTGTTCGTGATGCTGGCAGCAAAACGATGGCCTGTCGTCGAGAAAATCTCCCCGATGGTCATTCTCTACGTCGTCGGACTGATTATCGGGAACGTCGGGATAATCAAGGACACGGACATTTCGCTTTGCACCAACATCTCCAATGTCGTGGTGCTCATCTCCATCCCGCTGATGCTGTTAGGGTGCGACTTCCGGAAATGGTCGGCGAAAGCGGCGGTCAAGGTTTTCGTGACGGGACTTCTCAGCATTCTCGTTGTCACCATAGGGGGATTCCTCCTCTTTCAAAAACAGGCAATCAACGCCGGGTTGACGCATACCGACTTCGCACGGGTGAGTGCCTCGATGACCGGCATCTACACCGGCGGCATCCCGAACTTCGCCCCCGTGGCCAAGGCCGTCAACTTGCCACAGCATCTTTTGCTGATGGTTTCCGGCTACGACCTCGTGGTCACGGGCGCATACCTGATCTTCATTGTCTTTTTCGGTGGTAAAATCGTACGAAAGCTATTCCCCACAACCGCGGTTTCAATTTCCGAAGACGAAGAGCCGTCCACTCCATTAGACGCAAACAAAGACAGCAAACCATTGATTTCAAACCTTTTAAATCGGTTTGCAGGCATTGGTATTTCCATCATCATCGTGACGATATCATACGTTGTTTCACTCCTCATCCCTATCGAAAACAGCACGGCGGTCATCATCCTCCTGCTCACCACCCTATCCATTGCCCTTTCCTTTTGGAAGCCACTCAAAAAGTTGGGAAACACCTTTGACACGGGGCTTTACTTTGTTTACGTGTTCTGTCTTGCCATGGCCACTATGGTGAATGTCCACGACTTGGAGTTCAGTCGATACATATTTATATTGTATTACATCGCATTCGCAGTGTTCGGATCGTTGCTGCTACAGCTCCTTTTCGCCAAGATCTTCAAAATGGACGGTGCATTGACGCTCGCCGCCTCCATCGCGCTCATCAATTCCCCGCCTTTTGTCCCGATGATAGCCGCTGTTCTCCACAACAAATCCGTGATCCTGCCCGGCATCGCCATCGGGCTACTCGGCTATGCCATCGGCAACTATCTGGGAATCGGGATCTTTATGTTATTGTCAACATTGTAAACCTCTAAACCCTAAACCTCTAAACCAAAATATCAACAACCGGTGTTGATATTTTTTTGAGTACTATGCGATACAAGGTACTAAAGAAATCGTATCTTTGCCGCGTCAAATCTTGAAGGATATGAGTGAAAATATCAATGCTGAAAATGTGAAATCACAGATGCGCAAGGGTTACCTTGAATACTGTATCTTGCTGATTATCGCGAAAAAACCGGCATACGTGTCGGACATCATCAGTGCCTTGAAAGAAGCACGGATGATTGTGGTGGAAGGCACCCTTTACCCGCTGCTCACGCGCCTGAAGAACAACGGCACCCTCAGTTACAACTGGCAGGAGTCCGCTTCCGGTCCCCCACGCAAGTATTACGAACTCACCGACAAGGGCCGGATTTTCCTCTCTGAACTGGAAACCGGCTGGGAGGAGCTCGCCCACGCCATCGAGCTATTACGAACGAAAAATGATATTATTTAACGATATGAAAAAGACACTAACCATCAATTTAGGCGGCATCGTGTTCAACATTGACGACGATGCTTGCAATCGGCTGAGCCAATATCTCTCCGATCTGGAAAAACGTTTCCCCGATGAGGAGCGCGCCGAAATCCTCCGCGACATTGAGGAACGAATGGCAGAGTTATTGACTTTCAAACTACAAAACCGCAACGTGGTGGAAATCAACGATGTGGAGGAAGTTATCGAAGTCATCGGTCGTCCCGAACAATTTGAAGACGAGAGTGCGAATGAGTCTGAAAAGGCTTCCACTGCAGCCTCGTTCTCATCCCAAGAGGCTACAACAGGGAAGCAGAAACCTTTCCGCGCGCGCAAGCTCTACCGCAACAGCAACGATCGCATGGTGAGCGGCGTGGCGAGCGGCGTGGCCACCTATTTCGACATCGACCCGGTCGTTGTCCGGATCCTCTTCGTGGTGCTGACACTCATCAGCTTCGGTTGGGGCATCCTCATCTACCTGATCCTGCTCATTGCGATGCCCGAGGCCAAAACCAAGGCCCAATTCCTTGAGATGCAGGGTATTGAGCCGACATTGGAGAACATCAACAATTTCCATCAGGATCCGGTGGACAGAAGCTCCGGCACCAACGCCTTTGGCTCCATCGTGAAAATCTGCTTGATTGTGTTGGGCGTGATCATTGGAGGAAGTCTTGCCGTAGCTGTTTTGGGAGTCTTCATCGCCATGTTCGCTACTTTCCTGCTGCATACGCCCGGTTCCTTCGGGAATGCCGTCGATATGGGATTGTTAGGCAGCTGCGCCCTGTTCCTGCTCTGTCCCGTCATCGGTATCGCCGTACTCTGCACCCGCGCAGCCAGTGGCGAGCGCAAGCACAAATGGGTCGGCTGGACGCTTCTCGCTGTATGGTTGCTCAGCCTCTTCGGCATCATCGGGTTCGGCATCCAGGAAGGCAAGCA
>Ga0265299_10002829_pt1 | contig 17376 bp, 17 predicted proteins | sample AusTroGonzalo_MG_4_FD_193485 | JGI IMG/M metagenome (GOLD analysis project Ga0265299, IMG submission 193485) | Bovine rumen microbial communities from tropical cattle in Woodstock, Queensland, Australia - Gonzalo_02 | ecosystem: Host-associated > Mammals > Digestive system > Stomach > Rumen ... | reverse complement strand
GTGGTGAATATGAACCTGACGTTCTCTGAAGCTACCATCCTTGAAAGTTCCATGCCTGTCAAGTCAGGCATCTGGATGTCGCAGTAAACCAGGTCGGCCTTCCCGGCCTCAATGAGTTGCAGAGCCTGCAGACCGTCCAGACAGATGCCTGCAAGTTCGAGGAAAGGAGTCTTCTCTACATAGGAAGCTATCAGCTTCCCTGCAAGAGGCTCGTCATCGACTACCAGTGTTCTTATGGGCTTCATCACTTGAGGGGTATTTCCAGTTTCGTTGTGTACGCACCTTCTTCCATTATGACATCCATCTTCGCCTCGTCACCGTAAAGGAGTTCAAGCCTCCTGCTGAGATTGTCAAGGCCTATTCCACCCTCTCGGCGGTCATCCCCGCTTTTGGGGAATACCGAGTTGGAGATTGTCGCCACCAGCCTGCCGTCGTCTATGTGCATCAGTATAAGGATGAATGAAGGTTCCGCATTGCTGATGCCATGCTTGAAGGCATTTTCAATCAGAGTCATCAGCACCATCGGTGCTATCTTTCCGCCGTCAGGGGCATCTGGCATCTCCACCTTGAGGCTCAGCATGTCGCTGGAGAATCGCAGGGACATCAGCTCTATGTAATCGCGGGTAAACTTCAGTTCATCTGCAAGCGGCACCATGTCTTCGTTCTTCTCGTTGAGCACATAGCGCAGCAGGTTCGAGAGCGCATGCGTTGCTTCCTGCGCCTTGTCGCTGTCCATATCTATCAGGGCATATATTGCGTTGAGGCTGTTGAAGAGGAAATGCGGGTTGATCTGGCTCTTGAGCTCGGCAAGTTCGGCCTTGGTGCGCTCATGTTCCAGCTCCTTGAGTCTTACCTGTGACTGGTTCCAGAACTTCGACGTCTTGAAGAGCGAGCTTATCACTATGATGAACATGCCGGAAGGCAGGTAAGACACAGACAGCACCAGGGAGAACCCCTTGTCGAACCATTCAGGCACATCGGAAAAATGGGCGAAGCGCTCATAAACCACCATGTAGCTTTCAAACAGGAAGACCAAGCATACTGCGAGAGCCACCATATTAAGCAGGAGGAAGCCGGCATATCTCCTCTTTGTCCAGAATTTTTCAACCAGCAGGCTGTAATTGTAATAGAACAGGGCGACACTGCAGATTAACGCCGGCACGCATATTCCGGCGACCAGGGATTTGTACTCCGGCGGCAAGACGGCTATGCCGATGACATCTATGCTGAAATACAGCAGCCACGCTGCTGTATGTATCAGCCACCTGGGTATTTTCCTTTTTTCGGTCATTTCTCAGTCAGGAAAGATGCTTTTGTAAAGGTAACTATTTTTACTCATACCTAAGGGCATCTATAGGGTCGAGACGGGCTGCCTTGCGGGCAGGATACCATCCGAAGAAAATACCTGTAAATGTGCAGACTAGGAATGCGACTACAATCGATTTGCCGGAGATGAGCATGCTCATCGACGAACCGGTCATCGCAAGCACCAGACTTATTATTCCGTTCAGAATCACTCCCGACAATATGCCTATTATTCCTCCCGTCACGCTTATCACTACGGCCTCGATGAGGAACTGCATCATGATCTGGTTGGACTTTGCTCCGATGGACATGCGCAGACCGATTTCGCGCGTGCGCTCGGTCACCGACACGTACATTATGTTCATGATGCCGACTCCGCCGACTATGAGGGAAATGAAAGCGATTGCCGCCAGAAGCAGGGTAAGGGTATTCATCACCTGATCTATGGTGTCGAGGATTTCGTCCATCGACATCACCCTGAAATTGTTTTTGGCCTCGCCCTTTATCCCGTGCTGCTGGCGCAGGATGGCGGTAATTTCGTCAATCGCCTGACCAGAATATTCTTCGCTGAGTCCGGAGGCGACAATCGCCGGAACGTAATCAATCGCCATCACCCTTTTCTGTACTGTGGTGTAGGGAGCGATGATGATATCATCCTGGTCAGAGCCCATGGAGCTGGAGCCTTTCGACTTGAGCACGCCGATGACTCTTATGGGCAGGCTGTTGAAGCGTATCACGCTGCCGAGCGCCGCCTCGTTGTCACCGTCGAAGAGTTCTTCCACCACAGTCTGGCCCAGAAGGCAGACCTTTGATATCTCCCTGATGTTGTCATCGGTGAACATCTCGCCTGCGAGGATTTCGAGCCCTTGAATTGCAAGGTATTCTGTGTTGACGCCGTATATGGTGGTAGGCGTGTTGTTGTTGCCGACGATGGCCTGACCACTGCGCGAGAAAGACGGAGAGACGTAGCGCAGGTAACGGGCTTCGCGTTTCAAAGCCTCGTAATCGCTCATTTTCATCGACTGCATGTCCGCCGCGCTCCTGCGGGCGCCGCTCTCATCGGCGCTGGCAGGCCAGATGTTAATCAGGTTCGAACCTATTGACGATATCTCGCCCTTTATGGTCGATTTGGCTCCCTGACCGAGAGAAATCATCAGGATGACGGCCGTGATGCCGATGATGATGCCGAGCATCGTGAGCAGCGAGCGTATCTTGTTGTTGCGGATGGCCTTGATGGCTATCTTGAAAAGATTTGCATAATTCATCGCATTTCCTCCTGACTGTCATCTTCGGGCGGCATTGCAGCAAGGGCTTCAGCCGCCGACATTATCCTTTCATTCAATTTGTCGTCGATAATCTTCCCGTCCCTGAGCACTATGTTGCGGCTGCTGAACGAGGCTATCTCCGGGTTGTGGGTGACGAACACTATCGTGCGTCCTTGGGAGTGAAGCTTCTGGAACAGGGCAAGTATCTCATAGGAGGTCCTTGAATCGAGGTTGCCGGTCGCTTCGTCAGCAAGTATGAGCACCGGGTCGTTGACCAGAGCCCTTGCGATTGCAACCCTCTGCTGCTGGCCGCCGGACATCTGGTTCGAGCGGTGGTTCAGCCTGTCAGCAAGTCCCACTGCTTCGAGGGCCTCTCTGGCCCTCTGCTTCCTTTTGGAAGCTGATACGGTAGGATTGTAAAACAGCGGCAGCTCCACGTTCTCGAGCGCGGTCGTCTTGGGCAGCAGGTTGTAGGACTGGAATACGAAGCCGATTTTGCGGTTGCGCAGCGTCGCGCGACGATTGCCGTCCATGGTTCTGACTGATATTTCATCGAGATAGTACTCTCCGCTCGTCGGAGTGTCAAGGCAACCCAGCAGATTCAGCAGCGTGGATTTACCGGAGCCGCTGCTGCCCATGATGGTGACGAACTCCCCCTCCTTGATGGTAAAGGATACGCCGCGCAGGGCTCGCACAGTCTCTTCACCCACGATGAAGTTGCGGTGCACGTTCTCGACTCTGATGATATTGTTGGCTTCCATAGCTTTATCCACCGATGACGAGTGAACCTTCGGCTCCTTCTTTCTTTCTTGCCCTCAGGGCTTCGAGTGACAGATATTCAGTAATGACGACGTCGCCCTGGTTTATCCCTTCGCCTTCAACTATGGTGTTGATGCCGTCATTTATGCCAACCGTGACAGTCACAGGAGTCGGGACGCCTTCTTTCAGCAGCCACACGGTGTTGCCGTCGTTGGCTTCGGGACTTTCATTGGGAGCGAAGCGGAGAGCCTTCATGGGCACGGTCAGCACATCGTTGTGCTCTATGGTATAGATAGTGATGTTGGCCGTCAGTCCGGGCTTCAGTTTGAGGTCTCCGTTCGGTGCATAGACAATAATCTGGTATGTCGTTACATTCGAGGTAGTCTGCGGGTTGAGCCTTACCTGGGATACGCTGCCCTCGAACACGTCGTCAGGGAAAGCGTCCACGGTGAAGGTAACCCTCTGGCCTTCCTCCACCACTCCGATGTCCGCCTCATCGACCGAAGCCACCACCTGCATCTGGGTAAGGTCGGCCGCAAGTTTGAAGAGCGTAGGGGTGTTGAGCCCGGCGGCTACGGTCTGACCTTCGTCAACCTCGCGGCTGAGCACCACCCCGTCTATAGGGGAAGTAATGGTGGCGTATTCGAGGTTGCGGCGGGCCTTGCTGATCTCTGAGCGCTGACGCTCGAGCGACAGCTTGGAAGTAGAATACTGGTATTCCGAGCTCTCAAAATCAGTGTCGCTGATGAGACCTTTGTCGTGGAGACGCTTGCTGCGTTCGTAATTCTTCTGCTGATAGTTGAATTCCACCTCGGCCTGATTGAGCATTGCTGTCACCGAGTTCAGGTCGGCGATGAGGTTGGTACGGTCCATTTCGGCCAGAAGCTGGCCTTTCTTCACTTCGGAATTGTAATCCGCATAGAGCCTGTCGACGATGCCTGACACCTGGGTGCCGACTTCGACCTGGTTGATGGGTTCGATGGTGCCGGTGGCGGTGACACTCTTGGTGATGCTGCTCCTTTCGACCGTGACGGTGTCGAAGGCTGCATTGTTCGCTCTGCCGAAGCACGAGCTGACTGTGGCCACAACTGCACAGACGGCCAGAAAGCCTGATACTGTTTTTATAGTTCTTTTCATTTCCATGATATTATAATTCGATTGGTATGCCCTGATAGAAGTTGAGAAGCTGAAGGCTCAGGATGGCTTGATATTTGGCCTGCAGCAGTTCCTGCTGGGCGGCGACGTAAGTATTCTTTTCAGTGAGCAGTTCAACGGGGTTTATCATGCCCTCGTTGTATTTCTCGTTGACGAGAGTGTAGCTCAGTTCGGCGCTCTGGAGTTTCTTCTGTGCTGCCTGGTAGCGGCTCTGGGCGGAAACCACGTCCTGGTAGAGACCCTCGAGAGTTGAAACCAGATTCTTCTGAGAACTTGCATAACTGAGCGCGGCCTGCTGGGTCTGGAGCTTTGCCTTTGCCTTGGAAGTCCTTACGGAGCGGTTGTTTATGATGGGGATGGAAAGAGTCAGCCCCACTCCCGCACCCAGATTGTTCTTGAGCTGGTCGGTGAAGGATGTGACGCCTCCATATACGTTCGCGGTGGATACGGATGCGGAAGCGGATATTGAAGGTATGCCGGCCGACGCTGCGATTTCCTCCGAGAGCTTGGCAGACTCTATGCCGAGCCTTCCGCTCTTCATGTCGGGAAGCATCTCCTCGGCGACATTATATACTTCAGCCACAGTTGGCAGGGCGGTCACGACTTCCTCATCGCCTATCTCGGGATAGAAGACCTCGAACTCCTCTTCGAGGCCCAGTTCCAGCAGCTGCTTGAGGTTGAGGGTCAGCTGTGCTAGTGACGACTCGCTGGAGGTCTGCTGATACAGGTCACTGCTGTACTGGCTCTCCATCTGCGCATATTCGCTCAGGCTGATGGAGCCTTCCTCATACATGGCCTTTGCCCTCTCCCACTGAGCCTTCGAAGACTCGGAATTGTTGCGGGCGGTGGTGACTTTTTCCTTTGCGTATAGGATGTTGAGATAGGCCTGGGTTACGGCCACTTCTATATCCATCCGCGCAGCTTCTATGTCGTAACCGCTGGCCTGCGCATTAAGCTCGGCCTGACGGATGCTGCTGCTGATACGGCCTCCGTTATATATGGTGACACCTGACTGCAGGGCGTAATTTCCGTTGTAAATCGGGTTGACGCCGTGGGTGAAAGCGGCATTCTGAGAAGAAGATGCGTTCAGGGTGGGATACCTGGCAGCCTGGGCCTGAAGCAGCGTTTCCTCGGCCAAAGCCTGGTTCAGCTGCGCATTCTGCACCTGGATATTGTTGGTGCGGGCATAATCGATGCATTCCCTGAGCGTCCACTGCCTTGCATTGGCTTCAAGGCAAAGGCATGAAAGGATGCACGACGCAATGTAAAAAATCCGACTCATGACAAACTTGTGTGTTTTTATTTCGGTGCGAAATTACACAAGTTTCAAGCCATTGAAAGAAAAATCGACGAAAGCGGCAAAAAAGTCGACGAAACCGGGAATCCGCCCTATTCAGGCAGAAAGACAGCCAGAATCTGGGAAAGGAGATACCAGACGAAAATGCAGAAAACAACCAGAAATATAAGTGCGAAGAAAGGCAGCCCGGCAGGTCGTGCGATGATGCAAAGGATGATGATGAGAAAAGAAGAAATGATTGTCACCCTTCTGGTGCCGGCGGCCTTTTTGGAGCCGGCCTTGCCCTTGAGGGAGAACATGGGTATTTCGCTGACCAGCAGCAGTGCGAGAATGACGGCCATAACCGGGATGAACCAGCTGCTGCAGAGCAGCCTCGGCAGCAAGCCGTCAACTCCGTAGAGCTTGCATACGTGGCTGTAGGCAGTCGCGGAGCCCGCAATCATTGCAAGGGACGGGGTCGGGAGGCCGATGAATCCCTTTTCGCCGCTGTCGCGGACATTGTACCTTGCAAGCCGGACTGCAGAAAGAGGTACTATTATCAGAGGGATGAATGCAACCCACGAAGGATAGTCGATATTGACTTTGTAATACCATGAAAAGAGCATCAGCGCAGGAGCCAGACCGAAGGTGACCAGGTCGCTCAGGGAGTCCAGCTCCTTGCCGATGTCTGAATACGCACCGAGAAGGCGCGCAGCCGCACCGTCGCAGACATCAAACACCGCCCCTGCCAGAATGAAGCAGAAGGCCGGCCACCAGTAGCCCCACAGCGTCAGGATGACGGCAGCGGTGCCACAGACGAGATTGAGGCAGGTTATGATGTTCGGGACGTGCTTTTTCATTTATTTGATGCCGAGTTTGGCCTTGATGTCCTTGGGAATTGCATCCTTGTGGACAACGATGTTGAGAGTCTTGTATCTTACGAAAGAGTCGGATACATACCAGATGCCGTCATATTTGCCGGTGATGCCCCATGAATTCTTGACCATGAAGTATTTGGTGCCTCTCTGGTCAACTGCGGTGCCGAAGATATGCATTCCGTGGTCGTCGGTGGTCTCCTTGTTGTCAAAGGCTTTCTGACGCATTTCCTGAGTAATGGTCATTTCGGGGGCGTTCTCCCTCAGGCTTGCCAGTTCCTTGGCCTTGTCCTCTGCAGAAACGCCTACCCAGCGGGCCTGGTCGCTGCCAGCTTCCTCGACAGCCTGAACGTCAGGCATGACGCCGAGGCCCTGGCGGTCGAAACCGGTTTCACTCACGTCTGAACCCCAGGCGATGGTGTATCCTTTGTCGATGGCATTGTACATCACGTCCATCAGTTCATCTATGGGCAGATTGTAAGAGAGGTCCCAGCGCCAGTTGTCCGGAACTTCGATTGCGAATTCGCTGTAGAAAGGATGGTGGGTGAATGAAGTCAACGATACGTACTCGTCGAGGTTGTCAAGGCCGATGGCGTCGCGGTACTGCTGGGGAGTATATGTCTTTCCTTTATAAACGAAAGTCTCGGGGCAGGGACCCAGGTATGCGTCAACTATACCGCGGAAAGCGTCTTTCCATGCAGTTGACAGACGGCGGTTGGGAACCTTGACGACAGCGTTGAGGAAGGCTGACATGCCTGCTGCCATCTCGCTGTGCATGTGGCGGGTCTCACCGTAGTTGAGACCGTCCATTACTTCATTGGGAACAATGCCGTATGCCTTGATGGTCTCCAGCACGTCGCCGAAGTCGCTGCCCTGGCCGAAATTGAGAGCGCCGTCGAGACGGACGAATTTTTCGGCTTTGTCCTGATAGGCTTTGCTTACTACGAACATTTCACTCAGGTCAAGGTCATCTCCCTTGTATCCCCTGCGGATGAGCTCGCTCTCGAGGAAGGAAATGGTCGAGAAGCACCAGCACGTGCCGGAGCTGGCCTGATTCTTTACAGAGGTGACGGGAAGTTGCTTTACAACCTTGAATTCATAGGTTTTGGCGGGCGCGGCAGCCGGAGCCTGAGCGAAAGCGCCTGCGCAGATTGCGGTCATGGCAATGACCAGAAAAAACTTTTTCATTTGCTATTCTATAAAATAATAATACTTGAGCCAATATTCGAACAACGGGTCGATGAGCGAGACCATGCCGTCGTCATCCACAGTGATGATTTCTTTCTTGAGCAGGGAATCCTTTACCCTTGCCACATGGGCGGAACTGATGAGATTGTAATGCTCGAGAATGTCCGCAGCGCAGAACTTGCTGACCTTGTCGTTGACAGCCATAAGGAAGTTCACCTGATTGGCGGTCAGTTCCCTCATGATACCCTTGAAACCGGAATCGTGGACATATATCAGAGACTCCTTTGCATGAGAAACCACATTCTGGTTGATGTAACCTATGGTGCTGTCGTAGCAGATGGAGGCGAAATGCTGGGTATACCAGGGATGCCCTTTGCAGAACTCGTAGATGTCGTCGGCCATGTCCTGCTCAATCACCCTGCCGGTGCGCTGGAAGGTGGAGATGATGTAATCAGTGAAAGGCTTGCGGTCGATGGCGCCGAGGAATATCTTTTCGACGTCGTTGCCGAAGCAGCCCAGCTCGTTGAAGATATACTTCATCCGGTTGATGCAAGAGCCCGAAAATATGTAAGACACCGAATGGTGCTTGCGGGCTATTGACGAGTAATCCTCAAGGAACCTGTCACCCTGGTCGAAATTCACGATATTCTGGAATTCCTTGAAATAAAGGATTATGTTGAGCCCGAAATGCTGGGCCATCATGTCAGGAAGATCCAGCAGCATCCTGTCGGAAACATTGGAAGGGTCTAAGTCGAGAGGAAGCGGAGACTGAAGATTGTAGCGCTCGAAAACCGGCAGTATCTCCCTCGACAGCTTTGCGATGAACTGAGCCTTGGTCCGTATGTTGAAAAGGTCCAGTTCTATTACCAGATCCCTGAAACCGGATTTCCTGACAGACAGCAGGACGTTTTTTATAAGCGACGTCTTGCCTATTTTAGGTGCACCGTAAACTACGACCTTCTTTTTATTCTTTATACATTTGAGCAACCTCGCGGACTCTTCCTTGCGGGCCACGAACTGCGTCCCTTCCGCCGGTTTCTCATATGCGAAAAGTATCTCCATTCAGGTTTTAATAACACTTGCGTTACAAAAGTAGTAAAAAAATTTGCCGGTACAAATAAAAACTGTATCTTTGCAAACCCAAATAAGGACGACAGCTGTTAAGCTTTTGAAAAAGAGATATTTATATATTTAATATCCGCTTGCAGCTATAAATTTTTTAAAATTTATTTTTATGTACGCAATCGTAGACATTGCAGGACAGCAGTTCAAGGTCGAGAAGGGACAGCAGATTTTCGTCAACCGCCTGGCAGCTGAAGCCGGCGCTTCACTTGACTTTGACAAAGTTCTTCTCACCGACAACGGCGGTAAAGTCAAGGTCGGAGCTCCGTATGTAAAAGGAGCAAGCGTCAAGGCTACCGTCATGGAGCATTGCAAGGCAGACAAGGTCATCGTTTTCCACAAAATCCGCCGCAAAGGCATGAGCAAGAAAAACGGCCACCGTCAGTACCTTACCAAAATTCAAATTGAAGAAATCGCTTAATTAAAACGTTTAGACTATGGCTCACAAAAAAGGTGTCGGTAGTTCAAAGAACGGCCGCGAATCGGAAAGCAAACGCTTAGGCGTGAAATTGTTCGGCGGACAAGTTGCCAAGGCTGGCAATATTCTCGTCCGTCAAAGAGGTACGGTCCATTATCCGGGCCAGAACGTCGGTATGGGCAAAGATCATACTCTTTACGCTTTAACTGACGGCGTAGTCACTTTCAGGAGAACGAGGGAAGACAAATCATACGTATCGGTCATGCCCGCTCAGGAGTCCTGACAGAACTTGATACTCACATTGAGAGCACTTGAAAGCAAGTGCTCTTTTTTTTATATATTTGCGTGTCATGATTTGGATAATATTCATATTCTTAACCCTCGCCAGCCTGCTCGTGCAGAATACGCTCAAGAGCAGGTTCGCCAAATATTCCAAGATTCGGCTCGGCTCCGGCATGACCGGCGCTCAGGTAGCTCAGAAAATGCTTTACGACAACGGCATCTACGATGTCAGCGTGGTTGCGGCAAAAGGCAGCCTCACCGACCATTACGACCCCACACGGAAAACCATCGCCCTGAGTGAGGACGTTTACAACACCTGCAGCATCGCGGCTGCGGCGGTGGCAGCCCATGAGACCGGCCATGCAGTGCAGCACGCTACGGCATACGCCCCGCTGCGCATGAGGTCGGCTCTCGTTCCCGTAGTGAATTTCGCATCAATGACGGTGCAGTGGGTGATACTTGCAGGCATGATATTCATCAACGTCTTTCCTGACCTGCTCTGGATTGGCATAGCCCTGTTCGCTGTCACCACACTGTTCAGCCTGATAACCCTGCCCGTCGAGATAAATGCCAGCACCAGAGCTATATCCTGGCTCACGGATTCCGGCATAGCAGATTTTGAAACCAGGCCTATGGCAATCGACGCCCTCAAATGGGCAGCATACACCTACTTCATCGCAGCCATAAGCTCACTGGCCACTCTTCTGTATTATATAGGAATAGCAAGGAGATAACCCGAAATGAAACGAATCCTTACCGTCATTGTCATGACTGCAGCACTGCTGTCATCAGTGTCCTGCACCAAAACCGTACTTTTCAACGGAAAAAATTTCAAGAACTGGGAGTTCTTCCTCGTCGAAGATGAATTCGGAGACCAGGTGCCTTTCGATAGGGTTTTCCTTACCACCAAAGATAAAGAGATTGTAGTAATGGGCGAGCCTTTCGGATACATGAGGACCGCAAAGCCCTACTCCAATTATATACTCCACGTCGAATATCTCTACCCCGACATCCCCGGCAACAGCGGCATCTTCGTGAACGCACAGGTTCCGCCCGATTGCAAATGGCCGCCCTGCCTCGAGAACCAGCTGTCCGCCAACAGCGCCGGCGACTTTCTCATGATTGGAGGCACTGATGCCAACGAGGTTACAGACGAAATCCGCGCCTGGGCCAAAGAGCGCGGCCGCAGCCCTGTCCTCAAGAAGAAAGAGGCTCCCTCCGACGCTATTATCGGCGTATGGAACAATGTGGACATAATCTGCGAAGGCAGCCACATCACCACATACATCAACGGAGTGCTGCAGAACGAGTGCACCGGGTTCACATACGACAGCGGATATATCTGCCTCCAGAGCGAAGGCACCCCCATTATGTTCCGCAATATCTGGCTGAAAAAGCTTTAGCTATCTGAGCGTGGCTCTGTGCTTTGCCTCGAACGCCCCGAAAATCTTACCCATTATCCTTTCGACATCTGCATCTGTCAGAGTCTGGTCGGGATTCTGGATTACGAAATTCAAAGCATACTGTTTCTTGCCCTCAGGAATCTTGTCCCCGCGGTAAACATCGAAAAGGGACACGTTCTTGAGCATGTGCTTTTCGGTCTGGAATGCAGTCCTTCGCAGTTCGCTGAAGCTTACGTTCTCGTCGAGCAGAAGCGCAAGGTCGCGGCGTACCTCGGGATAGCGAGGCATCTCCTTGTATTTGACCTTATTGCGGCGGACTATCTCGAAGAGCGTCGGCCAGAATATCTCTGCGGCGAAAACAGGCTGCTTAATGTCAAAAGCCTTCATGAGCTTCTTCGAAACAGTACCGATACATGCGAAGGTCTTGCCCTGAAGCTTGTACAGCATGCCTTCCGCGTAGATGTCTTCCGGAGCGGGAACAGCCTCCATGTCATAGAGTGACATTCCGAACCTCTTCACCAGCATTTCGAGATAACCCTTGAGCAGGAAGAAATTGCCTGCGGGAACCTCGTTCCTCCATGCCTTCTCGGCGGGGGAGCTCATCAACAGCACCATGCTGAGATGCTCGCTGTAATTTGCCAGGTTGTTGCCGGACAGGGGGTCGTCCTCGCGCTCGCGATAGCTGTACACATTACCGATTTCATAGAGCTTGAGGCTGTTGCACTGGCGTTTGATGTTATATGACACTGCCTCGAGACCTCCGAAAAGCAAGGTCTGGCGCATGCTGTCAAGGTCTGCGCTCAGAGGATTGAGCAGCTTTACAAGCTTAGAAGACGGATATGTTTCAAGATTGTCATAGTAAGCGCCCTTGGTCAGCGAGTTGTTCATTATCTCGAGGAAACCGTTGTGGGTGAAAAGATTTGACACTTCGGTACGGATAACCTCGTTGTCGGGACGGCTCGTGGGGCTCACAGCTGTCCTCATTCCCTCGGGGAATTCGATATTGTTGTAACCGTAAATCCTCAGGACCTCCTCAACCACGTCGCACTCGCGGGTGACATCCACCCTGTAGGCGGGAACAGCCACAGTGCAGCCATCCTGGTGCTGCGACAGGATGTCGAATCCGAGGTAGCCGAGTATTTCGAGAATCTTGTCAGCTCCTATCTGTTTGCCGATGAGGGTCTGCATCCTTGCGAAATTCAGATTCACCAAGGCCTTTTCGTTCTTGACCGGATAGAACTCCTGAATCTTTCCGCAGATATGGCCTCCGCCGAGCTCAGCGATGAGCATTGCAGCCCTCTTGGCAGCATACATTCCGTTGTCGATGTCTATGCCGCGCTCATACCTGAAGGATGCGTCTGTCTGAAGCGCATGCCTTTTGGAGGTTTTGCGGATAAACACCGGGTTGAAATATGCGCACTCGAGGAACACGTCGCGGGTAGCCTCGGTAACTCCGGATTCCTCGCCACCGAACACGCCTGCTATACACATCGGCCCTTCGGCATTCGCAATAACCATATCCTCTGCGCTGAGAGTCCTTTCCACACCGTCGAGGGTGACTATCTTCTCCCCTTGGGCTGCCTTGCGCACGATGACCTTGCCTCCGGCAATCTTAGACATGTCGAAGACATGCAGGGGCTGGCACATTTCGTTGAGGATGAAGTTGGTCACGTCCACCACATTGTTGATGGGGTGCTGGCCGATGGCATTAAGACGTTCGCGCAGCCAGTCCGGAGAAGGGCCTACCTTTACGTCCTTTATAGTGATGCCGATATACCTCGGCGCTCCGTCACCGTCAATCACCTCGATGGGAACGGCCTCGCCTTCTCCCTCCTTGAAAGCATCCACACTGGGCAGGGTCCATTCTGCCTGAATGCCGTTGAGCTTGCAGTAAGCATAGAGGTCGCGGGCTGCTCCGATGTGTGAAGCTCCGTCGATTCGGTTGGGAGTAAGGCCTATCTCATATACGGTGTCGCTCTTGAGGTTCAGGGCTATGCGGGCAGGAGTGCCGGGAACGGCTGATGCATCGAGCACCATTATGCCTGAATGGTCTTCGCCTATGCCGAGTTCGTCCTCTGCGCAAATCATTCCGAAGCTCTCCACTCCGCGGATTTTGGACTTCTTGAGCTTGAGCTCCTCGCCCTGCATGTTGACCAGCCTGGTACCGACGGTCGCAAGAAGCACCTTCTGTCCGGCTGCCACGTTCGGGGCGCCACAAACCACCTGAAGAGGCTCTCCGCTGCCGATGTCAAGCCTGGTGACATGCAGATGGTCGGAATCGGGATGAGCTTCGCACTCGAGCACATGAGCCACGACTACGCCCTCAAGCCCTCCGGGGATTTGTTCTACGGTTTCGACATGCTCGACCTCAAGGCCGGTTGACGTCAGTATTTCAGCTACTTTCTCAGGTTGAAGATCGAACTTAAGATAGTCCTTCAGCCAATTGTAAGATATGGTCATATTTTACTTGAATAACGATTCTATGAATTCTTTCTTGTCAAAGGGGCGCAGATCCTCTATCTTTTCTCCCACGCCTATCAGTTTGATGGGTATCCGGAACTGGTCGCTGATGCCTATCACCACTCCGCCCTTGGCAGTGCCGTCGAGCTTTGTGACGGCGAGGGAGGTGACATCGGTGGCCTTGGTGAACTCCTTGGCCTGGTTGAAACCGTTCTGGCCGGTGGAGCCGTCGATGACAAGCATCACCTGATGGGGAGCGTCTGGAATGACCTTGCGCATCACATTGCGGATCTTGGTGAGCTCGTTCATCAGGTTGACCTTGTTGTGCAGGCGGCCTGCAGTGTCGATTATAACTACGTCGGCATCCTTGGCCACAGCGCTCTTGACAGTGTCGAAAGCGACGCTGGCCGGGTCGCTGCCCATCTGCTGCTTCACTATTTCGACCCCGGCACGCCCGGCCCACACGGTGAGCTGGTCAACAGCTGCGGCCCTGAAAGTGTCGGCAGCGCCGAGAACGACCTTCAGACCTTCGTTCTTAAGCTGGGCTGCGAGCTTGCCGATGGTAGTCGTTTTGCCCACTCCGTTGACGCCCACTACCATGATGACATAAGGCTTCTTGGAGAAGTCGAAGAGCTCGGAAGGGCCTTCCGCATCGCCGCAGAGCATGTCCTCTATCTCCTCGCACAGAATCAGGTTGAGCTCGTCGCTGCCCATGTACTTGTCGCGGGCTACGCGGTCCTCAAGCCTCTCGATGATTTTCATCGTAGTGTCAGCCCCGACATCCGATGCAATCAGGGCCTCCTCAATGGAGTCAAGAACATCGGCATCCACGACGGATTTTCCCATCAAGGCGTGGGAAACCTTGTCGAAGAACGACTTTCGGGTCTTGCTCAGACCCTCGTCCAGTGCCTTGCCCTGTTCAGGCGCGTCCTGCTTGTTTTTTCTGCTGAAAAGCCCCATAGCGTCATCGGCGATATCGCGCGCAAAGATAGCAAATATGAAGTTATTATTTGTGCCTTTTTGCGAGTTCTTCTTCGAGATCTTCTATTCCCAGACCCATCTGTTCGCATAGCACAAGGAGGTGGTAAACCAGATCGCCGGCCTCATAGAGGAAGCGTTCCTTGTTGCCGTCCACGGCTTCTATGACTGTCTCCACAGCCTCCTCTCCCACTTTCTGGGCAATTTTGTTGACGCCTTTGGTGAAGAGATGGGTGGTGTACGAGCCTTCGGGCATGTCCCTGTGCCGCTGTCGTATGCAGGACTGAAGCGTACCGATGAAACGCTCGTTTTCGCGGGTGTCGAAGCAGGCGGTGGTGCCGCGGTGGCAGGTCGGGCCTTCCGGAACGGCGCGTATAAGCAGGGTGTCCATGTCGCAGTCGGGATACATGGCGACCACGTTGAGGAAGTTGCCGCTGGTCTCGCCCTTGGTCCATAGGCAGCCGCGGCTGCGGCTGAAGAAAGTCACCTTGCCTTCTGCCACTGTCCTGTCGAAGGCTTCGCGGTTCATATAGCCGAGCATCAGCACCTTGAGGGTGTTGTCGTCCTGAATGATGACGGGCAGCAGTCCGTCGGCGCATTTATCGAGTTTAAAATCGTCAAAGGTCATAATCTTACCGGTATGTTAAGTTTTTTCAATTCTTTTTTAAGGTCGGGGATGCGGATTTCGCCGAGGTGGAAAATGCTGGCTGCAAGGGCGGCGTCTGCACAGCCTTCGCCCAGCACGTCTGCGATGTCCTTGATGCTGCCCGCACCGCCGGAGGCAATCACGGGGATGCTCAGCAGTCGGTTCAGCTCGCGGTAGGTCTCCAGAGGGTAGCCTGCCTTGGTGCCGTCGTGGTCCATTGAGGTGAAGAGCAGCTCGCCGGCTCCGCGTTCCTGGGCTTCGTGAGCCCAGCTGAAGAGCTCTTTGTCGGTGGGATATTTGCCGCCGTGGGTGGTTGCCATCCAGCGGCCGTCCACCTGACGGGCGTCTATGGCAATCACCACGAACTGGCTGCCGTATTTCGAAGCTATGTCGCTGATGAGCTGCGGATTCCTGATGGCAGCGGTGTTGACGCTGATTTTGTCGGCTCCTGCGTTGAGCAGCCTTGTCGCGTCATCCACGCTGCTTATGCCGCCTCCTACCGTGAATGGGATGTTGATGGCCAGGGCTATCTTCTCCACCAGGGTGCAGAAGGTACGCCGCCCTTCGAAAGTGGCGCTGATGTCAAGATACACCAGTTCGTCGGCACCTTCGTCGCTGTAACGCCTGCCCAGCTCCACGGCGTCGCCCACGTCGCGCAGCCCCACGAAGTTGATGCCCTTCACGGTGCGTCCGTCCTTGACGTCCAGACATGGTATTATCCTTTTTGCGACCATTGCTCTATATCTTCCATTGTTATGCGGCCTTCATAAATCGCCTTGCCGACGATTACTTTTCGAAGTTCCATTTCTTCCAGTTTCTCAATGTCAGCCATGCAGCTGATGCCGCCGCTGACTGTGATGTCTATGGCGTCATAGCGCTGCTGCAAGTCTTTGTAAAGCTCGAAGGACGGCCCCTGCAGCATGCCGTCACGGCTGATATCCGTGCAGATCACATTGCCCAGCCCGTCGCCGGCAAACATATCAATCAGCTCTTCTATTCCCAGTTCAGTCTCTGCAAGCCAGCCGTTCACAGCCACCCGTCCGTCCCTGATGTCGGCGCCCAGAATCACCTTCGGCCCGAAGGCAAGCAGCCATTCGCGGAACAGCTCGGGCTTGAGCGCCGCAACGCTGCCGCATATGGCAAAGGCCGCACCGGCATCAAACACCGAGCGCAAAGCTTCCTCGCTCTTGATGCCCCCGCCCCACTCTATCTTCATCCCGGTGCGGGAAGCAAGCTGCTCCAGCACCCTGAGGTTTGCAGGTTCGCTCTGCTTGGCACCGTCGAGGTCCACCAGATGAAGCCTGGACACACCTGCATCCTGATAGGCCAGAGCCATATCGAGCGGCAGCGCGTCATACACCTTGCTGCGGCCGTAGTCGCCCTGGCTCAGGCGAACGCAGCGCCCTTCGATTATATCTATCGCAGGTATTATTTCTATCATAGTTCCAGAAAATTCCTGATTATCGCAGCCCCCGCTTCACCGCTCTTCTCGGGATGGAACTGGGTGCCGTAGAAATTGCCTTTCGCCAAGGCGCCGCTGAATTCCACGCCGTGCCGGGTGACGGCAATTGTGTCTTCGCAGAGCTGAGGGTAGTAGGAATGTACATAATAGACAAAGCTGCCTTCATTCAGTCCTTTGAACAGCGGGGTCTTCAGTCCGCAGACGGAGTTCCAGCCCATGTGGGGAATCTTGAGCCCTTCGGCGGGCTGGAAACGGACCACGTCAGTGTCGAATATGCCCATGCAGCGTACATCACCCTCCTCGGAGCGGCGGCACATCAGCTGCAGCCCCACGCATATTCCGAGAACAGGCTGTTTCAGCGTCGGGATGAACTCCGCAAGGCCGCAATCCTTCAGGGCTGCCATGGCGCATGAGGCGTCGCCCACTCCGGGAAGCACCACCTTGTCGGCCTTGGAGAGCAGTTCGCGGTCGGCAGTGAGCACAGGCTCCGCCACCCCCGCCCTGCTGAGAGCATTGACAACGGAACGGATGTTCCCTACACCGTAATCGACTATTGCTATCATATCAAGCCTTTGCTGCTGGGCAGATCGTAATTGAACGGAATGTATGCCACCGCGCTGCGCAGACAGCGTGCGAATGCTTTGAAAACTGCCTCAGCCAGATGGTGGTTGTTCTCCCCGTGCGCCTTTATGTGAAGGTTGCACTGCATCGCTGAAGCCAGTGAGCCGAAGAAATGCTTAAACATTTCGGTGGGCGTATCTCCCACATATTCCCTTGTAAAA
>Ga0265299_10002828_pt1 | contig 17380 bp, 26 predicted proteins | sample AusTroGonzalo_MG_4_FD_193485 | JGI IMG/M metagenome (GOLD analysis project Ga0265299, IMG submission 193485) | Bovine rumen microbial communities from tropical cattle in Woodstock, Queensland, Australia - Gonzalo_02 | ecosystem: Host-associated > Mammals > Digestive system > Stomach > Rumen ... | reverse complement strand
GTTCGTATGCCGAATGAACGGCAACGCCATCAACAAAGACCGCATATCCGATAGATGAACGCAAGTTGCCCGTTTGGTCATGGAAACCGATTTCCGGCGGGACTTCACGCGCATGTTTCACACACATTTCACCAAGCATTTGCAAGCGTTTGACTTGCGCCTTTTTGATGGCATCAAGGAAAGCATCGCAACGCTTCTTGACATCATCGCGTGTGAAGTTCGGTGTTATAGCCATAGACGCGCATGAAGTTGGTCACGCTTGAAGTTCAAGCAACACCCGGTGATTCTGACATCGGAACATTCCGCATCATTGGCGACAACTACATTTGCGCCAAGTTCAACATCCGGGCATGATTTCGGCAACTGAATCAACGATGTAACCTTGTGGGCGATGCCACCGACTTGTATTTCAGTCCCGCGCCCGTCCGTTTCTTCCCTGCATTTAGAAAGTAACGTGTTGGTCGGTGTCCCGGCCACAAAGTCACCATCTTCATTGCGCACGGTATCGCCGGGCGTTACAAGGAAAAGGAAATGCGGATATTGCTTCACGGATGCCATTATTACCAAATGTTTGACTTGTTACGGATTTTCGGACGGGAAAACAACACATTTTCTTTGCCAAGTTCGTTGCATAAAGCATTGTAGAACAATTTGACCGCATCCATGTTCCATGAAACGGAATATCCGCCCTCTGTCACATTCTGCGTTGTTCCTTTCAGCACGATAGACATGCGATTGTAAACCGCATTGTCGCATCGTTCAATCTGAACTTCGTTGTCGGCTTCGATTCCGGCTTTCAACAAGATAATATCAATGTCGGATTCCGAAATGTTCAAGCCGTTCAAGGCTTTTTCCAAGTATTGTTTGTTCGTCATATCGTTATCGGGAAAAGGGGCGGGGCGGCATTGCATGGGCTTTCAACTCCACGCGCCGCCCGCGCCGATTAGTTCTTGTTCCAAGATGTCGCGTTCGTCTGCATAAGAACGGAACGTCCGGCAAGATTCCATGCGGGGAATGCGTTTGCAATGCCCTGCGTAACCTCTTGGACGGGTTCTTCATTGCTGAACTTCTTGACAAGCGTATGTCCGTGCATGACCTTTTCAGCCACCGAACCGGGCATCTTCTTGGCATCAATTGGTTTCTTCCACCAAGTGTTACCAAGGACTTTCGATTCGCTGAACAGAATCACATCATCCTCGAATGGGTTGCCCGTCTGACGTGAACCGTCAGCAAGTTCGATGGTGATGTCTTGGTCGATGATGACAATCTGCAAGCCCTTGAACGTCTCTTTCTTCTTGGTAAGATAAGCGTTCACGGCTTCAAGGCTTGGGACATCCTGCGCACTTGTGATGTTCTCCACAACGGTTGCACAACGCTTGACAACTTCTTCCTGCATGGCAAGTTTGCCGAATGTGTCAAGGTTCATAAACGCGAACTTGTACTTCGCGCCGTACAACTGCTTGCCTTTCTTCAAGGCGGCGGGGAAATCAACCGACAATGGCTTGCCGGATGTGCCGGATGAATACGATGTTGCAACGCCGATTTTGTTATCCGATGGAATCAGATAATCGACATTGTACTCACTCACGATTGCCGCATTGTTGGATGTGGTGAAAGTCACCTTGCCAAGTGAAATTTCTTTCAAGGCAATCCATTCAAGACGGGCGGCAACGCCATCCCAACAGAACTTGGTGTCCTCTGCCCAAAACTCGACAAGCGCGCGCAAGTCGGGGTTGTCGGATGACAAAGCGACCATGATGTCGTACTCTGTCAATTCGTCCTCGTTCTTCTCGCGGGCAATTACAATCTTGGGGATGTCACCTTGTATGCGGGCAATGGCTTCACGGGTCTTGCGGGGGATGGTAGAACCGCGTGACACAAGGTCGGCGGCAATCTTCAAGCCTGCTTGGGCTTCAAGCATCTTCCAATCAAGACGGTTCGTTTCTTTAAGGGGGAACAAGGTAGGATAATAATAATCCTTCAAGTCATAGGTGTGGATAACCGCCGACATGTCCTTTTCGTTCAACCCTATCATTAGCGATTTCTGCATATCTTCTTGATGGTGTTAATGGTTAAACATAAATGATGCCTTTCAAGGCGGTCTTGGCGGCATCGGTTACAACCGGGGCGTTGCCCTCACGAACTACACCCATGACCCACGCATCGACAAACAAGTTGGTGTCGGCCTCGACATCCATGTTTGAACCTGCGATTGCAACGGGGGTGTTCTTGACGGTCTTGTTAGCACCCGTTGTTTGGAAAGCAACCGCGCCGGCTGTGATAGCCGCGCCGATGGTAGTTCCAAGGGTGATAACGTCCTTGGCGGCATTGGACTTGTCAATCGCGGTAATCTGCTGACCGTTGTTGTTACCAACGGCAAAGTAATCACCAACCTTGAAGTGATGTCCCTTTGCAACATCGTATGTGGTTGCGTCATTTGCGGCGTTCGTCAAAATCTGTGCGGTCTTGCAGACCTCATACAGACCATTTGAACCTTTCGCAAGGGGCGTTCCCTCAAACAATGCCGAACCGCCAAGATTTGCCACATGTACGGTCACGCCGCCGGGAATGTCTGCAATGCGGTGAAGAATACACTTCACAACGCGATTGTCCTTGCTTCGTTTGATTGTAAGTGACATTTTGATTCGGTTTTACTTGTTAAACTTCTTTACCCGTGAACGTATCGCCACCGGGCTTCAATGATTCCACATAGGATGCAACGCCTTTTGAAACGCCGTCATCGCCTTTGTTTGCAAAGAAAGGTCGGCTTTCGCTCGACATGTTGGAATCGGCGACACGCTGATTTGCGGATTCAACATCGGTCTTTGTCTCGGTCAAATACTCGTTGAACGCATTGTCATCGTTGAACGTCATGCGGCCAAAGTCTTTCAATGCTTTCGCCTTGAATGCTTCATCCTTGCAGCCGTTCAAGATTTCGTTCAACTGCTTCAACCTTGAATCAGTAACAGCACTTGCGCGATAGCCCGCCAATTCGTCTTGCAACGGCTTGACTGCATCGGCAATCGCTGACTTGACCATTGCGGCAATGTCGTTCGGGTCGTGCTTCTTGGTTGGGTCATCGCCGGGTTCAACAACCTTTTCCTTGAAGTCGTACTTCTTGCGCAAATTGCTTTCATAGGTCGTGTTTGATTCGTTGACCTCTTTGTCCACATCGGAACGATAGTCCTTGATGAAGTCGTTGACTTGCGCATCGGTCAACTTATCAACAATGCCTTTCGCTTCGTCATCGGTTGTGGCTTGTAGGGCAAGAACGCCCGCCAAGACTTTCAAACCGTCTTTTCGCACGCCCGAAAACTTTGCAATCAGTAATGCGAGAATTTTTTCTTTCATTGTTCGTGAATTTAATTGTTAAACTTCAAATCGGTGCAAAGATAATCATTGTATTACTATAAAACACGTCTTTTTTGCCCATTTTATGCTTGATTTATCAACATTTTACAAGAAAAATGAAAAATTTTTGTGTTTTTTTCTTTGTTATATTAAATAAAACTTGTATCTTTGCACCGTGCAAGTGAGAAAATGCAACAAGTATCACAATAGCACACCAACAAAATGCAACGTCAAACAATTAAAATTTCGCAACAATGAAAGCAATTATCGCAAAGGACAATCAGTTCAACACAATCGGTTTCCAAGTTGTAACCGATGCCGAATCAAACAACGTCATCTTCACTTGGGGCGTTACCCCGAATGTCGCATTCAACTTCGTCAAGGAAATCAAGGTTGATGAAAAGGAAATAATTTCATTGGTCGTTAAGCAAACCAAGTTGCAAGGTCTTGAAACTTTCCACATGCGTTTCTTCGATGTCTGCATCAAGAACCAATGCTTGAAGAAAGCCAAGGACGGCAAGGGTTCAATGCCCGTCAACTTTGAGGAAATCGACAACGAGATTTCACAATTGAAGCGGGAAATCGCAACCAAGATTCAGACTTTCGCATAATATCAACCGGGGGCGGGTTCGCCCGTCCCCACCATCCAAGAAAATACATCTATCATTCTATAATCTACAACGAACATGGCAACAATCAAACAAATCACCAAACAGATTGAAACGGCAACCAAGCGCATTGCCGATTTCGACCGCAAGATTGCAATGTACACCGAACGCCGGGACAAGGCAATCGCCGCCGCGAATAAGAAGTCCGGCTTGAACATCTGTGTTAATGACATCATCGTCAAGGAAAACACAAATGGCCGCTACACTTGGAAAGAATATTCATTGCCCGCATCCATCCGGGATGCCATCGGCTTTGAAGCATCGTTCAAAATCACCAACGCTTGCGACTACATCAACGACAACACCAAGAACAAGGGCATTGAGGAACGCAACCTTGCCCGTCTGCAATCAGAACTTGCAGAACTTGAAGCAAAGGCCAAGGCGGATGCCGACAATTACGACAACGCCCTTGAAACAGCCTTGCGGGGTGCAATGTCCGATTTTCGGGATGTATGGTTCGACCGCATGTTGAAATGGTTCGGCAAGCATTACGACATCATCAAGGAAAGAACCCCGAAAATGACCGAACGCCGCCGCCGTGCGATTTCCGCCTTGCAATGGTTCGACCGTTACGGGACATCATCAAAGCATCGCCGGACAATCAAGGTTCTTGAAGCCATCAAAGGCCGTTGCAATGAAATCATTTATGATGAAGCGAACAATTATGCAAACCGGGACTTCTACCTTGCAGACATGAAAGAAGAACTTGAAAAGTCATGGGAACAAGGAATCGTCAAGTTGACCAAGAAATGCCAAGGGTTCGGCATCGACCAAGCAAAGGTTCGTTGCACCCATTGCGACATGACTGCCAAGGGCTTTGAAACCTACATCGAAGATGGTCAACCCCGGTTCATTCATGCAAGGGTGATTTGGGCGGCGGAATACTCCGACTTTGTTCAACCCCACATCCGTTATTTAGTGACCGAAAGAACGGTCAAAATCGGCTAAATCAATGGCAAAATGCCCCGGAAATGTTAAAAATCACCTTTCAAGTGAAAATTTCCGGGCTTTTTGCTTGTTTTATTAAATATAATATGTACCTTTGTAGCACTATAATACATCTAACATTCTAAATTTACAAGATTATGACTACAAAAAAGTATTTCAAGACAAGGCAAGAAGCAAACAAGGTTTGCAAGGAACGCCAACAGACCAACCCGGCAATCAAGGTGTGGAAGATGCCAAAGGGAACAAGACATTCCGGCCAATTTGCCGTTTGTGACGAAATGACATATTTGAACACTTACTAAACCCCGAACGATTATGACAACGAACGAACTAAAAAAGGCAATCAAGAACTTGGTCGAAACCAATTACATGAACAAGACCGTCAAATTCGATGACGATTGGAAGTTCCGCGTCAAGGGTTACAAAATCCGCGAACGCAAGAACGCCATCCCACGTTATGAATTTGAAGATTACGGGGTCGATGAAGATACAACGACTTTCATCATCTGTGAGTTTTGGGACAACAAAGAAGAAATGGATGCAACGGATGCCGCTTGCGTGTTCTTCACCCTCAACAACAAAGGCTTGATTGGAACGGCGGATGTTCCTTTCGATTGGGACGTTCAAGGCGCAAATCTCGACCTTGCCCTTGCAATGGAAGATGAAATCATCAAGGTCAATAAGTAAATAACCGGGCGGAATGCAACACCGCCCACAAATCGCAACAATTATGGCAACAATGACATTGAAAGAAAGAATCGAATCCCGCGTTGAATTTCGCCGGGTTCGTGTCGGTCGAAAGACCGCGTTTGACGCATCGGCATTCATTGACGGTGTTCTGTATGAAACGACCAAGGCAACCAAGGAACTTTGCGTTGCCGACCTTGTGCGCAAGGCTGAAAGGAAAGACGGAATCCATGCCGATTCAATCCCACCATGCCCGGAAAAGCCAATGAACGATTATCCAATCATCTAAAATGCAACGATTATGACAAAAGAACAAAAGGCCGCGTTTATTGCAGAACTTGACGCAATGACGCAAAAACAAAGACATGCGTTTCTTGACAATCTGATTCGCACGGAACAGAACAAGCGTGACTTGCGCTTGAAGTTGTTGGCCATCCTTGACAACTTCCAATTCTCCTTTTCACGCGAATTGTTCATTGATACCAACGGCAACCATGAAAGGGTTGTTGACTTGATTCTGAAAGGCAAAGTTGAACCGGGACAAAGCCTTGAACCGGGACAATCGGGCGTTGTGTTCCGATATGCCTTTGAAAATCCATCAAAAGAACACTATTATGAATCGGATTCCGTTCTTCTTGACCGGGCGATTGAATGGTTCGGTGGTGTTATAGAGAAAAGCGAACGTCTTACATCCGGGAATGTCAGCCACCAAGGGGCGACAATTAGGGCTTTCGCCAAGAACTGCGTTGAATTTATAAACTTACACCGAATGAAGAAATGACAATCGAAGAATTAAGAACGAAAACAAATGAGTTGGAAAAGGGCATTGAAGCCCTTATCGAAACATTTGAGAAAGAAACCAAAGTCCGTGTTTCGGATATTGGTTGCACCGATTATGAAGCCGCATCCGGCTTTGCGCATTATCTAAAAGTAAACGTAACAATCGAAATAAGATGAATGAACAGAAAAGAAACATCTTCATCATACATGCGTATGACTTGAACGAACGGATTGACGAATACAAGGCCATGTTCCCGGATTCATACACCGATTTTGATGCCGTCAAAGACGCGCTTCGTGAACACATGGATGACCCGGTTGGCCAAGTTTTCGGCATTTCCGTTGCATCCGATTGGCTTGACAAGTGTTTTGGTTTTGAAGTCGAAAAGCAAACACCAAAGGCGACACACTTCACTTATTTGGGTATTTGGAAAACGTAATTCCGACACACATGAAGCCAAAAGGAAACGGATTGATTGAACTTGTTGATGATAAATCGCAAGATTCGGGGTTCTTCTGCATGAAGTTGGTCGGATTCCTCAATAAAGAAAGGAACGACCAAGGAATCATCCCGCCCGATTTATGGGAAAAGCGGTTCAATGAAGCGAAAACCGGGGTTTGCTTCTACCGTAATACTTGCCCCGTGTACGAAAGGACACGAAAGGCGCATCCGATACAACCACAACAATTGACATTTGATTTTTAACAGCAAAGAACAATGAACGAACAAGAATTGAAATCACTTGCGGCCAAATACAATCTTGATGCCGCATTCGTTGGCCAACTTTACGACAAATTGACCGACAAGACAACCATCGAAAAGGCGTTGCGCATGTTTGTTGCCGGAACGCTGAAATTTGACGTTGCGACCGGGAACGACCCGATTGACATTGCGGCCATCCGCAAGGACTTGGCCGGGAACTTCCAAGAAGTAAGGAAACGCACGGCGGAATTTATGGAAAAGCAAAAGGCCATCCATGAATATTATGCCGGGTGTGAAGCGTTGTCCCGCAAGGTCAATGGCGCAATCACCGACACCGTGTTCATCAACGATGGAAAGATTGTCGCCTTTGCCCATTACGAACCCAAACAAGGCGGAATCTATATGGCGGACAATGAAGTCATGCCCGCGTTCAATTGGCAACCCCGTGAAGCCTTGAAACGCTTGCGCAACCTTGACCGCCAATTGTTCAAGATGGTCAAGAAACATGCAACCAATGAACCGTTGTCATTGTTCATCTTTGACGAACGGACAATCAGAAAGGACAAGTGACATGGAAAAGAAGTATATCATATCAGACACCATGCAATCGTTGATTGATTGGGAACATATCATGCCGATGGATAGATACGCGGGCGGACATGATGACCAAATGAAAGGGTTGTACAAAGGTGCAAAGGTAATCGGACACTATAACGAAAACGATTATCAAGGAATGGTCGCAACATGCGTGAAGTTGCCGGATGGTCGCTTCGTGATATATAACGACTATTACGGTTCATGTTCCGGGTGTGATTCTTGGGAAAGCGCAACAGACGATGAAGTCCGAAAGTTGTGCATTGACCTTGCAAATGGTTCTTTCATCTTCCAAAACTTGAAAGATGTTGTCGAATATCTGAAAGCCGCAAGGGATGAAGTGAAAGACATATCCGGGGAATATGTGGCAAGTTATGAATGGCAACGATGCGGAAAGGGGCTTTTGGATGAAATAGGCCAATATCTGTTTGGTTGCGCACTTGCCCGCATGGGTTTTGTCTTTGTGGAATCAAGCCCATACCCAAGGAAAACGATTTTCAAGCATGAAGAATGGCATCTTTCCATTGAAATTCAAACATGCGGCGTGTTTGTCGTGTCCGTAATGGGTGAAAACCGCGAATGCTTTGACTTTGATATGTCATCATTCCCGGATGATTTCTATCTTGTGGATAAACTTTCGATGATATTTACAAGGAAAATCGGTGAATCCATCAAAGAAAAGATGACGAATAATTGCCGCGATGCGTTTTACAATTCAAAAATCAAACATTGATATGAGCAACGGACAAACAATCTATCATGTACAATTCAAGGAATCCGGCGAAAACCATTATTTCGGGTCAATAACCGCGATTTATGACATTTTCACCGTTGAACAAGTCGGCGTTGCCAAAACAACCCTTTGGGGATATGGTTTGACACACGTTCACCCATACGAAAACCGAAAGTGCATCATCCGAAAGGGCGTGTTGCACCGAAAGAAAGGTAATCGGGCAAAGTAAGAAGAAAGGGGCGGCAAATCACCGTCCCTTTCATCGTTATTCAACAGACATCCCGAAATATTCACGGGCGTTGTCATCTGTTTCTTCAATAGATTCGCATGATTCCGGCATGATGTAGGCACAAGTGAACGTCTTGTTCTCCTTGATTGCTTGCTTCAACATCTTCACGGCCTTTGTCACGTCCGGCATTCGCCCGTTCATACCGTGTTCAACGATGCCAACCGCAATTTCTGTTTCGACACCCATTCTTCCGGCATAAGCCCATGCGAACACTTGTTCCTTTGTCAGTTTGTCAACCGACTTCACACCGCACATTTTCAGATAATCGGCGATGTTCTTGCAATCTTGAATCTTCATTTCCATCTATTTTTTAATAATTCACGCATCTTTTTATATGTTTCCGGGGCAAGCAACTTGAACAAATCGTTCTCCGACCAATAGTTTTCGGACATGTGGGCGATAAATTCCGCCATCTGCTTGTCTGTACTTGCGAAATATCCCGCCGAATGTCCGCCCGGTGATATGTACTTGTGTCCGGGTGTTGCCGCTTGCAGACAATCGGACAACGCGCCCAATTTTTCCTTTTCGTCTTGCGTCAACTTCCACACACCGCCCTTGTTCTTGATGTATTCCGCCAACTTTGTTGTGATGTCATTCTTGGCCATTTCTGCCTTGAATGATGCGTAAACATCCAAGAAATCCTTGTCCGAACGCCATTTCATCGAATGGTCTTGTGCGTGACCAAATTCGTGATGAACAAGGCCGGATTTGAACCAATCCGAATCGGTCATTCGCCGAACATTGTCTTTGTCTGTCATCGAAATGCAAACATGATGGTATGCGGGCGAATGGAACGCGCCCGAACCCTTTGTCAACAACGGAATGAAGCGTTCCAAGGAATCCCAAAACTCCTTTGTCGCCATCTTGTCCGTGTAGTTCGGAATCTTCTTTGCAATGGCGAATATCTGCACGGGCATCTTGTCGGACAACTTATCAAGTCCAAACGCAATCGCTTCTTTGCTTGTCGCCAACTTATAGATATTATAGGCGTGTTCGATTTCATTATAAACGGACAAAACACCCTCTTTCGTATCATAAGCGTTGATTTTCTTGATTGCATCGTTGTATGCCTTGCGCCAAGCGACCGGGATTTTGTCAAGGTCTGCTTGCTTCAACGCTTTCAGTTCTTCAAGTTTGTTCACGGTCGCATAAACCGCCCTATCTTCCGGCGAATTGTACTTCTTTCCGGCTTTTAGGTATGATTGCGCCGACCATTCACTTTGCATTCCGTTTTGACGATACGCACGAACCCAACGAACCATTGAATGCGTTTCCGGGAATGTCCTTTCAACAGCATCGCAAAATTCGTGCCATTGGTCAACCTTGGATTGTTTGGCCGATGGTTCGACATATTTCATGGTTGGCGTTGTAATGGGTTCGTAATTGCCCGCTTGCTTCTGCAAGATGGAATCTTTCAACGACTTCAACTTTGAAAGGAAATTCCGGCCATACATCGCCCAATTTCGCTTGTCCCATACGTTGCCGGATGTAACCATTGCAAGGGCGTTGTCAACGTCCGTGAAGTCAATCTTCAACCTTTGGGCATCTGTAATGGCTTGGCGGGCATCTGCAATGAACGTGTCGCGCTCTCCTTGAACCTTTGCAATACGGGTTTGCATTTCCGCGATTCCTCGTTGTATGCCGGGGACATCCCGCTTGTTCAAAGGTTCGTCAATCGGATATGAGTTCAAACCCCAATCGGTCGCATCCTGCTTGATGGTCGTGATTTGTGGCAATAGCGCATCAATTTGTTGTTGAACCGGGTCAACCTTTGGCGTTTGCTGCATTGGCTTCGTCTGCAAGGATTCTTTCTTCAATCCTTTCGACAAATCGCCATCAATGAAGTTGTCCCGAATGAAATAAGGCGTTGAAGCCCAATTTTCTTGCGCGTCAACATGGTCGGCGACCCAATCCTTGAAGCCTTGTGGAACGTCCGTGACCTCGTTCTTGGCTGCTTGCTTCTGATATTCCTTGCCGTGCAAGGCTGTTTTCAAGTCCGCAAGTTCGTTTTTGTCGAATGTTTCATCATCCATCAAGATAGGAACACAAACACACATACATTGCGGATGCCACCCGGTGAACTTGAACGTCTTTGGGTAACGTCCGACAAGGCGTTCACACAAGTCACACTTGCATTTCGGTTCATGGTTGGAACGGCGGACTTCAAAGCCTACAACGAAATCAAGCGTTTGCCATCGTTGCCAATCGCTTTCACGGTATGCCATATTGATTTCGGTTCTTGTCAGACGTTGCGCGTTCTTCACGCTTGAACGATAGACACCTTGCCCCGGATGGAACGCCCTTGCAGCCTTTGAAAGTTGCAGATTGCCGCGTTTATCCCGGACACGCCGGAAAAGGCGGTTCGGTTCTTTCAAGTTCTGCTTGACATCCCTTGCCAATTGTTGTGCGCTTCGCCCCTCTCCAAGTCCAACGTCAAGGGCGGTTTCCAATTGTGTTTTGTATTGGCCAACCGTCCGCCATACACGTTGCGACAAGTCCATCCCGTCAACCTTGCGGCCTTGGAATGTGGAAAGGGCATCAAGGTTTCGGTCTTGCATCTTGCGCAATTGGGATTTCGGCAACTTCGATGTGTCAAAGATGGACTTGATGAAGCCGTCATTCTTCTTGCAAGCAAACAACCATTGGTTGCGTGACCCTTGTTCGATGACCGCTTGAACCTTGGCCGCAAGTTGGTTGCCGACCTTTTGAACAAGGCCGTTCAATGCCGGATAATCTGCGAATGAGAAAGGAACATCCGGGTTGTACGTCCCTTTTGCCGCCGCATTGGTGATTTCAACCGTTGCCCGGCTGAACAATTCATCAACTAAACGGGCATATTGTTCGGTTGTCTGATAATGCGCCGTGTCGAATCCCTCAATGGAAAACCTTGTTGTTTTATATCTCTTTGCCATCTGCTTTCTGTTTTTGTTCAAAAAATCTGCATCGGTGTGTCGGTTCTGTACTTGGTGAAGTCCATTTTGCGAGACATTCCCAATACAAACCGCCATATTCACGGTAATTCGCGCACTTCATGCAATAAATCCGGGGCATCATCTTCTTTCTTCAACTCAAAATGTTCACATGTGTCATGCCGCAAGAACCGCGCCCATTTGTGGAACGGACACCAACACATGAAATATTCGCCGTTGATGTCTTTTTCGATTCTGTTGCCGGAATGAATGCAATCTTTGCACAAACCCGTTTCTTTTGCCCGTGACGGCGTTTTTGTCTGCTTGGTAGATACTTTCCTTGCTGCCATCATTCAAATTGCTTGACGGTCACGAAATCGCCCTTTTTGATGCGTTTGTATGTGTCCGGCTTCACATGGCATGGTATAACACCCAAGGAATCGGCGACAAACACAACCCATCGTTCGTGTACGGGCTTCCATGCCGCCGGGTGTGAAGCGTTGTTTTCCCGGATGATGTCTTGTTCCGTGACATGACGTTTGCCAACGACATAGCCGGAAACGGGATGTTGCCTACATGAAGCAAGCAACAATCCCATTGTTATGATTGCAAGAACCTTTTTCATTCCTCGTCACCCTTTCCGCCTTTTCCGGGCTGTTTCTGCTTGTTGGCCGGGTTGTTCGGGTCATCATCATCGTCATCATCAATGATTGGTTCGCCGATGGTGAACGAATTTTCCCGGTCTGATTGTTCTTTCAACTTCTGCATGGTCATTTCCGGGTTTTTGCTGATTCCAACCGATGCAACCGATTCTTCTTGCGAAATAACGGGCTTGTTGCCGTTGGCCGTCATCCAATAGTTCAATTCGTCAATCTCGCTTGTCAGCATGTAAGGGATGATTTCGGGTTCGATGTCAATTTCATCGGCATCGTTCTTGACCTTGCCGTTCATGTAGCCAATCCAAGCCTTGACAACATTCACGCGGCGTTGTAGGTATTCATCGAAGATTTCCCGCTTGTCCTGCACTTTCAAATGGGCATCCATGAAAAGCAACTTCAAGGCAAGGCCGGAAATCGCGCCAAGACCCTTGACGGCATCGAACGAAATGTCCGGGGTCTGTGTGATGGTGTATATCATCTTCAAAAGGGTCTCGATTTCCAACTTCACGGATTCCGGGGCTTGCTGCCAAGACACATATTGCATGGTTGCACCCTCTTCGCCCTCGATGACCGCGCCGGATTCGCCTTTCTTCGCCCATCCCTTGATGTCGCCCGTTGTGAATATCTTTGGCGATGCGTGATAATCGTTGGTGTCGGCAAAGTTGGAAAGCAACTTTTCAAGGCGGTCAACCAACTTGTCAATATCTTCACACTCAAAATGGTCTTGATGGCCAAAGATGACGGGAATCTTGCCAATTTCAATCTTCTTGGGGAATCCCTCAACGACTTCATACCCGTTCTTGCCGTTCAACCAAAGCCAATGTTCTTCGTCCGTCCATGTCTCAAAGTAGTCATAACGGTTCTTTTCGCCGTCAACATGGGCAAATGCGCGTGAAAATGCCACCATGTCGCCGGATTCGTCAAAGTATGGGTAAAGAACATCGCCGTTCTTTGGTGAAAAGACAACGCAACGCAACTTGAAAGGCGTTTCAAAGCCATATTTCTTGTGTTTGGCTTTCTGTTCCGATGGAAACCAATATTCGGCGGCATCCTTGTAACTGAAAATGGAACGGGCAATCTTGCGGTTCAACGAATTGCACTTCACATCCGACATGATGCGGTTGAATGCTTTCAAGACAAGTTCTTGACCCTCGTTTTCCGGGGCTGCATTGTAGGATGGGGGATTGCCGAAACAGAACGACACGGCGCGATTGACGATTAGTTTCTGAATGGCAACGGCAACGCGGGCAACTTTTTCGGTTCTGTAATTGCCTTTGTTCTCTGATTCTCCATCGGTCACGTCAATCACATTGCGGGCGGATTCCGCATTTGACATGTCATCGCCCGCATCAATCTTGACTTTCTTGTCCGGGCGCAAGATTGGGTCGTTGATGTCATGTTCCTTGGGGTTCAACGATTTGTTTGCCGATTCAACGTCCGGCAAATCAAGATAACGGTGTGACTTCAATTTCTGAATGTAGTCACTTGCGGTTGCGGCGGATTCGCCGTTCGCGGTCTGTGGGAAAAGTTCTTGAATCTTCATTTGTTCTTGAATTTATTTGTTTTATGTATGATTATCGCCCGAAAAGCCCGGCAACGTCTGTGTTCCCGTTCTTCTTGCGTTTCTCGACCGTACCCGTCAAGGCATCCGGGGCATCATCATGTTCATTGTTGCCAACTTTCATGTAACCCGTGATGGCTTGGTAAAATTCCGGGAATAGGATGTTCCAACCTTGCGGCATGAAACAGATATTTTGCACATCCGCCGAATTTTGGAAAATGCGTTGTTGCTTGTTGTCCTTTTGATGGAATGCCGTGAACTTTGTCTTGTTGTTGCCAAGGATGCGGCATTCTTTTTCGACTGCGTTCTTGAATAGGCGACCGCCGTTGTTCGCTTCGATGACACATTGCGAAACCCGGTGTTTCGTCAGCATCTTTGCAAGGTATGGTTGCGTAAACTCAACGGGCTTTTGCGTGTAAAGCACATCAACAATGAAGTTTCCAATTTCCGTTTCATCATAGATGATGGCACAAAGGTAGTCCGAACCCGTGTCCGCGACATCGACATAACACTTGCGAACGCACTTTTGCGTTGCCGGGCGGATGGCATATTCTGAAAAGCCCATTTCGTACATAAGTCCCTGCAATGGTTTCGGGTTCTGCATGTACTGCGTATCAAACACGAACGGGTTCTTCTTGCGCAAGTCAATCAATTCTTCCAAGGTGTGCTTGAAAGGCCAAAGGGCGTGTTGTTCCCCGGCTTCGTCTTTCTCGATGCAAGGCAACGAAAGAACCGTCCATTCGCCGGGTTCTTTGGTCATCAAGAATCCGCAAAGGTCTTGTTCGTGCAAACGCTGCATGATGATGACAATCGGCGTGTTTCGGCTGTTTACACGGTTGCGGATGGTCGATTCAAACTTGTTGTTCACCTTGTTACGCACAAGGGCGGACAAGGCATCATCCGGCTTGATTGGGTCATCAATGATGATTGCGCCGCCGAATGACGTGCAATCTATTTCCGGCAAAAATTCGTCAAGGGCTTCGCCAAGTTCTTTGTCGGATTCGGCATCTTTGACTTCATCAACAAGACCCGCGCCGAATCCCGTTACTTGTCCGGCGGATGATACGGCATACAACCCGCCGCCCTGCTTGGTGAACCATTTCTTTGTGTTCGGTGAAGTCGGCTTCGCGTCAAACAGACGTTGAAATTCCGGGTCGCGCATGATTTCTTGAACACCACGCGAATTGTCACGGGCAAGGTCATCGGAATATGAAAGATGAATGAACTTTGCCTTTGGGTTCATGGCAAGTCCATTCGCAATGAAGTTCTTGACGGCTTGTTCTGTCTTTCCGTAACGGGGTGCAATGTTGATGATAAGTTTCTTTGTTTTCCCGGCCAAGACATCGTTCAATGCGTCCGCAATCATCCGATGGTGCTTGCCGACAACGAACTTTCTGTGAAACCGGGATTTGAAGAAATACCGGGTGAAGTTCAATGTGTCTGACAAACACCACGTCTTTAATAGGTCGATGTCTCGGACTTGGTTATTCATTTAGACTTCATCTTCAAGTTGTTTCATAAACTCCTTTGCTTCTTTCTTGGTCAAGACGCGGGCGGGCTTCACAAGCGGTTCGCCGTTTGCACCCGTCAATTCCGCATTTTGGCGGTTCTTCCAATGGTCGGGGTCGCCGTTGGTCAACACAAAGATGATTGCGCCCGTGTCCGGGGCAACATGCTTGGTTGTCGTGACTTGTTCCTTGATTTTCGGAATCGGTGTCTTGCCGTCTGCTTCCATCTTGCCGGATGGAATGGTCGTGACCTTGGTTTCCTTGGCATCATAACCCTTGATTTTCTTCAACAAGGATTTTTTGGCTTCCAAAACAAACATTTCCATGCGGTCACGCTCTGCATCTTCAAGGGCTTGCACAAATTCGGGGTGGTCATCGCGCCATTGATACCACAAACGGCGGGAAATACCGACCTTTGCGCATATTTCCTCGATGGTGAACGTGTCGGTCTTTACAAACTCGACAATGCGTTCAACGATTGCTTTTGTGTACTTTGCCATTTTTGGTGCTTTTTATTCTTGTGCAATTCGTGCAAGTGCAATGCAATTGCATCGTTATTCTTTCAACTCACATTTGAAACCCCGGTCTTGAAGTTCTGAAAACAGCAACGACAACTTGGTCACATCGCCGCATTCGACAATCAACCGGGTTGAAATCACTTTCTTGCCGTCCTGCTTTTCTTCACCCTTGTCATCTTCGCCATTGTCAACGTCAACGCCCCAATCTTGCGGGTCAAAGTCGAACTTTTGCGCTTCTTGCATGATTAGGTCGGTGTTGAACTTCAAGTTGGCTTCGGACGTTGCGTTGTCTGCAAGTGCCATTTCGCGGCCTTGCTTGCTGTCAAGGTCAATGTCCGTTCGCTTCACGGCGACCAACTTTGTGCCGTCAGTCTCAACGATGATGACATCATCAATGCCGACATTGACACAATTTTCTGTTGTCTTGTTTCCGCCGATGATGCGGTTGTTCTTGTCAAGTAGGATGGAACGACCCGCGCCGAACTTGCGCAAGGATTCTTCAATCAAGTGTTGTCCGTATTCCGTTCCCTCGTTGAAGTTCTTGTCATCCGGGATAAGTTGTTCAATACTCGTTTCAATCAACTTTGCCATAATCAAATTGTGTTTGGGATTGCAACGTCTTGTTCCTCTCCATCTTCAATGACTTTGATGTCATGGATTGTTTCGTCAAAATCATCAAGGATATTATCACCAAGCCTTGCGACCTTGCGGATGATGTTCTTCTTTGTCAATCTTGTGTCGGGAAACTCGCCGACATAAACTTTGAATCTTACTTCGATTTCTTTCATACGTCAGAAAATTAAATTGTGAATAATGAATGCCAACGGGAATGCGACAAGTGTTCCAAGGTCTGTGAAGATGATGTCGTACAACTCAACCGTTCCATGACCCTTTGAATCCCACCATTCTTTGAGGAATGCGGCAACAAGTCCGGCGATGACACCGACAAGGGGAAAGAAGATGCCAACAACCAAGGCGATAATGAATCCGGCCAAGAAGTGCTTGCGTTTGTCGGCTTCATGGGACATTGAAACGATGCTTTTGAACATCGCAACAAGGTTTTCCCATAAGTCGGTGAACCACTCCTTGATTCTGTCTTTTGCCGGGGCTTTCTCAAAAATGGTTTCGGCGGCGATGAACACGGGCGGTTGTGTTTTGCCGGAACAAACGCCAAGCCATAAATTTTGCCCGAAAAGAATCTTTATTCTCTCCCATGCGGACGGCTTCCAACACGAAATACATTGTTTGCCATCATTCCAAACATGAAGCGATGTGCATTCCGCATCGGTCATCGTTTCGGGTCTTTGCAATACCTTTGTGGATTGCGGAAAATCAATTGGTTTCATAATCTCGAAATTAAAAATTGCAATTTTGGGGGCAAAGTTAAGGGATGTATTACAATAATACACCCCTTTCACTTCAAAAGTTATGCTTGACTTTTCAACATCAACGGCCAACTTTCGCCCGGATTG
>Ga0265299_10002820_pt1 | contig 17409 bp, 35 predicted proteins | sample AusTroGonzalo_MG_4_FD_193485 | JGI IMG/M metagenome (GOLD analysis project Ga0265299, IMG submission 193485) | Bovine rumen microbial communities from tropical cattle in Woodstock, Queensland, Australia - Gonzalo_02 | ecosystem: Host-associated > Mammals > Digestive system > Stomach > Rumen ... | reverse complement strand
CTAACAAACAAACCTTCACAGTCATCATTACGTGTTTCTAAATATTTTCTTAAACTTAATTCTGCTTCAGCATTAAAATATACTGTACGTTGTTTATCACCTTTACCATGCCGAATAATAATAGAACGTTCTTCCCAATTTATATCAGATAACTAAATTGCCGCGCATTCACTCACACGGCAACCAGTAGAAAATAATATATCTATTAAAGCTTTTTCGCGCACAGCTGTACAATTCCATCGTAATAGTTCTAATTCATAAGATGTTAAAGGAGTGCGCTGGGGCTACTAGAATTTTATTTTTTCTATCTTTTCCATAGGATTTTTAGTTAGTACGTCATTTTTTATACACCAAGTAAAAAAAGTATTTAATACTAATCGTGTATGGTCAAGTGTATGATTACTAACATTATGATTGGTTTTATACCAATAAAGATATAAGCGTATATCATTTGTATTGATTGCATCCAATTGTTTCTATACTGTAGTGAAAAAATTAAATAATTTATATTTGTATTGATGTAAAGTTTTCTCACTACAATTTTTAACGGCCTTGGAAGCCAGAAACCATTTAACGGCTTCTGGCATTCCTTCTAGAGTTATTAAGTCCGTTGATTTATGTGTAATGTTATAATTTTGGGAGGCTTTATCAAATGCCCATAAGATTTTTATGATTTCTTCTTCGGTAAAGCCATCGTTTAATAATTCATTTATAAAATCATCGCGTAATAATTCTGTATTTGGCATATTTAGCCTCCTTTTTTGTTTTAATATTGCGTTAAATCATTCAAATCCTTAATAAAGTTTATGGCATCCAATAAATATCTAATCCATAGGGTGGGAATGTTTCTATTGGGTCGTTTGTGATTGCGTTTCTAATCATTACATATAAGTAATCCTGACCGTATCGTTGATTGCACACAACCGAATTCAAACCATCTGCTTTTGTTTGTCCACATATTATGTGTTTGTTATAAAACGGAAGTGAACCTATATAAATTCTCCAAAATTTGTATGTTGAATCGTATTCAAATCCCGTGTTATCTGCAAAGTGGTAAACGTTCACCATCTTGCTATTTAACGTACTAATACTGTCATTCAATGCTTTTCCCTTCGCGGCACTCAATGCATTTGTCGTGCTCGTGTCGGACAAAGAATCAGAAACCACATTCGCAGTAGCGCCGGTAGCAATCCCGTCCAGCTTCGTCTTGTCTGTTGCGGACATCAGACCCGCTACGGACTGTGTTGCGGCAGAATAGGTTGTATCGGTGAACTTCGCATCAGAAGGTACAGATTTTCCGAGTGTCTTACCGCTGTCTGTAAGATTGCCATTTGCATCAAGTGTAGCTACATTACCATTTGTAGCATTTGCGACTTTATCTGCCTTACCTGAAATATCTATAGTTCCAGCAGTCCATTGTCCGTCTGATACTTTAAGAACTTTACCATTATCACTTGATGTAACAGCTGGTAAAAATAAGCTTGAAATTGGCTAGCCATTTATTGTGGCCAAGTATGCGTGCCATTTATAACTGCTATTACCTAAATAGTAAGTATTATCAGTTTTGGGTAGAATATTCTACTTAAAACTTATATTAGCCATTATAAATCACCTCTTTATTTAATTTTGGTTAACTACGTTTAAATTTTGAATTGCGGTAATAAATCCATCTGGAAAAACTAATGTTTCATTAGTTCCACCTTTTGCTCTAATCGCATTTGCTATTGCTGTTAACTATCTATCAGTTACTAGTCCACTAATAGGTAATAATCTAAATATTCCAACAATACTTACATCATAGGCTGGCATTGTAAAAGAATTATTAGTGATTGTAATAGGAGGATTAGAATCATATTCTACAAATTCATAGCCTGGATCTGGAGTTGCAGTAATAGATACAGTCTCTCCTTCAGCCGCTTCATAGGTACTTAACTCAATATTTCCTCCAATTGACACTGCGGAAGAATATAAATTATAATATACAACTGGTTCTGTTTCATTATTTGCTTCTAACCATTCTATAAATACTTCTTCACTAACTGCTGAGTCGTCCATAAGATAATATTCTGGTTCATTTAAAAAGGTTATAGTTTTATTTGCATTATCATACCATCCATCAGAATATACTTCATCCTAAGTCTCACCTGTTATATAAGTAATAGCCGGTGCAGAATCTGATGCTGCCATATAAAATTTATCATATGAACAGTTATCAGATGTTTCAAAAAGAGCACTGGATGGATATGTGCCATAAACTTCTATCGTATCATAATTTCCCAGACTAACTTCATCTTTAAATGTAAAAGTTCTTCCCTCTATGCTCATTAGAATCTCACCCCTGTAAATTCTGCGGCATTGGCAAGATCATCAGTTACTTCAGAATTTCCAGCTGAGTCCACAGTAAATACTAATTTAATCCAATCATCGTCATCAGATGGGTCTGGATTTGATGTACCATTTGGTACTGCGATCCAAAAAGAATTTGTGCCACTCGCGGGTACGGGAATTTGTACACCAGTACAAGTTCCTGTGACAACCGCGCCTGTAGCGATATGCGCTGTATAACCTGCGATTATTTTATCCGCAGTAACAGTATCACTTGTTAAATCAATTAAAGTCTAATTACCATATTGAACTTTATTTACATATTGGTTGTTAGCCATATGCCATCACCACCTTATGGTGATACTGGCGCAACGGTACCAATAGTTACAGTTTTTCCACCCGCTAAATTATCAGTTTCAGTATACGCAATCGCGCTAACAGTAATCTGACTAAAGCTATTATAATCACCTAAATCAGATGGCTGGACTGTTTGAGATGTGGTATATGGAGTAATAGTGGTAGAGGTTTCTTTAATGCCTTCAGAGCCGCTCATAGTACCTTCAATACCAAGAATAGTAACACCACTGCGAACATTTGCAGGAATTAACGCGGCTTTGTCTGCAGAGCCTAAGCCCGCATCGCCAGAACCATCATGATAACCCGCAGGAATTGTAACTGCGGTATCGCGCGCACTAATAGTTAAGTGCTTTTCGCCCTAGTTAGTCATACTACCAGTTAATTTAGAACCATTCTTATAGGCGGTTTTGCCGCTAAGAATATCATCAGTACTTGCATCTGCATCACTAGTATCTGCATCATAGGTGCAAGTACCAGTAGTACGTTCGCCTGTTGGTAAATGGAAGTACTTACCACTAATAACATTTGCTCTCGCAACATCATCACTAGTTAAGTCAATTAGTGTATCGCCGCCGTATACAATTTTATTTACATAAGTATTGTTTGCCATAAAATCTCCTCCTTATCCTATTGTGACGGTACGCCCGCCCGCATCATTATCTACTTGATGAAATGGAATTTTTTCTACTATTACATTATCTTCTAATACCTTATTCTTTGTACGTAAGAATTGGTCTAAATTAGCTAGTGGTGTAACCTAGTAGTTTCCATTATACATATCATAATCCCTAATCATATTTTCGGGAATAGGATCTATTACTATATCATGATTTAATACTTTATTTTTAGTCTTTAATACTTGCTCAATACTCTCTAATGGAGTAATATGATATGGGCCTTTATAATTTTCAATTATATCGTGTATATCTTGCGGGTCAAGAGCATCTATATAGGCGCCATAACGAAGTTTAAAGTCTTCGAAGCTGCCAATAAAGCCTGTCTTTTTTGCTTGTGCATATAACCATTGTAATACTAATGTAGCATCATATTCATCCCAGGGATATATTCTTTTTAATACTACATTAGTTGGATCTGGTGGTAGTGTGTAATTCGGCATAAAGGCACCTCCTTTTCTAATAAAATAAAAATATCCTACTAGATGAGTAGGATATTTACAGTATAATAATTGTATTTTGTTCAAGTAATTACTCGAAATTTTTCGCGCACTTTCTATAAATATTGCGGCCATTGTTCTAGGTCTTTCAATGTTGCTTGTTTTTCTGCGACAGTTATCCCTGCTTCAGCGAACATAGTGGTACAGCCGCGCAATGAGGTAATCTAATGCCGCGATTTATCCGTAATTCCCATCGCTTTGAAGTCCTATAATAATGCTTCTTGGGCGGGGCCCTTTAAGGGAATGCCGCGCCACCTTTCTGCAATCTCCAAAATAAGGTCTTTTTGATTTGAAATTCGGATTACATTGGGGTCTACCAGCTTGGGTGTTGCGCCCAAATATGAGTACATTTCTTTTACAGCTTCCTCTGTATTACCCATTAAGTGCAAGTAGTCTTTATGATCTTTAAGTAAATGTAAGTATGCTTGCTCATTTACCTCATATGTTTTAGTACCATCTTCGCGCACACGTTCAGTAATATATCTCACTTTAAATTGCGCGCCTTTAAGGATACCAAATTGTTTTGCTAGCTCTACTTGATCGCCTTCTGCTTGCAGCTTGCGGAAGTGCGCAAACATATCAGACTGGATTTGAAAATCTCGGCGCGCATTATTAGGATTGAAGATAATGAATAATTGGTCTAGGTTGCCGCGAAAGCGTCCAACCTTTTGTCTAATCTCAACTTCTCCATATCCGTCAATAATCATATAGTCAATTTTGGGAAAAGTAAGGGACATACCTTCTTGAAGTGTATCTGTTACAATTAAAATTGAAATATCATCTGGTAAATGCTCGTTGCGTAAGGCTTCAAATAATGATTCTTTTCCGTCCGCAATACGCTGCTTATCTGCCATATCCTGTAAGTCCGCGAGCGTAAGTCCAGATCTACCTTCACTTAATTCAATCATTAAGTTCTTTGCGGCCGTGCTTGCCTACATTACATCCAAAGAAAGTGCAGTTTGGTTCGCGCGCGAGACCAACATTGCAACGCCTTTCTTCTAATCAAGCAGCTTAAAGTACCAATCCTTCACCTTACTCGCGCTTTTGAGGAACACAATACCACGCTTGCCTTCCTATTGCTCCAAAAAATAATCAAGCGTCATATTGGTATTTTTCGTCTTAATAAACTGTATTTCTTTTACATACGTATTGCTAACGTACTTCGTGAAGTCCGGAAACAAATATATAAAAGAACTCTCATCAGAGAAAAACTATTTGGATAGCTCCTCAAAATACTCATCATTAGCAGTAATGAAGATGATATGTGTATTGCCGCGGCTATTCTTAATCCAATCTCCAATTATTGTTGTATCTTCTGCAAATGAAGCCTCACTAAATAATCCATGACATTCATCAATAACAACCCAGTCATAGTCAACATTGTGTTTCTTAATCATATTAGCAAAGCCCATGCGCTGGCAGACATCAACTTCACCATATTTATGACGCAGCTATTCTACAGTAATACTGCGGCTTTCCACCACCAACATAGTTTGCAGATGCCCAAATTTATGGTCAAGTTCCTAAAGCACATTATTCATAATTGCGGTTGTCTTACCAACGCCAGTGCCACCATTCAATACTAGAAAAGTATTAAGGTCGGAGAGGTCGGTTTCTCTTACTAAACGTATAATATCTTCAACTGCAAACTCTTTTACTTGTTCATGTTCTCGCATGCATCACAACACCTACCATTTATTATATACTCACCTGTATGTTTTTCAAGAGATTCCTTAATGCGTTTGCAGAACTCATCCACGCCATATTCATCTATCATCGCGCGAATTTGTTGTGCCAGTTTTCGGATTTCCTCTTCTTTAAATATAATTGTATCACAAGATGTGGATTCAAAATGAAATTCAGACATATATTCCTCCATACAAAAATAAGGTATATTTCTCTATACTAAAAATATACCATAAATTTTAAAGGAAGTCAAATATTTGGAGGTAATAGGTGCGGCCAAACCTTTGTACGAACTCTGCAGATGGGATAGTTTCGGGATTTACAGAGTCGATATCTAGGTTCGGCCGCATCTTTCTATCTTAAAATGAAATTGTATCAGGCGCAAATAGCTTACTCTACTTGCGGTGGTTACGAATTTATTCGGCACGGCCTCGCTGCGCTCGTCCGTCCCTCAAAATTCGTTTTTGTTCGCCGTCTTTCGCCTGCGGCGAAAGCCGTCTCTCAGTTAATTGCCTTCATCTACTTCGCAAACTAAATGGCCTCTTCCTCCGTCTCATATATTAAGTATGTCTCTGCCGCATCATCGCGCTCATCCACTTTAAACTCAATAGCAGGTAATCCCCAGCACATTTCTACCTCTTTCACGGCATACCAATTGCCATTTATTGTAAACTTATAGGTGGAATGGGCACGATCCCACGAATCATACTTATTATAATTACCAATTATATATGCCATTAGCTACCGACCTCTCTCTATATCTCCTTACTCAATTCCTAAACGCCCCTCTCCAACTATTCTACAGTTCCCTACTGCGGCTTAGTTTTACCATTAATATAATTACACATCTATTTATCTGAAACACCGCAATATACGGCAAGGGTACGTATAGGAATATTAGGACCATCCGCACTATTTAGGTATCGTAATTTATCTAATGTATTCATACTACACCTCATTGTCTATAATAAAATTATAAGAATAATAATATCTCCACCAATTATACTTCTTACTATAGTAAAAGAGAAGATACAAATATACGTATAATGGTAAAAGTTTTGGGGTAAAGGGGTCTATTGTGTTACGGGAACTATTTTCGATGGACACGAGTAGGAAAGGCTATATTTTGGGAGGGTGCGCCAAATTTCAGCTTTTGTCAAATATTTTTTTATTTTAAAATATAATTTTTAAAAATTTAAAAAATTAAATTTTTTCTTTTTTTATATTTTAGCACATAAAATTACACTTTGTCAAGTATTTGACTCGTTTAAAAAAAGTAGCAAAAGTAATGGTTGTCCCCCTTTTTGGACGCATTTGATATATATATAGAATATGCGCCTGATAAGGGGGAGACGACGGTGAAATGGCTTGCGACAAGCATAGCTACCTATATATTTTATGCAGCTTATCGTTTATTATACACATAAAAATGCGCAAGCCATTCTTACGTCATCGGTCAAAAAATCCCCCGGTTCAGACGCATTTTCTATATATATAGGAATATGCGCCTGATAAGGGGGACTGCACCATAAATTGGCTTGCGCAATTGTATTACTATTGTAATGTTTTAATAGGAAGTCCAGCTATAAGTGGAGGCAAGGAATATGTGACTAATACAGCTAATACCCTAGAACAGGCACAAATAGAAAAAAGATCAAATGCGTCTGAAAAAGGGGATAAATTTTTTTATAGAAAATTGCGGCCCGGGGTTATGGGATACACGGATTGTATACTGTATACTGTATACAATTTTAGATTTTAAAATGAAATTGCGGCCGCGGGCTTTGTGGTACAAGGCGTCCAGCTTATTTCCAGCCTGTCCTTGATCCAGCTTGCCTGCGGCCGCATCATAAAAAGTCAAGATTGTATACTGTATACAATGCCATATTTGCATAAAAAAATGCCCTGCAACCAACGCGTTGCAGGGACTATCCCAAATAAGGAGGGAAGTGGGTGAGGCCGGTTACGCCTTTGGTGATTCTCTCCCCTCCTTACATATATATTATAACATGAATTTCACTTTTTGTCAAATATTAGTTTTATTATTTTTAATATTTGACTTCGTGCATGTCATAATACACATGTAAGGAGGGGCTTACGCCCCGAGGGATCAGACCTTACTGTAGTGTTTCTTCTTCTTCTCATCCAGAGTCATGGTGAGAACACCCTTCTCGACAAGACGCATTGCGCTAGAGCCTACGGCCATAACGGTTACGTTGTCAGCTACCTGACCAGCCAGCGCATTGAGAATGTCGGTGGCGGTGTAGTCGGTGAAGGAAGGAAGTCCAGCTACCTGTGCGTCAAGTGCCTGACGGCGAGCTTCAGCTTCCGGATTGGGGCCCTTAACCTTTACAGGCTTATTAGCACGCTCTGCGGCGCGGAGGGCACCCTCAGCTTCCCAAGCCTTGTACTCCGCAACAGCGGCGTCCAGGTTGAAAGCCTTGTGGTTCTTGGTATCTTCGGCAAGAGCCGCACTTACGGCTACCTTCACGATGCCATCTTCGCCAGCGATGGCGACAAAGTTGGTCTTGTTCTGACGGGCCATCTGGGCACCGGGGATAGCAAGGATAGTGGACAGGATCTCAGACTTATTCATGTTGCCTCCTTTTCTTTACACACGGTTTTGTAATTTACGGCAGACCGCTAACTGCACAATTTATATATGTTGTTTTTTAGAGTGGTTTACTTCCACCTTGAAGAGTTTCTTTTTCTCTCTCTTTCTATATTTATTATACCAGAAATTTTATTTTTTGTCAAATATTTATTTTCTGGTTTTTATTTGAGTCAGGAGATTTTTTTCTCTCCCTCTCTCTTACATATTTATTATAACATAATTTTGACTCAAAGTCAAATGTTAGTTATAATAGGTCATACATTTGAAGTATGCGTTCAACTTTGGTAACGTCGCGCTTTTGCGTGGTTATCACTACCGCAAGATTGTCTGCGACCTTGCGAATGCTGCCGACAGAGCAGCCTACGCGTTCGATAAGGTAGTTCAAGATGTGGCGGCCGATCCGATTCGCGGGAATATAATAGGTACGGGTTTCCATACTATCACTCTCCTTTGATTACTTCACGATAATAATACAGGAAGCCAGGCTCATTCCCTTCATACTTGAGGCACAGATCTTCGGCCTCAGTCATAGATTCGCAGAAGTCAATAGGTTCAGCGGAATCTTTTTCGCCGTCGTAGGGATCATAGTTACCAGCATCTTCCATGATAACGTAGATACGCTTCATCATCATCTCTCCCTTCTTACAATATAATTATACATGAAATTTCAAAAAAAGTCAAGTATTTGGCGAAAAAAATTTTGAAAAATTTTTTTTGCTCTGCGGGAATTTGCTCCGAAAAATGGCGACGACGGAACATCGGCCTGCGCCCAGCTTATACGCTCTCGATAACATCGAGGATAGCGCAGCTTATGGCGGGCCAAAAATCGGTGGCGTTAAATGAAAAGATCCAGCTTGTGGACAAAGTTACATTAAAAAATTTTTGTCGCAGCTTCCCAGCTCGCCGACGGAGTTCCAGCTTGTCCAGCTTCCAGCTTATCCAGCTTGCGGCGCAGCTTGTATACTGTATACAGTATCCAGTGCACTGTATCCTGTATCCAGAGTTGTACGTACAAATTCTGTAACAATTCTGTAACAAATTTGACATAGATATTTAACTTGACAACAGGAAAAAATCGTGATATAATGGGGAGGGGTGCCCATTTTGGGCGCCGGCTGAAAAATTTTAGCCGGCTAGAAACTAGCCGGCAGAAAGTAGACCGAAGTCTACTCCCAAAGTATTTTTATATTTGTTACTGTATAGGTGAGTTTTACCCTGGTATAGTGGTTACATTTAGGACATTTTAGTATTGCTTCGGTTATGTAATTATCTTCTCTATGCTCGCCATCATAGATATAATCATACTCCATAGAAGCATTACATACTGGGCATTTTATTGTCATGTCAATCCAACTCCATTCTCAACTGTTCGCCACCGAGACGCTGTTTAATAACGTTCAGTACCATTTCAGTCTGTTCTTCGCCCCAAGCATAGTAATCGCAGTCATCATAACATCTGACTTCATCTTGGATACATTCCCGCGCGTATTCTTCGTTCCAACCATCTTCTCGTAATTCATCAACGACATCATCAATATAGGTGTCAGAAAAATCCAGTTCATGTTCAGTGGTCCAAGTGATCTTCATTGTTTTTATCTCCTTTCTTATTACATACATAGTATAACATACTTTTTAGATAAAAGCAAGTAAAAAATTGTTACAAAAGTATTAAATCAGCCGGCGCGGACACGCCATCATGCGTGTCCAAAGTATTCCTTTTCAAACGCCTTTGCTACCTTGCGATTTGCGGGACTATAAAGCCAACAGATAGCCCAATCGGTTGCCAAATGCTCCCAAGGAATATTGAAGTATTCTTCGCAATCCTCACCACTCTGTTCAACCATGCGGTCATACTCCACGATGTCCATCGCAGAGCGAGTCATCCAATGTCCGCACTCGTGCAAGAGAGTAAGAGTAATATGCGAGAATCCCTGTGCGAGAGGACAACGCTTTACAAAATTCTTGCGGAAAGCACAATCGCCTTCATCCATCGGAACAGAAATATCTGCTGGCAGTTGTAAGCGAGGATTTTTATCTGCAACACTCATCGCCCAATTATTTTCATCCAAACGCTTGCGAATGAATACGACTTTATCTTCACATACAAATGAAGTAAAATCACGGATTGCTTGAAGTTTTGTCATTGTCTTACCCCCTATACAGTAAAAGCAGAAAGTGAATATTGAGGAGTGCCCCTGCACTGTGCATCACAATATCGTTGATGTGCCTGTGCTTGCTAAAGTCTTTGAACAATCCGAATACTGCGATAGCAAGACCAAACCATGATACGGATAAACCGAACATCATAATCAAGGCAACATTGAGAACTTGAATAAATGCTCGAAGGTCATTCCATTCAAACTTGTATGCTTCAGTGATTCCGAAGAACTCTTTCATAATATCCCTTCCTTTCACTACATATTATAAAGGATAAGGATGCGTTTGTCAATAGGGAAATTATTACGAAAGTATTAAATTTCGCGGCCGGCCCGAAATTGTACGCTCGAAAGCGTACAACTCGGAAAGGAAGGGGATCACTCGTCGAAGTCGATATCCTCATCAGTCATATCTTCGACATCGCCACCAAAGATGTAGATACTGCCAAACTGTTTCTTATACCTCTGTGCAACCTCATTAATTGCACAAAGCATATCATGTTTCATGGTGTTGACGAGTGCTTCTTGATCTTCAAGGTCATCTGCGAGTTGGTCCAAATCAGTGATTAGATCACGGATTTTTAAGACGCTCATTTCATTCAAATCTACACCATAGTTATGAAAAATATTATCCTTACGCTCCTCAAGTGTCATTGTTTTTCTCTCCTTATTAATAGTTAGTCAGAAAGAGGATAAGAGTTACAATACGTGTTATCCACGAAAGGTTGAAAACATTTTGGCTACCATCACTCCATTTGAGAGTAATGGTAAAGTTAATCATGGAGAGGATCAGTAGCACAATCATCCATGTTCTCATTCTTTATGCACCACCTTTTCCACGCCTTCAATGCCACGAGCACGACAGAAGCGAATAAAGTCAGCACGAGCCTGCTCTACAGTTGCGAGGGTATTATGTTCCCAATCAATACATTCTTCCCAGTCCTCATTACTCCAAGCAATAGCATCAAGGATAAGTTGAGCAGTTTCTTCGCTGATATACATATCGCATATCTCCTTTCTTTATCTTACATATAGATTATACCATAGAATATGTTACAAGTCAAGCACAAAAGTGTTAAATTTCTGTTACAAACGCGCCGGCGGGTGCATAATTATGCAAATAAAGCATAAGCAAAGACGCCCCAAAAGAGAGTCCATATACCCCAGGCAAGTCCATAGCCATTGGAAGGACGTGCCTTTCTAAAAGTATATAAACCATATACCCATGCTAATATGATAATTACAAGTAATACCCACTTCATAATTATTCCTCCTTTGCTTTGGCTTTCTCCTCGGCTTCCTTTTCACGCCGAGCCTTGTCCTTGGCGATCTTCTTTTCTTTCGCCTTGGCCTTCTCTGCCTTGTTTACCTGTTTCTGATTGTAGGCATCAATCTCGGACTGCATCAGTTCTTCGGCAGTCATATCGTCACGGACTTCTGCAACGATGGCACCGATACGGATATACCGCTTCTCGCCATTCATATCCTCAACCACGATACCATACTGACGATCATTGATCTTCGTAAAGAGTTTCGCGATAATAGGATCAGAAAACAGAGACTCAAAAATACGATCACGGAGTTCCTTATCAATTGCGGTCTTGGTCATCTTTGCCATTCAAATCACCTTTCCTTTCTGATTTCATATATATTATAACCTAACTTTTGACTTTTGTCAAGCATGAATTTTGTATACAAAGTTGTACATACAAATTTCGCGCCGGCGCCCTGTATACAGTATACAACATACGAATAAAGAAAGAGCCTCCCCTGTGGGAGGCTAGGAGGAAAGGGAAGGAAGGAGGTATTGTGTGCCAGGGGATGGAGTCGAACCACCCGAGTCTTGGACAACAGATTTACAGTCTGCCCCGCTACCACTTACGGTCTACCCTGGCATGAAAGGAGGGTCTATGTTGTTTAACCACACTGAACGACCCTCGGAATCCTCGTGGTTGGTTTGAGCACCCTCGCTGTAACAGACCTTTGATGGTTTACTTCATCTGTCCGCGTTTTATGGTGGATAGGACAATGCCACCGAAGGTTCGGAAGGCTTACGCCTTCCGATAGGTGTTGGGCTTACCCTCGATCTTCACGATCTCGTCCTGCCACAGGTGGGTCAGAGCATACTGAACCTTACCCTTGGTGATACCTTCGGGGACTTCGTCCTCGATGGCTTCCCACAGTTCAGCCACAGTCACAGGAACCGCGGACAGAGCACCCATCACGATGCCGTGGATGGCTTCGTAAGCTTCGGCATTCTTTGCCTTGGCTTCGGCACCCTTGTTGATTTCCTTGTCCAGTTCGGCAAGGACTTCGGCATCGTCAAAACCGAAGTGAGTCAGAGCGTCTTTGATGGCTTCAAAAGTGGCTTTCTTCATAGTGGTTAGTTCCTTTCTCGTTTGTAGGGTGTCGTTCCCTTTGATGTATTTAGTATAGCACAGATTGTGCTTGGTGTCAAGAGGGTTTTTGAAATTTCTTTCAAAATTTTTCTTGTCACTCGGAGCCTTGGGATCCTTCAAGGTTTCCTACCTCCCTCTGACATTATTAATTATAGCAGAATTTTTACTTTTCGTCAAGCATTAATTTATAGGAATACTGTATACAATGTTGTACGTACAACTCGGCGGCCGGCGCGCTGGATCCTGTATACAATATGCGGTTTGAGAAATGGGGTGCGGATACCGCACCCCATTTGTATTACACCTTCCGAGAGTAGGTGTTGACCTTGCCCTCGGTCTTGGCGACCTCATCCGCCCACAGGCGAGTGATGGCGTACTGCACCTTGCCCTTGGAGAAACCTTCGGGCAGAGCGTCCTTGACTTCCTCGTACAGTTCCGCAACGGTCACAGGAGTATCGGACAGGGCACCGAGGACGATGTCCTTCGCTTCGGCATACAGGTCACGATTCGCCTGGGCTTTCGCTTCGCCCTTGGCGAGTTCAGCAACGATCTCGTCACGGATCTCAGGCAGAGCGCCAGTTTCGGTCAGATGGGCAACAAGGGACTGGAGGGAAACTTTCTTCATAGTGGTAAATCCTTTCTCGTTTGTAGGGTGTCGTTCCCTTTCTTTCGTATTTAGTATATCATATCTTTGGGAGTTTGTCAAGAGTTTTTTCAAACTTTTTTCAAACTTTTTGTTCTTTGGGGACTTGCAAGTGAGGTTTGCTCTCGTTGTAGGATCTCTTTAACCTTAGCCCACTTATATTAGGGCAAGCGGCCTACTGTTCTTTTCCTCTCCCCTTGGAACAATTATAGTATAGCAGAACTTCTACTAAAAGTCAAGCATTATTTTGAAAGTATACTGTATACAATCGCGGGCCGGCGCCGTTAGCTACTGCTAACGGGATCGTCATTCCATTCGTGCACTAAATAGGAATTGCTTCCACCTTCGATCTTATCTACCTGAAAGCCATAGTCTACAATGACCACTCCATGCTTGGTCAGACCATAGTTGCCACAGTGCAGATCGGTCAAACAATGATCCTGGCACCATTTACATTCTGCACTAGTCATATACTGCCACGCACGACCATTATTCTCGTTGATGCCATGAACGCGAGGCATAATATAGAACTTGCGATCATTGTACTCATAACGAGTAATTTTAGCAAACAGATAGGCAAATCCTTCCTGTTCTGCAATAGCATACAGAGCAACTTCATTTTCGCTCCCGCCGATAGATTCTACTTCCTGCTCGTCATAGTCCCATTTAACTACATAGTCAGAAGTAATGAGGGCAATACGAGCACAACCACACGCTACCTTTACGCAACGTGTATAATGAGCATTATAATCCCGAATGTCCTGCCGTGTAGTAAAAGGAGATTCAAAATCTTGAATGAAAGGAAAAACTTCGGCAATAAAGTCTTTCGCACGTTCTTCATAACTCCGCATCTTTCACACTTCCTTTCTACACTCTTATTATAGCAGAAGTAATGTTACAAGTCAACTACAAAATTGTTACAATTCTATTAAATATGCGGCCGGCCGAAAGTGGGACATTTCTGTCCCACTATCTTAGATGAAGTAATACCAATCAACGGAGGGATACCGCGTAACTTCACGCTTCATACACGCACTTGTTACTCCCTTAATGTTGCTTGCGTGAACCCGTACTTTACCATATTCTGTATCTACTTCCATAACGTCAGGAATAGGTTTGCCATTCAGCACATATCCGTATTCTTCAGTTTTAAAGGTGTGCGGATGCGTCATATCCTTTTCAGTGGTATAAGTTACCATCTTACGTTCACGCATTTTACGGAGTACGTGTCCGATGGTGGAGGAAAGACTCATCGCTTCTTTAGACCGAACGTAAATCTTTTCACCTCTCCAAGTCGTGCGATCAAGATGCGTTTCGTGATACCATTCTTTACCCATAATGGCTTCGCCAATCATCGCAACTGTAAAGCGTTCGCCCTTATCTCTGTACTCAAAGATTTTTTCCAATACAGGGACAACACGTTCAAAGGTGTTTTTAGCATTAATAATGGTAGGATAGGTAAAGGCGAATTTCTGTGCTTCTGTCATAACACATTCCTTTCTGGTTTTTTGAGGTATCCTTCCTCTTTCTTACACACTTATTATATACCCAGTTATGGAATTTGTCAATAAGAAAATTATTACAATTTTGTTAAATCGGCCGGCCCTCAACCACGAGGGCTTTCACCATTAAAGGTGTCGAAGTAGATATCATATTTTGAGCTAACTTCAAAAGTACGTAAACCGCCAGGAAAATGGTTATCTACGCACCCTTCGATCCGACTCACCGCATCCTCAAAATATTCAGATACAACTTCATCTAAACAAAGGTCACTTTCCTCAATGCGAGACTTGATATAGTCATCATCAATCTCGAAAAAATCTGCCCCAATGTTAAAGTTTACATCTACCTTCATACTATCTCGCTCCTTTCTACATTCTTATTATAACAGAAATGATGTTATAAGTCAACAATGAAATTGTTACAATTTTGTTAAATGTGCCGGCCCGCGGTTACATGGGCGAGTTACATAAAAAGGAAGGGGTCACATATCCCCTTCCTCCAACTCTGCGAGTTTATCCATTTTCTTATGTTGCTTCACGCACTCCGCAAAAATCTGTGCCTCAATGGTTACATCAGCAAGACCAGTGTGTTCCTCTTCAAAAGTTACATCGTCCGTAATGTACCGCCAGAGAATTTCCGCAGTCTTACGCACTTGGGGATTTGCATGGTTGGTCATGTAACCATTCTCCTTGCAAAATTCAATGTAACGCTTCTGCTTGCAGATAGTATCATTTGCCATTTTCATGGTGTCCCAAATAGGCATCTCATAAGGGAAGAACCAACGCCTTTTACTTTTCGTCTGATACCGCAGTGTTGCGTTCAGTACCTTCAAGTCGAATCGTGCATTGTGGGCAACGCAAGCCTTGATATCATATTCTTTGCAAAGGTCACGAATCAGTTTGTAAATTTGCCATGTATTCATGATCTTGCGTTTGCCCATCCGCATATCTTCAAGATATTGTGGGATTTTGTCTGCAAAATATGCTTCCTCCATCGCTTCGGGCAGACCAAAAAATACATCTTCATTCACAATAGAATACTCATCGTAAACATAGCCATCTTTGTCTACAATTTGTAATCCCAGGTCATAAACCTGACCATTTGCGACATCAAGCTGACCATCAATCTTGGGGCAGTTGGCAACTTCGGTGTCAAATACCATGTACTTTGCTTTTTCCATGTAACTTTCCTTTCGGTTTGCAGTGTTTTCCTTCACTTTTCAATTATGATTATATACCATATATAGGATTTTGTCAAGGCCTTTTTACAGTTAGTCTTGCCTAACCGCGCGCCGGCGCGAGTTAGATCACCCTAACTCGACGTAGATCCAATAAGGCATACAAGTATATTCTTGATAATTTTCATTCTCATGAAATATATTAATCGCACGTTCAATTATAGTATCGTTGGTGCGTTCGAGTTCTTCCACAAGATCCTCATTATCGAGAATATATTTTTTATACTGATCAATCCACCAGTTAATTAGATCTGATCGTTTTTGAAAACCCTTAACAAACTGGTTGTCACAATTAAGAACTATATATCCTGTTACCTCTTTAGCACATTCAATGTCAGACTTCATGTTTCATACCATCCTTTCTACAGTTTTATTATATCAGAAAAAATATTACAAGTCAACTATATTTTGTTACAAATGTATTAAATTCGCTGGGCCGGCGCGAGTTAGTCTTGACTAACTCGATGTAATTAAAAAAGGCGATTACTCGCCTTTAATTTTATCGGAGATAGAAACCCATTCAAGAGCACGAACAAACGTGATATCCTTCTTGTTAAAGAGGCCACCGCAACAACCGCAAATCACATATTCCAGTTCTCCATAGCAGTCATATACTCCGATGCCACCGTTGGTCCGTTTGCTTTCTATGGTATCTGCCCCATCCACGCGAAACTGAACCTGTTTATATTCCATAATTACTCTCCCTTCTCTTCCAACTTAATCTTGCGGAGTTCCTTCAGATTCTTGTTGGCTTCGGCGAGGGCTTTCTTTTCGGCCCGCTTCTGTTCGTCCTTGGCAATCTTTGCCTGTTTCTTCGCCTCTACATCGGCTTTCTTCTGTGCCTTTTCAACACAGTCCTGGGCGTAATCTTCGGCGATAGCGTAGCCATCGTAGGGATCGTAACCACCCTGACCGTTCCGAGTACCCCGAGGGATGCTGACCTTAATCAGTACGAATTTTTCGTTGCCCTCTTCATCAAGTACGGGAATCGCCAGCTCGCTTGCACTTACGGGCAGAACATCAGTATCAAAAGCAACCTGCACCTGTTCAGTTACAAAGTTGAGGAAAGTGTTACGGAGTTTGGTTTCAAGCTGTGCCTTGGTCATTGGGCATCTCTCCTTCCTTTATCTTACGTGGTCATTATAGCACATTTCAGATTGAATGTCAAGGGGTTGGTTAGAGGAAATTTTTATTCTTCCCTTAACTTTCATATATATTATACTATAAATTTTGAAATTTGTCAAGAAAAAAATTTTAAGAATACTGTATACAAAATTGTACGTACAACTCGCGGCCGGCGCGGTCAACCGCCGTG
>Ga0265299_10002819_pt1 | contig 17423 bp, 13 predicted proteins | sample AusTroGonzalo_MG_4_FD_193485 | JGI IMG/M metagenome (GOLD analysis project Ga0265299, IMG submission 193485) | Bovine rumen microbial communities from tropical cattle in Woodstock, Queensland, Australia - Gonzalo_02 | ecosystem: Host-associated > Mammals > Digestive system > Stomach > Rumen ... | reverse complement strand
ACCTCCTCGATGGTCAGGTAGGTGCGTTTCGTCTTGGCGCGGGTGAGCTTGTCGCTCCTCTCCAGAAGCCAGCAGGGGTTGGACGGTATCAGTTCGCGTTTGAACGCCACGTTCAGGATGGACACCACTATCCGCGAATATATGGAGGCCGTGTTGGTGCTCAACTTCTGGCCGTTCGCCTGGAGACAGTCGTTTTTCAGATAATTGTTGAAACCTTGGACGAACTTTTTGTCCACATCGCACAGCCGCACATCCTTGCCCCCGTATTTCAGGAGCATATCCCCGACTCTTCGGGTCACGCTCCTCAAGCTGCGGCTCTTCGTCTCCAGCGACTTCTGGTATTCCTCAAGCCACACGCTCAAGAGGATTTTCCCCTTGTGCTTGTTGATTCCCGCCTTCCCCATGGTCAGTTCCTTAATCCGTTTGGCCTTGATTGCCGTGGCCGCCTCCAGTGTCGTGCGGTTCTGGATTCTGTCGGCGGGTGTCCGTTCGGGAATGAGGTAAAGCCGCAGGAACTCCTTCGGCTGCCGTTTGCCGTCCGTGTAGGTGTCCAGATAGATGCTCCGGTTCCCGTTCGCCAGTTCCTTGAATCTGATTCTCACCGGCTCCTTGACTTTCTGATACTGTTTCTTTGCCATAGACATTCACTTTTAAATCGTCGGCAAAGATAAAATTTATTTCAATACAGGGGACAAACAAGGTACAAAAACAAGCAAAAAAAGGTTATCCAAAAGCAAGCAAGTCAGAATCGAAACAAACGTAAAATATTGATATATAATTGTTTTGGTTGTTTTTATTTGTCGTTGTTTGTGCTATGATATTAGTGTGGGGTTAATTGCACTTCATGCGTTTTGTCTCTTCGAGACTGTTTAATGAACTATTTTTCAATATATCTTAATCGTGCATTTTCAGAACCGATAACGCACCCCGACGGCTATATTCAGTAAATTGGGAACAAGGTCGTCCTGTCGCAGAGCGAAGATATTGAACATCGGACGCCAGTCAAGGCTCAGATTCATCGGAATGGGGAGGTTGTACTCGATGCCGATCTGTCCACCGACGGGCAATCCGAGACGGCGGTAAGTGGTGAGGTTGCCGTGTTTGTCGTAGTGCGGCCCGTTGAAGAATTCACCGTAGCCCCAGCTCACGCCGAGACCCAAACCCACGTACCAGTTCAGGTTAGGGTTGATGTTCATCAACCAGTCGTAGAAGGCCACCAACTGCGCGCGCCCGTAGCGATAGGTTTGCGGGAAAAGGTTGCCGTCCTCGTCTAAATAGGCGCCTTTAGTGTAGAGGAAAGGCGAGATGCCAGCATCCACCTCTACCATTCCCAATCCCGACTTTGTCCCATACTGGTAGGAGACTTCAAAGTTGTAGCCCGCCCGGATACCGAGGGCCCTGGTCTGCGCCATCACCGCCATTGCGGTCATGACGAGGATTACGATAGTGGTTAGTATTCTTTTCATATTTTCATTTGTTTGATTCTGCCTCTTCGAGGCTCCCAGGGCTCACTTCGTTCACCCTGGGTTGGCATACTTCAGGCTTTCAGCCCTTTTGAGTGCCTCTTCGAGGCTGTTTAGAGAATGTGTTTTAGTATATAAGGCTGTACGTTAGTTAGTTGGTAGATCGATTGGTTTATGAATAATTAATTAGTTGAATTCGCTCAATTCGCCGACAACCTAATTCGCCGACTGAAAAAACAGATGCAGAGCGTTCGCCGTCGTGCGCTCCATCACTTCCTTGACAGAGACCGACAGAATCTCGGCAATCTTCTGCGCAATAAGCGGAATATAGGCGCTCTCGTTGGGTTGGCCGCGGTGCGGGGTCGGGGCAAGGTAGGGCGCGTCAGTCTCTAACACGATGTGGTCCAGGCCGATCTTCGGCACGAGCTCCTGCAGCTTGCTGTTCTTGAAGGTCACGATGCCGCCAATACCGATGGCGAAACCGTGCCGGGCCGCCCACTCTGCCTCCTGGATGCCGCCCGAGAAACAGTGCAGCACGCCACGCAGCGAACCCACAGGATAGCTGTCCAAAATCGGGATGGCCTCGCTGTAGCCGTTGCGGATGTGCAGCGACAGCGGGAGCTTGCGATCGCGGGCCCAGTCCAACTGACGCCGGAACACAATCTGCTGCTCCTGCTCGAAGTCGCGGTCGTGGTAGTAGTCCAGGCCGATCTCACCGATGCCCACGATGTTGCGGTCCCCGATGTGGGTCTCCAACTCTGCCAGCACCTCCTCATAGTTCTCGCGCACGTCCGACGGATGCAGCCCGATGAGCCCGAAAATGTTTTCCGGGAACATCTCCACAGCCTCGGCAATCATCGGCGGCGTCTGCCCGTCAACACAGGCGAGCAGCACCCGCTCCACACGCGCGTCCACGGCCCGCTGAATAACCTCCCGAAGGTCCTCCGGGTAGTACTCGCGGTAGAGGTGCGCGTGGGTGTCGATATAGTAGTTTGCCATTGTTTCTTTCTTTTTCTTTCGTTCCTGCCCCACACTGCGGCTTCGCCTTGTATGAGACTCTCTCTTGTTTGTTCCAGCCCCACACTGCGGCTTCGCCTTGTGTGGGGTTAATTGCGCTTCGCGCGTTTTGCCTCTTCGAGGCTGCTTAAGGAATATTTTTCATTCTACATTCATCATTCTACATTCTGAATTGAGAAGACGTGCCGTTGCGTGTAAAGCAGCACGGCGGCGAGGATGGCACCGAAAACGTCGGAGCAGGTGAGGGAGAACCAGACACCGTGGAGACCGTCAAGACCTGCATTCACAAAGAGGTAGGGGATGAGATAGCACATCGGCACGAGGAAGATGACCTGTCGCGACAGGCTGGTGACGATGGCCACCCACGGCTTGTCAATGGACTGGAAGAAGTTGGAGTTCACGATGGTGAAGCCGATAAGCGGGAACATCACCATGCTGTAACGCAGGGCTACGTGGCCGATTTCGATAAGGTGGGCGTCGGTGGTGAAGACACGCATCAAAGCACGCGGGAAAGCGCAGGAGACTGCTGAACCGACAAAGCCGACGGCCACACAGATCCACATCGTCAGGATATAAACATGCTTGAGACGCTGGCCATGGCCCGCGCCGTAGTTGTAGCCCGCGATGGGCTGCATGCCCTGGCACACGCCAATAATGACGAGCACCAAGAAGTTACCATATGTGTTGCAGATACCGTAGGCACCCACCGCATAGTCGCCGCCATAGCGCAGCAGCTGACGGTTCAGGATGGCAACCACCCCGGCAGCGGCCAGATTCATCAAAAACGGGCTCATACCGATAAGCGTGATGTTCTTGAAAATGTAACCCCGCAGTTTCCAGGCATGCGACTTGAAACGGATGAACGATTCGGGCTGCACAAAATGGAGCACCGAAACCACCGTCATGCAGAAGATGGAGATGGTGGAAGCGATAGCCGCACCCTTGATGCCCATGCCCAACGCGAAGATGAAAATCGGGTCGAGGATGATGTTGAGGATGGCTCCGCCCGCCATAATCAGCATCGATTTGGTGGGGTAGCCCGAGGCGCGAATCAGACCCGTAAGGTTGAAGGTGATGGTAATCATGAACATGCCCGGCAGAATCCAGACCATGTACTCATGTGCGTAGGCCACCGTCTCGGCCGTCGCACCGAACATCATCAGAATGCGATTCATGAAGAGGTAGGTGAACAACACGACAATACCGCTTAGTATTAACGTGAATATCAAGCTGTTGCCGAGAATATTCTCCGCCCATTCCTTGTCCTTTTTCCCAAGGACGATGGACATGCGGGAGGCCGATCCCACGCCAATGAGCGAACCGAAAGCGTGAATAATGTTCATCAGTGGGAAAGTGATGGCAAGCCCGGCAATGGCCAACGCCCCCACCCCGCGACCGATAAAGATGCGATCCACAATGTTATATATAGAGGCGATAACCTGACTGATCACCGCTGGCAGCGCATATTTCCATAGCAAACTGCCGATGTCCCGCGTCTCAAGTTCCTTTGTTCTGTCTGTCGTTTCCAATACTATACAATATTATATAATGATGTCCAAAAATCAAGCCGCGAAGATACACTTTTTTTGGTTTCAAGTTTCAAGTTTCAGGTTTCAAGCAGCAAGCTGAATGATGAAACCAAGCGTCCTGTAACCTTTTCCCCTCTTGGCGCGTAAACCCCACTCGGAAAGTTATGAACATTTGTTGAAAAAAAAACAGCAAGAGTACGAGTTATAAGAAAAAAATGTATTTTTGCAGTTCGATATTTCGAGGGGAAGAAACGAGTGATAGGTTTTTAACTGATTGATAATAAGTAAAATAAAAAACTATAGAAGTATGACAAAGAGTAGTTTATTCCTGAAAGGACTGGCAATTTTTGTATGCCTGTTCCTGTTTGCGGGCATAACGTCCGCACAGACCACCAAAAATTTTCTGGTGACCAAAGACTCCACTTGGACGATACCGACAACTTTGGACGACGGTATTACGCCTATGACAGTCACCTCCGTGACTTTTGAGGCTATCGGTGCCGGCGGCGCCGGCGGCTACATGCCCTGGGGCCTTACCCGTCGCGGCGGCGGCGGCGGCGGCGGCGGTGCATACGCCACGGTCACTGTGTCGAATCCTACCGGCTCCTTCCAGATCATGCCCGGAATAGGCGGCACCAATCCTATGGATGGTCCAACCGTTTCAGGCAGCGCTTCCATCGTAAAGCAAGGCGGTTCGAATATTCTGGTTGCCGCAGGCGGCGCTTCTTCCCCTTACACAAATCGTGACGGAGGGACAGGAGCCCTTGGCGGCCAGGCTTCCGCTTGTATCCCCACGACTGGCGCCCATAGCGGTGGTAACGGTGCTGACGCATACGGCCTTTTGTTGGGCTGGCTGTTCAGCTATAGCGGCGGCGGCGGCGGCGCGGCCAACTCCACAGGAGATGGAAACGATGCCCTGTCTACAGATGCCGTGACCGGTGGTACACCCGGCTCGGGCACAATGCCTGCGGGCAAAGGTGGCAACGGCATACGAGGCGAATCGGCAGATGGCGCGATTGGCGCAACGTATGGCGGCGGCGGATCCGGTGCAACAGCCTATACTATACTCAGTAGTGGAGATGGTAACAATGGCGGTGCCGGCGCTCCCGGCGTGGTGCGCGTCACCTACACCTACACCGCCGAATACATCGATGTGAAAGATGCCGACACCACCATCTGCTCCGGCACGGACTACGACGTCACCCTCGATGTCACTGTTGATGGTTATAACCTTAACGAAGCCCTGATGTCTGTCGCAATAACGCCCCCGGCCGAACTCAGCGGACACAGCCCCTCAATCGCCTATAACACCACCGACCACAAGTGGCACATAACCGGTGACATCACCAACAGCACTTCCAACACTGTTACCCTCACCATCAACGGAACGGCCAAGTCCAAAGGTGAAATCGCTACCGATAACTTTACCGTTACGGTTAACGTCTACGGCAAACTCGACGGCGGTGTCATCGCTGAAGATCAATTGGTTTGTCAGGGCCAGACCATCCAAACCCTCACAAGCGTTACGGATGCCACTGGTGGGTCCGGTAGCGGTAGTTATCAATGGTGGCAATGGGTGACTCTCGATGAAACTGGCAATTCGGGAAGTAATACTTGGGAACAAATTTCAGGAGCCAATAGTTCTACCTATACTCCAATGTTGAGTGGATTACGGTATTTTGCAAGACAATATAAGGATAATGTGTGTGGAAACGTTTATGCTACTGACGGTGCCGGCTCTCAATATTTGAATGTCACAACAGTGGATCCCTATACATTTAAGGGCGGTTGGTCTTCCGACGATACCATTTGCTCAACTGTCTCTTCCTATTCTAAAACGTTAGGTTGGGAGATGGCCACCCCTGCCTATTTGACTTCTTATGGCCAGTATTGGCAAAAATCAACGGACAAAGGAACCACTTGGACGAATTTAGCTCCCGGATTTGTCAGCGGTTACTCCCCCTATTCGTTGACACTCAACTCCTCTGATCTTACCGCCGGATCCGATCTCTGGTACCGCGCAGCAGTGAAGATTAGTGACTGTGACTCCATTCCCAGCAATGAAATCTACAAAATCCACGTGAGAGAGGTTGCGGACTACACTACCCAGTTCCCGGATGTGAATATCACGCTGTGGTACGGTGCATGCGACACGAGCACCGCCAATCTGACCGCACCCACGCTTGACCCCACACCCGTCTCCATCGTCCGTGTTGACGGTCTTGACAGAGTTCCTGCCGGCGAACACAACATCCTCTGGAAAGTGAACGACGGCTGCTCCGAGACCACGTTCGCCCAGAAAGTGACGGTTAATTATCCCGCTTGCACGGGTACGGTGAACGATGCTGACGGCAGGGAGTACCAAATCGTCCGCGTCGGCTGCGACTGCTGGATTGCCGAGAACCTCAAAACCAGCGCTGAAGGCGCTGCCTACTACAATGAGGATAACGCCAACGAGTCTTTCGGCTTGCTCTACGACTGGAACTCCGCCGTGGGCAGCAACAATACAGTGAAAACCTGCAAGACGGGCACCTACATTCAAGGTGTTTGCCCCGACGGTTGGGCCATCCCCACGCCGGCTCAGTTCAACAATATGATTGCCGCGGCCGGTGGTGACGACGCCATCAAGTCCGACGATGTGAACACCTGGCTGCCCGGATTCGCCGGCACCAACACCTCCGGCTTCGGTGCCAAGGGCGCAGGCTTCTTTGAGGGCATGAAATACCAGAGACAACTCGGCTACACCTATTTCTGGACCTCCGAAACCAACCCCAGCGACTACACCGTGGCCAAGACCATGGAGCTGCGCTGCGGCTGCGGCGAGTTCACCTGCCTCGACAAGAGCAAACAGGACAAACTCAGCGTGCGCTGCGTGAAAATTGAACTCAATGATTAATTGAAAATTGACAATAAATAAAAAAGGAGTGTCCGAATGGGCACTCCTTTTTTTATAAAAAAATACATGCCCTGGGGCATTGACCGTCGCGGTGCCGGCGGTGGTGGCGGCGGCGGCGGCGCATACGCTACTGTCACTGTGGCGAATCCAACCGGCTCATTCATAATCACTCCGGGAAAAGGCGGCACCAGCCCTAATAATGGTCCAACCCTTTCAGGCAGTGCCTCCATCGTAAAGCAAGGCAGTACGAATATTTTGGTTGCTGCAGGCGGCGACACCCCGGATTATGTTTCCCGTGAAAGCATACACTATGGTGGTCAAGGCGGCCAAGCTTCCGCCTGTACCCCGACGGTCGGTGCACACAGCGGTGGCAAAGGTTCGAGCGCCTACGGTCTTATCTTGGGCTTGCTTACCGGCGACAGCGGAGCAGGCGGCGGAGCAGGCAATTCCGAAGGAGACGGAGCCAATGGCACCGACAGCGAAACCAATGGCGGCGCTGCCGGTACAGGTTCCATGCCCGCAGGAAAGGGCGCAAGTTCTGTAACCGACCTCACCGGTGATCATGGCAAGGTTGGCGGATCATACGGCGGCGGCGGTTCTGGCGCCTCCTCCTGGGCATCCAGTCATAATGGCGGCGCCGGCGCTCCCGGCGTGGTGCGCGTGACCTACACCTACATCGGCGAAGGCGTCACGATGAACGACGCTGAAACCACCATCTGCTCCGAAGCCACGTATGATGTGGCCCTCGACATCACCCCTATAGGATTCACCCTCGACTAACTTACCAGCACAGACATCACGGTTGGAATGGTAGGTGTGACGGGGCTCAGCATCAGCACCAATGATCCCTCCTACAACACCCTTGACAGCAAATGGCATCTCACAGGCACCGTGACCAACTCCACGAGCAACACCCTCTCCTGCAACCTCAACGTCACCGTTTTTACACCGAATCATTCGACCTCCACCACTGCTACGGTCAAGATCAATGTTTATGGCAAACTTGACGGCGGTGTCATCGCCAAGGACCAGTTCGTGTGTCAAAATGTTACCGATATGACGCTAGTAGCACTTAAAGGCGACGGCTCTATCGTAAATGGAACAACCACAGCGAAAGCTTCCGGCGGTTCTGGCAGCGGTCAATATACGTGGTATGTGAAAGATCTTATTGGCGGCGGAGATTACCAAGCAATTACCTCTTCCGATAACTACAACCACACCCCCACCACCGGCTTTGCCAATTACAAGAGAGCCTATACTGACGATGTCTGCGGAACGGTATACACAACAAATGAACTCAATGTTACCACTGTCAATCCGTTCGATCCGGGCAACCTCAACCTCGGATCTAATAGTATCTGTGCCAACGCCGGTTTCACCAAAACGCTGCAGATTACCGAGTTCACTTCTCCAGCCACTTCTGATAATAATATCAGATGGTCTGTCTATTGGCAGGAATCCAAAAACGGTGGACTGTGGGTCACCAAAGCATCTCAAACCAATCTTACTAAAACACAAGTGCTTGCATTAACCTACACCATCAACATGGCTGCAGCAGACATGCTCGCCGGTGATGTTTACCAATACCGCTATGTCCTTAAGGCTCAAGATTGTGGAACGGTTCCCTCCAATGATGTTTATACGCTGAACATCAACAATGCCACGGACTACACCAGCCAGTTCCCGGATGTGAATATTACGCTGTGGTACGGCGCCTGCGACACGAGCATTGCCACCCCCACGCTTACCCCCACTCCGGCCTCTATCGTCCGTATGGACGAACTCAACAGAATCCCTGCTGGTGAGCACAACATCGTCTGGAAAGTGAACGACGGCTGCTCCGAGGCCACTTACACCCAGAAGGTGACAGTGAACTATCCCGCTTGCGGTGGTACAGTGACCGATGCCAACGGCAGAGAGTACCAAACCGTCCGCGTCGGCTGCGATTGCTGGATTGCTGAAAACCTCAAGACAAGTGCTGACGGCGCCGCCTACTACAATGAAGACAATGCCAACGAAGGCTTCGGCTTGCTCTACGACTGGAACTCCGCCGTGGGCAGCAACAATACCGAGAAACCCTGCAAGACGGGTACCTACATCCAAGGTGTTTGCCCCGATGGTTGGGCCCTTCCTACCGTTGCGAAGTTCAACAACATGCTGGCCGAATTTGGCGATATCGAAGCTCTCAAGTCTGACGACGAGACCACCTGGCTGCCCGGCAATGCCGGCACCAACACCTCCGGTTTCGGTGCCAAGGGCGCTGGCTACTACGAGGGCATGCAGTACCAAAGACAACTCGGTTACACCTACTTCTGGACTTGCGAGCTCAACCCAAGTAATTCCCTCGTGGCCAGAACCGTGGAACTCCGCTGCGGTTGCGGCGAGTTCACCGTCTACGACAAGAGCAAGGAGAGCAAGGTCAGCGTGCGTTGCGTGAAAGTCGAACTCAATGATTAATTGAGACAATGTAATTATAGATAAAAGGCGTGGCCATACGGTCACGCCTTTTTTTTAACCCTTAAACCTTGAACCTTATACCGTCCTCAAGTACTCGTCAATCGCTTTCGCCGCGCTCTTGCCAGCACCCATGGCGAGGATGACCGTGGCCGCACCAGAGACAATGTCACCGCCGGCAAAGACACCTTTCCTTGAGGTTACGCCATTCTCGTCGGCCACAATGCAACCGTGATGGTTCACATCCAAGCCCTGCGTGGTCGTGTAAATCAGCGGATTGGGCGAAGTGCCGATGGACATGACTACCATATCCGTCTCCAAGGTGAATTCCGACCCGGGAATTGGGACAGGACGACGGCGACCCGAGGCATCGGGTTCGGTGAGCTCCATCCGCTGGCAATCCATGCTGCAGACCCATCCTTTCTCGTCACCGTTGATTTTCACAGGACTGGTAAGCATCTCAAAACGGATGCCCTCCTCCTTGGCATGATGCACCTCCTCCAAACGAGCAGGCAACTCTGCCTCGGAACGGCGATAGACAATGGTCACGTCGGCACCGAGACGCACAGCCGTTCGGGCCGCATCCATGGCCACATTGCCGCCGCCAATCACAGTCACCTTCTTGCCGACATAGTTCGGAGTCTCATAGTGATCCTTGTAAGCGAACAACAAATTATTACGTGTCAGGAACTCATTGGCGGAAACCACGCCGCACAAGTTCTCGCCTTCAATGTTCATGAAATTGGGGAATCCCGCGCCCGTGGCCACAAACACCGCATCGTACTCCCATCTGTCCATCAGATCGTCCACCGACATGGTGCGACCGATGACCACATCGCTCTCAAACCGGACGCCAAGTGCCTTGATGGTCTCGATTTCGGGTTTCACAATGTCCTTCTTCGGCAAACGGAACTCGGGGATACCGTAAACAAGCACGCCGCCGAACTCGTGCAACGCCTCATAAACGGTGACATCGTAGCCCATGCAGCGCAACTCTTTGGCGCAAGTGAGGCCGGCGGGACCGCTTCCCACCACGGCCACCTTAAGTCCCTTCTTAACAGTAGGTTTTTGGGCGTTGACCTGGTGCTGCATCGACCAATCGCCGATAAAGCGTTCAAGTTTGCCGATAGCTACAGCATCGCCTTTGCGACCGAGCACGCACTTGCCCTCGCACTGGCTTTCCTGCGGACAGACGCGGCCACACACAGACGGCAACGCGGTGTCCTCTCGAAGCAGTGTGGCGGATTCCTCGAACTTTCCCTCCTTGATGAGCGAGATGAAGTCGGGAATGCGGATATGCACGGGACAGCCCTCCATGCATTGCGGCCGTTTGCAGTTGAGGCAGCGACGCGCTTCCTCCACAGCCTCCTCGGCATTATAGCCATAGCAGACCTCACGGAAATTGTTGCGACGCACCTCAGGCGCCTGCTCACGCACGGGCACCCGTGACTTGGGCGGCAACTCCTCATGTGTGATACCGCCGATATGGCATTGGTGATTCTCTCGTAACTCTTCTTCTTCCAATAATTTACGACCCTCAATATGGTCGTACATAGCTTGGCGATGCATACATTCGTCGAAATTGATGAGCGCACCGTCGAATTCGGGACCATCAACGCAGGTGAACTTGGTCTGGCCGCCAACCTGCACACGGCAGGCACCGCACATGCCTGTACCATCGACCATCAGCGAGTTGAGACTCACTACGCAGGGAATACCCAACTCCTTGGCTTTCAGAGACACAAACTTCATCATAATCATCGGGCCGATGGCGGTGATTTCGTCGTAGCGGCGACGTTCTTCCTTCACGAGCTTGTCCAACATATCATTCACCGTGCCCTTGAAACCCATGGAGCCGTCATCAGTGGCTATGTAGAGATTGTTGGTGATTTTGCGGAACTGCTCGATGTAAAAGAGCAACGAAGCGTTGCGGGCGCCAATGATGACGTCGCATTCCAGACCGTGTTGCGACATCCACTTGACAAGCGGGAACACCGGCGCAATGCCGACACCGCCCGCGATGAAGCAGTATCTGGAACGCCGCAACATCCCGATAGGCCGGTGGATGAAGGCGGAAGGATTGCCCAACGGACCCACCACATCGTGGAAAAAACCGCCAACAGGATATGAAACAATTTTACGGGTTGACACACCTATCGCTTTGATAACCAACGTAATGGTCCCATCTGGCAGGAACGTGTCGCTGACGGTTAGGGGGATTCGCTCGGCGGTTTCGTTCGCTTTCACGATGACAAATTGACCGGGCAGCACGGACTGAGCGATTTTCGGTGCCTCAACTTCCATCAGGAACGTGTCCTGACCTAACTCTTCCTTCTTGACGATTTTATACATAGGGCTTCTATTTAGGGTTAACTTGTAATGTTCTGAATGTCAAAAAATTATATAAATAAGAAAATGAAACGCAAAGATACAAAAATCTCCCAAAAACCCCATAATTTTTAAATGTAAATATAGATGGCGTTGGATTTATTTTTTTTGTATTTTTGCGGCAAACTTCTTAAAAGGAATAATTATAATTAAAATTCAATAACTTATGAAGAAATTTACCCTTTTAGCATCGTTACTGATGTTCGTTTTCATGACCCACGCGGTCAACGTGATTCCCGTGGGCGATGCCATGCAGGCATCGAAGAACTTCCTCGCCGAGCGCGTGGGCGCCGCAAAAGCCAGCCAATTGGAGCTGACCTTGGTAAGCACCGAATATTCCGCAGACGGCACACCCGTGACCTACCGCTTTAGCGTGGGCGACAAGGGCTTCATCATCACCTCCGCCACCGATCTGGCCGACCCCGTGCTGGCCTACTCCTTGGAGAGCAACTTCAAGCAGGGCATCGGCACCGACATCTACGTGGAGAACTATGCCAAGAATATCGAATTCCTGCTGGCAAACCCCGCCGCTGCGCAACCCAACCGCAACTCTTGGGACCACTACCTGGCTTCTAACTTCATGCCCTACACGGCCACGAAAGGCGCCCCCTGCGTGGAACCGCTGGTGACAACCCTCTGGACCCAGGAGCAATTTTACAACGCCGCATGCCCCTACAACCCGATGAGCGCATACGAGCAAGATTCTCGCGCATACGTAGGCTGCGTCGCGCTGACCATGGCCAACATCCTTTATTACTATCGCTATCCCGAGCACGGCTACGGTATTGTTTCCTACATTCCCAAAGAAATCGACGACGATGGCCAATTGCTTTACACCTACCCGAGACAAACGGTCAACTACAGCCAAGCAACCTACGACTACAACGCCATGGCCAACTCATTGGGTGCCTACAACGGCGAACTTTCCAAATTGATCTATCATTGCGGTGTCTCCGTCCGTATGTCCTACGGCCACGACGGCTCCGGCTCCCAGTCCGAATACGCCATGGGCGCCCTGCAAGACCACTATTTCTTCAATCGCAATTCCCAATTCCGTTCTGTGAGCGACGTTACAGCTAGCGAATGGGTGGAAATGGCGAAAGCCGAACTCGATGCCCGTCGTCCGCTCTTCTTCTCCGGTAGAAGCGCCTCCGCCGGCGGCCACGCCTGGATCGTCGATGGCTACACCACCATCAACAACTCCACTTACTTCCACGTCAACTGGGGATGGGCCGGCAGCAACAACGGCTACTACAAAATCGACAACATGCGCACCTCCGGCTACGGCAATTTCAACGAGGAAGGAACCAACACCATGATGACCTACCTGATGCCCGACAGCGCAGACATCCAGAAACCCGCCGAGAGCTCCACTCGCGTCACGGCTACCTTCGGCACCATCAGCGACGGTGCTGGCAACATGAAATACGCCCAGAATTCCAACCGCAGATGGGTGATTGCCGCCCCCGACGCCACCTCTTACAAATTCCAGTTCTCCAAACTGAAAGTGAAATCCACCGACAAGGTCATCATCTATAACGGCGGCACGGAAGCCTCCGGCATCAAACAACAATACAGCGGCAACTACCTCGCAGCCGCCTGCAATGATTACCAGAACTTCGGCGACAGCAGCAGCGTCCACGGCGAATACACGGGCGAACCCCTCCCGGCCGCTATCACCGTCAATGCCGACAGCGTGCTCGTGGTCTTCACCTCCACCGCCAACTCCGAAACCGACTACGGCTTTGTGCTGGACTACCAGGTGTTGAACTACAGCAAGAATGGCTGCACCGACAAGACCTACACGGATGGTTACGCCGTGCTTACCGACAAGCCCAACAATGCCACCGGCGACGAGACGTACCGTGCCTCCAACGTCTGCGAGTACACTTTGAACTTGCGTTTCACGAACCAACTGGTCTGCGCTTTCCACAAATTTGATCTCAGACAAGGCGATTTCGTGGACATCTACACCCAAACCAGCGCATCTCCCTCCGCACCCAAAACGAGAATCGCCCACTTCGATGCCGACGAACAACCCGCTCAAGTCTACACCTACGATCTCCAGACCTTCAACTATCAGGGTACGCCCAACACCGCTCGCGTCCTCATCCGCTTCGCTTCCGACAATAAGGAAGTGGGCACGGGCTTTGAGTTTGAGTACTATGCCATGAACACCGGCATCAGCCAGTTCGACAATGTCGAGGTCAGCGTCTACCCGAACCCGGCCTCCAACTACGTCAACGTGGAAGTGATCTCCGACGAGGCACAGCAATTCACTGCTACTGTGGTGGACATGATGGGCAAAACTGTCTACACCGACCAAATCGGCCACAACGGCGGCAACCAAATCTACACGATTCCCGTGAACACGCTCGCCAAAGGCGTTTACTTCCTCCACTTGGATGGCACCAACGGCAGCCACGTCCAGAAATTCATTGTGGAATAAGTCTTACAATAGTATATATAAGAAAGGCGGTCTTTGCAGGCCGCCTTTCTTATTTTGTAACGAAATGTAGAGACGCGCCATGGCACGTCTCTACAATATTATTGTTTGGAGAAATTGGATTTGTCCACGCCGCAAAGCGGGCAGGTCCAATTGTAAGGGATGTCTTCAAACGCGGTGCCCGGGGCAATGCCGTTATCAGGATCGCCAACTTCGGGGTCATAAACATAACCGCACATGTCACAAACGTATTTTTCCATAATTTTTGAATTTAAGGGTTATAAAATGTAGAGATGCACGACCGTGCATCTCTACGGGAATTACAAATTATTTCAAAGGGCAAGTGGCATTCATGCTGCAAATGAGGTCCACAACCTTGTTGGAGTAACCCATCTCGTTGTCGTACCAAGAGACCAGCTTCACGAAATGCTCGTTGAGCATGATGCCGGCGCCAGCGTCGAACACGGAAGTTCTCTTCTCATCAAGGAAGTCGGTGGAGACGACAGCGTCTTCGGTGTAGCCGAGGATGCCCTTCAGCTCGTTCTCGGAAGCCTTCTTGATGGCGGCCTTGATTTCGTCGTAGGTGGCAGCCTTCTCGATGCGGCAAGTCAGATCAACCACAGAGACATCGGCGGTGGGAACGCGCAAAGACATGCCGGTCAGCTTGCCCTGGAGGGACGGAATCACTTTGCCGACAGCCTTGGCGGCACCGGTGGAAGAGGGGATGATGTTGCCGAGGATGGAACGGCCGCCGCGCCAGTCTTTCTTTGACGGGCCATCAACGGTCTTCTGGGTGGCCGTGGCTGCGTGCACCGTCGTCATGAGACCTTCGATAATGCCGAAGTTGTCGTGCACAACCTTGGCGAGAGGAGCCAGGCAGTTGGTGGTGCAGGAGGCGTTGGAGACGATAGGCTGGCCAGCATACTCCTTGTTGTTGACGCCCATGACGAACATCGGAGTATCGTCCTTGGACGGAGCGGACATCACGACACGCTTGGCACCTGCTTTCAGGTGAGCCTCGGCGAGCTCCTTGGTCAGGAACAGACCGGTGGATTCCACCACATAGTCGGCGCCAATCTCGTCCCATTTCAGGTTGGCGGGATCCTTCTCCGCCGTCACGCGGATCTTGTTGCCGTTGACCACTAACATGCCATCCTCGACGGAAACTTCGCCCTGGAACTTGCCATGCACGGAGTCATAGCGAAGCATGTAGGCCATGTAATCCACGTCCAAAAGGTCGTTGATGCCGACCACTTGCACGTTGTCTCTTTCTGTTGTGGCTCTGAAAACCAGTCTGCCGATACGGCCGAAACCGTTGATACCAATTTTGATTTTTTCCATAAAGATGTATTTTTAATTAGAGAGTTCAAAAAACGGGCAAAGATACAAATTTTTTGTGAACGGTGAATTGTGAATTGTGAACTGAAAATCGTGGTGGAAAAAAACTTTCCGTCGAGTGACGGGCGATATAGAAAAAAGTGTATTTTTGCCGCCCAAAATTTTAGTACAAATCAATTTAGTAAAAAGCATTATGGCAAATCATTACGAAACCGTTTTCATTATGACGCCCGTTTTGTCTGATGAACAGATGAAGGAAACGGTACAGAAGTTTGAGAAGATTCTCACCGACCAGGGTGCTGAAATCATCAACCGGGAGAACTGGGGCCTGCGCAAGCTGGAATACCCCATCCAGAAGAAGTCCTCCGGATTCTATTACCTCATGGAGTTCACGGCCGACAGCCAGGTGGTCGCCGAGCTGGAGCTGCAGTACCGCCGCGACGAGCGCGTCATCCGCTTCCTCACCGTGACGATGGACAAATACGCCATCGCCTATGCCGAGAAGAGACGCAACAACCGCAAGGCCAAAGAAGAAGCCCCCGCTGAACCCGTTCAGGAAGAGCAACAACCCGTTGCCGAAGAAACAGTTAACCAAGAGTCTAACCCTGTAGAAGCTTAAGATTATGGCACAGCAGAACGATATCAAATACATCGCCCCCGTTGCGGTCGACATCAAGAAGAAAAAATACTGCCGTTTCAAAAAGAGCGGTATCAAGTACATCGACTACAAAGACGCCGAGTTCCTGAAGAAATTCGTGAACGAGCAGGGCAAGATTCTGCCCCGTCGTCTGACCGGCACCTCCCTGAAGTACCAGAAGAAAGTGGCCCAGGCCGTGAAGCGCGCCCGTCACCTGGCTCTTCTGCCGTTCGTCACCGATAACTTAAAATCGTCTAACTAAAAAAGCATTTTGTCATGGAAATCATATTGAAACAAGACGTGGCTAATCTGGGTTATGCCGACGACATCGTGAAGGTGAAAGACGGTTACGCCCGCAACTACCTCATTCCGCAGGGTTATGCCGAACTCGCCACCCCGGCAAAGAAGAAACAATTGGCGGAAACCATCAAGCAGCGCGCCTTCAAGGCCGAAAAGATCCGCAAAGAGGCCGAATTCATGGCCGGCAAGATCGAAGGTCTGGAAGTCAACATCCCTGCCAAGGCATCCGAAAGCGGCACCCTGTTCGGCTCCGTGAACAACATCATGGTTGCGGAAGCCCTTCAGAGCCAGCACGGCATCGAGATCGACCGCCACAAAATCACCATCAACGAAGACCGCATCAAGGAACTGGGCCAATACAGCGCCATGGTGAACCTGCACCGCGACTTCAAGGTGGAGATCAAGCTCAACGTCGTTCCCGAGACTGCAGAGTAAACCCCATAATTTTTGAATACGCGAAAAACGGCGGAGTCATTTTGATTCTGCCGTTTTTTTTGTACTTTTGCCGCTCCATTAATCATAATGTTATGAAACCCATTATTCGATATGGCACCTGCCTTTCTGCAGTTTTGCTGTTGGCACTCTTCACCGGTGTCCAACAACCCGATCCTAACCTCACTGTCCTCGAACAGATGACCCTTGAGGAGAAGATTGCCCAATTGCTGATTATCCGCGTGAACAGCACGGATAATGAACAGTATAACAAGGAGTTCGTAAAATTAGTGGCACGTGTGCAGCCCGGCGGAGTCTGCTTTTTCAAAGGCAGCCCCACCCCGGAAGCCTTGCTTACCAAACGACTGCAAGCCGTCAGCAAAATCCCGCTCTTTGTCTCCATCGACGGTGAATGGGGACCCGCCATGCGCCTCGACAGCTGTGTGGCATTCCCGCGTCAGATGACCCTCGGCGCACTTTCCAAGGAAAACGACTCCTTGATCTACCAGATGGGCCTTGAGGT
>Ga0265299_10002813_pt1 | contig 17443 bp, 12 predicted proteins | sample AusTroGonzalo_MG_4_FD_193485 | JGI IMG/M metagenome (GOLD analysis project Ga0265299, IMG submission 193485) | Bovine rumen microbial communities from tropical cattle in Woodstock, Queensland, Australia - Gonzalo_02 | ecosystem: Host-associated > Mammals > Digestive system > Stomach > Rumen ... | reverse complement strand
CGCTGCGACATCGACGAGCGCAGCGAGAAGACCGGCCGCAAGATCCGCGACGCCGAAACCGCCAAGGTGCCCTACATGGTCATCGTGGGCGAAAATGAGGAGAAGGACGGCACCGTTTCCGTCCGCCGCCACGGCAACATCAACGACGGCACCATGCCGCTCGCCGATTTTGTCACGCTCATCAATGATGCCATCAAAGCTGAACTTCAGAATTGATAATTGACAATTGATAATGGATAATGAGGAGTCCTCGATGTGGGACTCCTTTTTTTGTGCCTTTGCATCATATTAAAAAATGTGTATCTTTGCGACTCGAAAATTTTAGTGTTTACAATTTAAAAAACAGACAATATGAGCAAATTAGTATCTATCGAAGAAGCCGTTGCGCATGTGAAAGACGGTATGACCCTGATGATCGGTGGCTTTTTGGGTGCCGGTACAGGCGTGAAAATGGTGGAAGCCATTGCCAACAAGGGAGTTAAGGACTTGACCCTCATCTGCAACGACACAGCATACCCCAACAAGTTCATCGGTATGCTGATTTCTAACAAGCAGGTGAAGAAGCTTTACGCTTCCCACATCGGTACCAATGCCGACACCATCCAGCAGTTCAACGATAAGACGCTGGACATTGAGTTCTGTCCGCAGGGCACCCTGGCTGAGCGCATCCGTTGCGGCGGTGCAGGACTTGGTGGAGTGTTGACCCAAACAGGTCTCGGTACTGTGGTCGAAAACGGCAAACGTAAAATCGAAGTCGATGGAAAGGAGTATCTCCTTGAACTGCCGCTCCACGCAGATGTTGCTATTGTGGGTGCCAGCATCTGTGACGAGATGGGCAATGCTATCTACAAAGGCACGACCCAGAACTTCAACCCCATGATGGCTGCTGCTGCCGATCTGGTCATTTTGGAGACCAAGGAGCTCGTCCCCACCGGTTCCATCCCGATGGAGCAGATCCACACCCCGGGGATCTATGTCGATTATATCGTGAAGTAATTCTAGGAATATTTGATGTAGAGACGCAAGATTTTGCGTCTCTACATTTCGTTTTACCCTAAACTCCTAAACTCCTAACCCTCACTCCTTCCATCATGCGTCCATTTTTTACAATGCTCCTGTTCCTATTGGTATGTTGTTCGAGCAGCTTCGCGCAAAGCAGCCCGAACAATTTTGATATAACCTTGGACAAAAAGGCGAAGGAGGTTTATGCGGCGGCGTGCGGCGAGAACGGATTCTGTGTCGTGACGGAAACCCAAAGCCGGAAAATCCATCAGGCCAAGATCATCCATGCCGACACATCCATGCACGCGTTGTGGGACACCACGCTGAACCTGTCGCAGGATTGGCTCCTCCAACAGGTTTTCTATGAAGACAACACCTTGGTCATCCTGTGTCGTTGGAGGCAGAATAAACGCTTCACCGACAAGATGACCATCTTCCTTTACAATCTTATTTCCAAAAAGTGGGAATCCCGTGACATTGCAGGTCTTCCGGCTATTGATGCACTGACGAACTGGCATCACTACCGTGGCAACCTTTTTTTCACCTCCTTGTCGCAATACGGGGACAATGTCTGGTATTTGCCGGCGGGTTTCAGCGAGCCTTTTCCCTTCACATTTACCCGCGAAAACCGTGGGAAACTGCTGACCACCGCTGTGGATACAGCTCAAGGATGTGCCATTATTTGTTTTAATTCCGGTGGCCGGACGATGTATTTCGAGACGGATTTTAGCGGGAAGTCATCTTTTGCCAACATGATCAACGAAGCGGCCTCAGGGGCGCATTGGACATCCGTCGGTCGCAACCATTCCATGTTGATGCTTTATCATCAGGATGACGATAGTTTCTATATGCATCCTGTCAACATCTTGAACCATCTGGTTATGCCTTCTGAGACGGTTTATTATGCGGATATTGCCGTCCCGAAAACATTGCCGAACAAAAGCCAGAAAGCGGAGCTGATTATCGTGGCGCCGCATAATTACACTCGGTTTTATCCCACCCAAGTCACCCTCGTAAACGGTAGACTTGCCTGTGTCACAGAACTCTACTACCCCGAATACAGCAATTATTTCAACGGATGGTATTTGGAATCCCGTTTCGACGGCTACCGCTACGAGCGTGCAGATGTCCACTTTTTCGACACGAATGGTGTTTTCTTGACCAATGTCTCTTTTCCTTACGCTGAAACTGTTTCGTTGCGTACCACGGTTTACAGGGTGCTGAATGTCAGTGGATTTGAAAATGGGGATGTATTGTTGTACACGTTGGGAGGGTATGAGTTTTCCACGATGTTATTAGACAGTCTTTGCCGGCTGAAGAGTCCTGTCTCCACGATGGACATTCCGATACGCCGTGCTTCCGCCGCAGGACAATACAAAGTCGTTCCTGTCGCCATGCAACCATGGTACGACAACCGTTTCCTGCTCACCGCCTATAAAGTCCAACTTGGATCGCAACGTAAATTAGGCTATCTGGTGAAAAAACTGGAATATTATTAGGCAAAAGGCAAAAGGCAATAGAATTATTGCCGATTAATCATTTCCCTGAATTCCTCCTCCGACACAACCGGAATTCCCAACGCTTCGGCTTTTTTGCGTTTTTCGGGGCCCATTTTCTCGCCGGCGAGGACAAAAGAGGTGTTTTTGGAGATGGAGGAGACGTTCTTGCCGCCGTGTTTCTCCACGAGTTCCTTGATGTTGTCGCGGGGAACGGTGAAGACACCGCTCACCACGATGCTCTTGCCCGCCAGTGCTTGCGAAACTGCGGCGTGCTGCTCGCGGTCGATTTCGAACTGTAGACCGGCCTCGCGCAGGCGCATCAAGATCTCCAGATTATCCGTGTCATTGAAGTATGAGGTAATGCTGTCGGCCACGCGTTCGCCCACATCCTCCACGGTCATCAGCTCCTCAATGGGGGCGTTGGCCACGGCGTCCATCGTCTCGAAGTGGTGGGCGAGCTTCTTGGCGGTCACCTCGCCCACAAACCGGATGCCCAAAGCAAACAGCACCCGCTCGAACGGCACCTTTTTGGATGCTTCGATACCGGCGAGGATGTTCTGCACGGTCTTCTCGCGGAAGGAGAGGGTCTTCGTCTTGCCGTTTTCATCTTCGATAACTTTCTCCAAACCAAAGAGTTGTTCGTAAGTGAGGGTGTAGAGGTCGGCGATGTTCTTGACCAGGCCGTTGGCAAAGAGCATGTCGATTTTGCCTTCCCCGAGAGAGTCGATGTTCATGGCCTTGCGGGCGATGAAATGTTCGAGACGGCCCTTGATTTGCGGGGCGCAGTGGTCGGCGTTGGGACAGAAAACGCCCGCCTCGCCCTCGGCCTGCTGTAGCGGGGTGCCGCAAACGGGACAATGGCTGATAAAGGGGATGCGTTGTGCGTCGGGAAGCCGTTTTTCGGTGTCCACTCCCACGATTTTGGGAATGATTTCGCCGCCCTTTTCCACAAAAAGGCTATCCCCCTCGCGGATGTCCATTTCAGCCATGAAGTCGCGGTTGTTGAGGGTGGCTCGTTTTACAATCGTGCCAGCCAGAGCCACGGGGCTGAGGTTGGCCACGGGGGTAATGATTCCCGTCCTCCCTACTTGGAAATCCACGCTTAACAGCTTGGTGGAGACGCGGTCGGCCTTGAACTTGTAGGCGATGGCCCAGCGCGGACTCTTGGCGGTGGCACCCACCTGTCGCTGCTGGTCGAAATCGTTCACCTTGATAACAACGCCGTCAATCGGGTAGGGGAGCGACTTGCGTTTCTCGTCCCACGTGTGCAGGAAGTCATGGACCCCTTGCAGGTCGGACACCTTCTCCATCACGTCGGGTTTGCGGAACCCCCATTCGTGAAGTTTCAGAAGACGGTCAAAGTGGTTGTTCTCAGGAAGTTGCTCGCCGAGAGCGAAGTAGAGTTTGAAATCGAGGCCTCGTTTGGCAACCTCGGCGGAATCCTGCAATTTAAGGCTTCCGGAGGCTGCATTCCGGGGGTTGGCGAAGGGGGCTTCCCCAATCTCCTCGCGCTCGGCGTTGAGCTGTTCGAAGCTGCTGAAGGGCATGATGATCTCTCCGCGCACCTCGATAAGGGGCGGGAAGTCGCCTTGGAGCTGCAGCGGAATGGTGCGGATGGTGCGCACATTGGTCGTCACTACATCGCCTCGGGTACCGTCGCCTCGGGTCACGGCGCGGGTGAGGGTGCCGTTCTCGTAGATCAGGCTGATGGCCACGCCGTCGTATTTGAGTTCGCAGACGTAGGTCGGGGACGTGGCGAGGAGTTCGCGCACGCGGCGGTCGAACTCGCCGAGATCCTCCTGCGAGTAGGTGTTGCCTAACGACTGCATCGGATAGAGATGCTCTGCGCTTTCGAAGCGTTTGGTAACTTCGCCCCCGACGCGCTGCGTGGGGCTGTCGGGCCGCCGCAACTCGGGGTGGGCGGCCTCTAAGTCAATGAGCTCCTGCAGCAGCTGGTCGAAGTCGTAGTCCGAAATCGTGGGGTTGTCCAGCATGTAGTACTGGTAGTTGTGCCGGTTGATCTCCCGGGTGAGCTGCTCGATGCGTTCTTTCGCGGTTTGCTGTTCCATTTTGTCTGTTTGAATTGGGACGGCAAAGATACGATTTTAGTGGGTTACTCGGTTACTCGGTTACTCGGTTAGTGGGTTAGTCGGTTAGTGGGTTAGTGGGTTAGTGGGTTAGTGGGTGATGGATGGTTGTTCGTTTTCGCCCGCCACACGATGAAGTTCACATACGGTTCCCTCTCCCACATTTCGATGTCTTCGCCCCAGGATTGGAAACCGTTCTCGCTGTCGTGAAGGAAACCGTAGGCGTTCTTGCCGATGAGGGCGATGGCGTTGTCCACCCCCAAGTCCGCAATCGCCTGCGCGAAATCGTGGAACGACTCTTTGTCGAGGCTGCTCACCACGACGATTTGCCCGTTCAATTCGCATATGGCGTGCCGTAAAGCCTTGTTCTTGGGCTTGTTTTCCACCATAACCCGCTGATTCACTAATGGATATTGCCGGAAGAAGTAGCCGTCTTTTTCGGTGACCTCCTCGAACAGCGGAGTGCTTTCCGCCATGCCGAGCTGGATTTTCCCGTCTATGATGGCGCAGAACCCTTTCTTGGCCATGCCCCGCGACAACAGCTCGCCCTTCATGACAAAAGCCCCTACGATTTTTCGGTTGTCGGCGCGGATGTCGGCTGCCTGAAGACCGAGAACCAGCGATGGGTCGGTGGTGTCGGGGATGCCGAGACAGAGCTCCGGCACAGCGTTCACAGGAGTCAGCAGGCGCAAGGGCACGTCGTTGATGACCGTGTCGCGCACGAGCACCGTGGCAGGTTCAGCCTGCACGATGGTCGGGGCGACCGGCACTGATTCCGTCACTGTTTCGGGCACGTCAACAGACTTGGCGGTTTTGGTACGCACCGACAACGCAAGGAGAACGGCGAGCAGTAGGACTGCCGCTACCACTATCGTCCAGAACCACCACCGGAGGTAGAACGGCTTGCGTTTCACCTCCTGTCGGCTGATGATGCGGATTTCATCGTCCTTTATATCTTCAATATGCTTCATAGCTTGTGTTCTTGTTCAACATACTCCTTCAGTTGCCTCAAGGCCTCTTTGGAGGCTTCGAGATGGAACCTGAAGGTACGATTGTCGGACAGGACAATCTGTTTTTTCGCAGGGTTAATATAGGTCAGAAATTGCAGGTTCACGATCAGGCTCTTGCCAATGCGCACAAACTCGTTATTGTTGGTGTGGAGCTGTTGATGGATTTTTTCTTCAATGGCGCCGAGCTGTATCGTCATTGTGCGTTTTTCTCCATCGCAGGTGTAAATGTCCGAGTAATTGCCGTCGGAGGCGACATAGACCAAGCTCTCCGCTGCAATGCGAATCAGTTCATTGGCGTTGGAAAGGATCAGATGGTCGGACATGTCTGAGAATTAGAGCGCAAAAATACATTTTTTCAAAACAACACCACAACATTTGTAGAGACGTGCCGTGGCGCGCCTCTACAATGCCTCGAAACGCCAAAGCTGAATCATTTAGAGACCTTTGAAAGCACATTTCCTTTCTGGTCAATGATCACCATGGATGTCCAATCTTGCAGTTGTGCTTTGAATAAAGTGGGGGTGATGCCGGAAATGTCCGTGTAGATGGGTGGCGTGATGATTTCCCCCATGCTGTTGATCAAACCGGAGTACCCACCGACGCGGTATTCGTAGAAGTCGTTGATTTTTGCCTCCCCGACCTGCTGCTCGCCGGTCTGCAAATCCGTGTAATTCACTTCGTAGTAGAGATTGTTGATGTAGTCGATGATGCCGTCCTGCATGACCTCCCCTGAGAAATCCACTTGCTTCTTGAAATCCCCGTCATTATACACGATGGCGTAATCTTTGGCTAACTCGATGTGGTCGTAGCGCGGTTGGATGACCCAACGCCCGGTCTGATCGATGACACCGATTCGGTTGGACGAATCTGCCACCACGCAGTGTCCGTTGTGAAAGACGAATGCCGAGAGGGGGTTGCCCCGGTAGGAGTATTTAAAGTCGATGACGACATCGCCGTTGGCGTTCACAAAACCGATGAAACCGTTCTTTTCCACGCCGGCCAAGCCTTCTGAAAAGATCCAGGCCTTGGTGTAGGTCGTGGGCTCCACAATGACTTCGTTGGTCACAATGTTGCAGAACCCCCGCTTCCCCTTCTTGGCGAACAGCACGATGGGATCTTCGTCGTGGTTGTTCGAGTAGTGGCACCAGTCAATGTCCTTGACGATGACTTCCTGAGTGACCGGATTGACGATGTTGCATTTGCCGTTGTTGTAGGAGACAAAACCGTCTGTCGGTTCCTCCCCGTATTCGTGGCCATACTCGTAGTCGTCATCGTATTTGTTTTGGCACGATTTGATGATCAGCGCAATGGATAATCCAAGTACTGCCAGGATAGCCATGAAGAAGATAAGATTGACTATGCGTTTCTTCTTCGGCTGCTCTTCCGAGTTTTCAGCGGCCATATTTTCTGTTTTTGCCTCATGATGAAGCTGTTCTTCCGCGTTCACCGCGTTGATTTCCTGCTTGTTTTTTTCTTCTTTTTCCATAGATGTAAGGTTTTGAACTGTTTTAAATACGTTTTTCGGCGGCAAAAATAGTTCATAAACCCATCCGGTTTTCGCAGGAAGGGCATCCGTTGTATGAAATGGTTTTTCTGTTGTATGAAATGATTTCGGGCGACTCTACATCGCGTTCCGCATCGGGCTCATCATGTCGGTGAGCATCTGCTTGGCGCGCATGATCTGGATCTTCACGTTGGAGAGGGTCAGTCCTAACCGTTCGGAGATCTCCTCGTAGGCGAGGTCTTCGTAGTAACGCAACTCGATGACTTTCCGGTATTTTTCGGGGAGTTCGGCCACGGCGGCGCGTAGCAGTTGCAGCCGTTGTTTGTCAATGACTTCGTCTTCCGGGGTGCGCTGCAGGTTGTCCTCACTTTGGTCGATGATGGAGGTGGTGCTCGAAGTGTAGAGATCCTCCTCGAAATATTGCGGCATGTTGTTCTTCACGCGCAGGAAATCGATGCTGTTGTTCAGCGCGATGCGGTAGAGCCATGTGGAGAAGGCATATTTCGGCGTGTATTTGTCAAGATAGCGGAACGCCTTTCCAAAGGTCATCAGGGTGAGGTCTTCGGCATCGTCTTTGTTTTTCACCATACGCACCAGCATGTAGTAGATGCTGTCGCGGTAAAGGGACATCAGCTCTGCGTAGGCCTGCTGGTCGTTGTGGTCCAGTGCCTTGCGAAGCAGCGCGTAGTCGCGTTTCGCCTTTTCGGTCTGGCAGGTTTCAATCATTGTGCAATTTTTTTATGGTTGATTTTGGCCGACAGCCAGTATAACGGATTCAGCAGCGCAAACAAAAGGTCGTAGAAGAGGAGGAAGGGGATGACGGTTTTCTCCTGCAGCTTTTTCGCTGCGATGCCCATGACGACATATAGGCTGGCAATTCTCAGCACGGCGATGCCGGCGGTGATGTAGAGCAGCAGCGGAAGGTGCAGGAAGGCAACGATGGAGAGAGAGAGAAGTGCGTAGAACAGGATATTGGTAAGTTCGTAACCTCCCAGTAAGATTTTGTTTTTTAGGGAGTTGAATTTCCGTGTGTAGTAAAGGCTGACCTTGTGCAGACGCCAGTAGCCGTATTTGGGAGAATGTTGCTGCAGGGTGATAGCCTCTGGGGCGAACTCGATGGCCACGTTGTTAGGGGTGGAGGCGCGGTGGATGAAGATATCCTCTTCGCCGTAAAGCAGGTGGCTGTAGGCGATGAATCCGTTCTGCTTGTAGAAAAGCGGGCGCACGAAAGCCACATTGTTGAGGTCGCCACGATAGGTGCTGTGCATCAAGGCATGGGAAAAATACTGCACGGCACCCATGAGGTTGTCATAGTGCAGGAAGTGGTTGTAAATCCCCTTTTTCTTTTCGAAAGTGTTGTATCCCAGTACAATACGATGCTGGAACTGGAAGTTCTGCGCCATGTTCGAGAGCCACTGCTGGGAGGCGGGCTTGCAACTCGGGGAGGTGAGCAGGATGTGGTCGTAGGTGGCGCACTTGACCCCCATGGAGATGGCCATCTTCTTGCCGCGGCTGGTGGAGACAGCAGTGCTCAGATCGACGATCTTGATGTTGGGGTAACGATCCTTGTATTCGCGGATGGCCTGCAGGGAGTTCTCGTCGCGGGAACGGTCGTTCACGATGACGATTTCGAAGAAGGAATACTGCTGTTCTAAAAGGGAGGGAAGAGCCTGCACGGCAAGAGCCGCGTCGTCACGCACCACAATCACTACGGAAATGGGAATGTCACGAAATCCAAGGGCGGATTTTTTTCTGTAGAAGGCGAAACGACCGTAGATGACGTAGTAATATACTAATTGTATGAGAGTTATGACACCAAATAGAATTAGAATAGCCAGTGCTATTGTCGTAATCTGCATTTTATGAAACGGTTTAGGTTAATAGTTTGGCTGCAAAAGTAAGTTTTATTTCGTTAAAAGATGTATTTTTGCCAAAAAAATATAAACAAACTTACGAACAGAAGAATGAAGTTCACACTCCAGAAAGAAGACGGAAAAAGCCGCGCCAGAGCAGGCTTGATTGAGACCGCGCACGGACAGATTGAAACCCCGATATTCATGCCTGTGGGCACTTTGGGCGCGGTCAAGTCGTTGCATATCAGAGATTTGAAACAGGATGTCAAAGCCCAGATTATCTTGGGCAATACTTACCATTTATATATGCGCCCCGGAATGGAGATTCTGCGCGAAGTCGGCGGGCTCCACAAGTTCAACGGCTGGGACCGTCCGATCCTCACCGACAGCGGCGGCTTCCAGGTCTTCTCGCTGAGCCATCGCCGCAAAATCGATCCGCAGGAGGGTGTCTGGTTTCAGTCGCATATTGACGGCTCCCGACATCTGTTCAGTCCCGAGAAGGTGATGGACCTCGAACGCACCATCGGCGCCGACATCATCATGGCGTTTGACGAATGCACGCCGTATCCTGCTGATTACAAGTACGCCAAGAACTCCATGGAGACGACCTACAAGTGGCTGAAACGCTGTATTGCGCGTTTGGACGAGACCGAACCATACTACGGCTACGAGCAGACCTTGTTCCCGATCGTCCAGGGTAGTACGTACAAGGATTTGCGCTTAAAGTCCGCCGAGTATGTAGCCTCCACCAACTGCGACGGTAACGCCATCGGAGGTGTCTCTGTGGGCGAACCTACCGAACTGATGTACGAGATCACGGACGTCTGCTGCCAGGTGCTGCCCAAGGACAAACCGCGCTACCTGATGGGGGTGGGCACGCCCGCCAACATCATCGAGTGCATCTCCCTTGGCGTGGATATGTTCGACTGCGTGATGCCGACCCGCAATGGCCGTAACGGCATGATTTTCACGTGGGAAGGCATGATGAACATGCGCAACGAGAAGTGGAAAAACGACTTCACCCCACTGGATGTCAACAGCGACCTCTTCGCCGACCGTGAATATACCCGCGCTTACCTGCGCCACCTGTACGTCTCGGATGAAATCCTTGGCCCGATGATCGGCAGCATCCACAACCTGCACTTCTACCTCGACCTGGTCACCACCGCCCGCCAAAAGATCCTCGAAGGCACCTTCGCCACGTGGAAAGACGAGGTGTTGCCGAAGATTTCGAGGAAATTGTAACGATTATTCAGATGGTTTCGATACAATGTAGGGGCGAATGATTATTCGCCCCTACGCCGTTAAATATGTATCCGTCCCTTGTAGAGACGTTTCATGAAACGTCTCTACAATTTCATCCAATTGTCGAAATCTTCTGCGCTAACGAGACCCAATTCCAGCGCCGATTCGCGCAGCGTGAGGCCATTCTCGTGCGCGTGTTGGGCAATTTTCGCGGAGTTGTAGTATCCGATGTGCGGGTTCAGCTTTGTAACCAGCATCAGCGAGTTTTGAAGGTGCATGGCGATGCGCTCGCGGTTCGGCACGATCCCCTTGAGACAGTGGTCGTTGAAGGAGTTGATGACATCTGCCAATAACCGTGACGACTGCAGCAGATTGCGGCCGATGAGCGGCATGAAGACGTTGAGCTGCAGGTGTCCCTGCATGGCGCCGGTAGTGATGGCCACGTCGTTGCCGATGACCTGGCAGCAGACTTGCGACAGCGCCTCGCATTGCGTGGGGTTCACTTTGCCCGGCATGATGGAGGACCCTGGCTCGTTGGCGGGCAGGATCACCTCGCCTAACCCGCAGCGCGGACCCGAGTTGAGCAGACGGAAGTCGTTGGCGATCTTCATCAAAGAGACGGCTAAACGCTTGAACGCGCCCGACATCTCGCAGAGCGAGTCGTGGGTGGCCATGGCCTCGAACTTGTTCGGACAGTTCGTGAATTCGTAACCCGTGAATTTGTTGATGTATTGCAGGGCTATTTTGTCGTAGCCTTCAGGCGTGTTGATGCCGTTGCCGACCGCCGTGCCGCCAATCGGGAGCTCCATCAAGTGCTTGAGACTTTGTTGGATAACCTCGTGACCGTGCTCCAACTGAGAGAGGTGTCCAGACAGTTCGTCGCCCAAGGTGAGCGGGGTGGCGTCCATCAGGTGCGTACGTCCGATTTTCTTGATGTCGGCGTATTCAGCGACCTTCTCGTGGTAGGTGGCCATCATGCGCTCTAACGCGGGCAGCGTGCGGGTGATGATGCTGATCGCCGTGGCGATGCGCATGCCCGTGGGGAAGATGTCGTTGGTGGATTGCGACTTGTTGGCATCGTCGTTGGGGGAGATATAGAGGGGGTAATCGGTGAGCTGTCCGCCGTGCAGCTGTTGTGCGCGGTGGGCAATCACCTCGTTGACATTCATGTTGGTCTGCGTGCCGGAGCCGGTCTGCCAGATGTGCAGCGGGAACTGGTCGTCCCATTGTCCGCTGGTGATTTCATCGACCACGCGCACGATCAGGTCTCGCTTGTCCTCGGGCAGCACGCCGCAGTCGAAGTTGGCGCAGGCAGCCGCCTTCTTGGCCGTCGCGATGCCATATATGATCTCGATGGGGATGTGCTTCTTTCCGATTTGGAAGTTCTCCATCGCCCGTTGCGTCTGAGCACCCCACAGTTTGTCGGCCTCGACGCGCATTTCGCCTAATGTGTCTTTTTCGATTCGGTATTCCATATTGCTATTATTGTTCCGTTTTTAGCCCTCTTGGATGAAGGTTAACTCCCTAACCTACTAACCCACTAACCTACTAACCCACTAACCCTAATCATAGAACTTCCAGTTCACGCCCACTTGGAAGCTACGGCCCTGCATGGGGTAGCCTGGTGTGGTGATGTAACGGAAGCTCATCAGTCCGGCGATGAGGTTGCCGCCGCGCACGAAGAAAGAGAGGCGTTTCACGCGCAAGGCCAAGTGTGCATTGAGGTACAGGTAGTTGCCGGTGATAATGTACTGCTGTGCGTAAAATTGATGGAGTATGGGGTTGTAGCCGTCGGCGTAGTATTCCGTGTTGTAGAAGAGGTCAACGCCAATCTGCAGGCGCAGCCGTTTCTTGAAGATCCGGGTGGTGAAGAGGGCGCTGGCCTTTCCGGCAAACAGCGGCACGGTGATGGCCTTGTTTGTGGAGTGCTGGATCGCCATTTCCGCATTCAGGGCGAAGTGCTTCGTGCGCACGGGAGCCGAGAGCAGCAGCTGGAACACCTCTACCGGTTTGTCCAATTGGGTGGGGGTGAAGTCGCTTTGGAGGAAAACATACCGGTCAGCGTGGAAGAAGTTAAAGCCCACCCGATAGCCTAAAATCGTCCAGTAGGCTCCGAGTTTGAGCAAGTTCTGCTTTTGCCAGTCATAGTCCCACTGGTTGTTGTTGCCGGCATAATGGCTGAAGAGGTAGTCCGGCTGGAAGTGGTTGAACGATGCCTCAATCCCGACGTAGTGCCGGTGCTTCGGGTTGATAGTGAACCGTGCCCCAACATTCGCCAACGCGTCGTTGCGGGTGTAGCCGAACAGGCTGTAGGAGATGTCGCCGAAGATTTCCCATATCTTGAACAGCCGGATGGAGGTGCGTGCAAACAGGGTCAGGCTGTTGTCGGCGAAGGCCGGCACGAAAAGGTTTACGTACTCGTGGCGCACGCCCCCCGCGATGCGGAAATAGTAGGGTTGCCCGCTGACCGTGTCGACAGGGCTGTAGTTCGACCATTGTAGCGCGTTGGCCAAAGAATAGAACCTCAGCGAGTCGTAGGTGGTGTCGGTGTTGACGTAGTAACGGCTGCGGTAGAACATGTCGTTCAGGTCGTAGTCCGAGAACACGCTGGTTTGGTGGTTGAAATCAAAGGTGTGACTGATTGTGCCAAAATAGCGTCCCTGTTTGTCCTTGATGTTCACGTAGTTGAGCAGCTGTATCGCGTGTGTGTTGAGGATCGTCTGCGCATTGCTGAGCATGACAGGGAAACTGCTCAAGTCGTAGGTGAGCGTCGAATCGTGGGGGTCACGGTCGGTGAAGTCGGGACTATATTCCAACCCCCCGTTTTCAGCATATTTGCCTCGGTTGTAGATGTAGGCTAACAGGAAACCATAGATTTTTTTCGGGGTCTCGTATCGGGCTGTCGCACTGATACTTAATCTGTTAAGACCCTGGTGGATGAAGTATCCCTCGTTGCTGGCCCCGTCCAAGCTGACCGTGAAGTCGGTCTGGCGTATGTGCTGTGCATGGGTGGCCCGAAAGGTGAATTCGCGTGTCAATCCGTAGATGAAGTCAATATTGGTGAAAGAGGTCTTCAAATCATAGATTTGCAAGTCCGACATCTTCTTGAAATAGAGCGGGTAGGGGAGTGTTATCCAGGAGAATCCCATTTCCCGTTCTGGGCTGAAAATCATGGTTTTGTGTGCCTGTCCGTTGATGCCGAGCGACTGATACAAGTTATGGGTCTGCAACAGGGGATCATAGTCGGAAACAGCGAACAACGTGGTATCGATAGTCTTGAATTCCAGAGGGTTGAAGCTTACGGTGGGCATCGGCGCGAGTCGGGTTGGAAGAAAGTCGGGAGAGAGGGCCATGGAAGAGTCTATCTCCGGACGGGTGGCCTTTTCCTCCTCCGTCTGGGCGACCGCCATGTTTCCCGCTATGAGAATCACGACGATCGTTAATATAATATATATCGCTGATTTGTAGCGCATTATATTCCAATATCCAAATTGAATTCTACCGCGCAAATGTACACAAATTATCAATGCACACGGACAAATGAAATTGCCGTTGTAGAGACGGGGCGCGCCCCGTCTCTACAAACTAACCCACTAACCGAATAACCCACTAACCGAGTAACCCACTAACCGAGTAACCCACTGACCGAATAAAAAATGTATCTTCGCGGCCTGAAAAATTAACCTCAAGATGAAAAAGACCGTATTCCTGACCGGCGCGACCGGCACCATGGGGTGGGCTGGATTAACAGAACTTCTTCGCAGCCCCGAACAATACAATGTGACCATATTGGCGCGAAAAAGTCCCAAGAATGAGAAGAAACTCGCACCATTGGCGGACAAAGTCCGCATCGTGTGGGGCAATCTGATGCGTTACGAGGACGTGCTCGAGGGCGTCACGGGATCGGATGTGGTACTGCATGTGGGCGGCATGGTCTCCCCGTCGGCGGACTATTTCCCCGAAAAGACTCTGAAAGTGAACGTCTCCGCTGCGCAAAACGTGGTGAAGGCCATCCTTGCGCAGCCGAATGCAGACTCCATCAAGACGGTCTACATCGGTTCGGTGGCACAGACTTCCGACCGGCCCGTGCCGTTGCATTGGGGACGCATTGGCGACCCTATATGTGCCAGTGAATATGATTGTTACGGGGTAAGTAAGATCATTGCCGAACGCGTTTTTGCAGAATCTGGCCTTAAACATTGGGTCAGCTTGCGGCAATCGGGAATCCTCTATCCCGGCATCCTTAAGAACTTCGACCCCATCATGTTCCACGTGCCCATCAAGGGCGTGCTCGAATGGGCCACGGTGGAGGATTCCGGGCGCCTGTTGGAACGAGTCTGCCGCGACGAGGTGCCGGAGGAGTTCTGGAACCGCTTCTACAATATCAGCAGCGGCCCGGAATACCGGATGACCAATTACGAATTCGAACGTCGGCTGCTGAAAGCCACGTATTGCCCTCCTCCGGAAAAGATATTCAATGCCAACTGGTTTGTGCTCAAGAATTTCCACGGACAGTATTATCTCGATGCGGATGTGTTGGAAGATTATCTGCACTTCCGTGCCAACATCCCTATCGACGACTATTTCCAGCAGCTGAGCGATAGTCTGCCCGGCTTTTTTAAATTGGCGAAGATTGCCCCGCCCTTTGTCATCAAAACGGCTCTTAGAACATTGGCAAACAAGAAGATATATGGTACGCAATATTGGATAAAACACCAGGACATGCGTCGAATCAAGGCCTATTACGGTGGCATGGAAAAGTACCAGGCGATTCCCGACTGGCGCGAGTGGGATTTGTCCGAGCCGCCCGGACGGGAGAACGCGGTCCATATAGACCACGGATATGATGAGACGAAGCCACTCTCTGCACTGACTGTGAGTGAGTTACAGGCTGCTGCCGAGTTCCGCGGCGGTCGGCTCCTCTCCACCGAATATGACGGGGATCCGGCCAAAAAACTCTCTTGGCAGTGCCATGATGGGCACACGTTCGAGGCCTCCCCGAAACTGATTCTGGAGGGCGGCCATTGGTGCCCCGAATGCCTGCCTCCGGAGTGGAGGTATGAAGAGCAAGCCAAGCACAATCCGTTCCTGGCACAGGTGTACCGTTAAGGTTCGTTTTGCGCCTGCTCTTCCCCTTTTTTATATAAATATTGTACGAAACGAGGTGCGCCTGTTAAGACAAAAGCAGGACGCCTCTTCTTATTTTCTTGATAATCATTGTATTGTGGCTGGAAAATAAAAATTGGCTGATGGGGTCAAATAAAGCAAAAAAATGCTACTTTTGCGGGCTAATTTTTGAAATATAATGTATAACTAAAAAATAAAAGATTTTATGGCAGCAATTGGCTCAATTCGAAAGCACGGTGTGCTTTTATTGGTAATCATCGGTTTAGCCCTTCTGGCTTTCATCTTGGGTGACCTTTCCAACGTTACCCGCACATTCTCGAACAAGTATGTGATGGCCAAAATCGATGGCAAGAAGATGGATCAGGCGTACAGCAAACAGTATGAGGAGAACACCGCCCTCATGAAACTCTTGCAAAACAAGAACTCTCTGGACGACAATGAAACCTACCAGATTCACGACATGACTTGGCAGCAGATGCTTCAGGAAAAGGTGATTGACAAGCAGTTGGAGAAGTTGGGTATGACCTACACCAACCAAATGATAGAGGATTACAAGGAGGAAATGATCGCCTCTCTCAGCACGCAACAGCCCAACCAGTTCATTGGTCAGTTCGCACAGGCACTTGCCCAGCAGGTAGGCCCCGAAAACGCGATGGCCATCATTTCCAATATCGAGTCATACGCCAACAATGACCAAGCCAAGGACATCTACAACGCTTATCAGGCATTGGTTCGTTTTGCCGTCAGCGCTGAGAAATCCCAGCAGTATTTCGCTTTGGCTCAGAACTCTGTCTATTTCTCCAATCCTTTGGCAAAACAGCTCGCCAAAGACAACAATATGGCACTGGTTTCCCTGATTACAGTCAATCCCGAGCTTACCGCATTCCAGAATCTGAAGCCCGAGGTTGCGGAAAAGGAGATGAAGGACTTCTACAACACTCACAAGAAAGACCTCTTCACGGTGAATGACAAAAACCGCGACATCAACGTGGCCGTCTTCCCCATCAATCCCACCCCGGCTGACCTGAAGGCTATCGAGGACAGCGTGCGCAAAGATTTCGCCGCTTTCGCCCAGGCTCCCTCCATCGCCGAGTACAACGCCTCCAAAGGTGGCGGCAACATGGTGGACAGCACCTATTTCAAGGAGAGCGACATCAATCTCCCCGAACTTGACAGCCTCGTCTTCAAGTCTGCAGTCGGCAGCTTTATCGAACCCTTCACCTACGAGAACGTGAAATGGTACTTCGGCAAGGTCTTCGGTGCCGCCAATCGTCCTGACTCTGTGCTTGTGGCTACGATTGAGCTCCCGTTCAAGACCGCTTCCTATCAGGAAGCTCCCTATTCCAAGAAAGAGGCCCGTCTTTTGGCCGATAGTCTCCGTCAGGTGATTGTCTCCGGCCAAAGTTCCATTTTCGCCGAACAACCCAACTACCTCTATGGCCGTGAACAAGGCGACACCACGTTCTGGCTTCCCGAGCGCGGCACCATGCCCGACCTCTACAACAATTTGTTGAGCACTCCTAACGGCGGCATCTATGTTTACAAGGCTCCTAATGGTTACATCGTGTTCCAAGTGCTCGACCGCACGCAACTCATCGAGAAACGCCAGTTCGTGCTGTATGATTATGACATCACCGCTTCCGATGCTACCGTTTCCGCGTTGCGTTCCCAGGCCAACCAATTCGCTGCCAGTGTCACGAACAACGAGGAACTGATTGCCAATGCCGCCAAGCAAGGTATTCAGGTGGTGAACGGTGACCACGTAACTTCTATGGCCGCCAGCATCGGTCAGCTGCCCAACTGTCGCGATATCGTCAGCTGGTCTTTTGGCGATGATGTGAAGAAAGACGCCATCTCTGATGTGTTCAACATCGACAGAATGTTCTTTGCGGTCGCTTCCGTGGCGAAAGTCCGCGAAACGGGTGAGTTGAAATACAAGGATGTGAAAGACGAAATCCAGACGTTGTTGGAGCGTAAGAACAAGATTGACATGGTGGCTGAGCAGCTGAACAAGGATCTCGCTTCCGGCGGTATGGATGGCGTGGCGCAGAAATATTCCGTGAGCAAATCCGACAGCGTGACGTTGAGCTTCGCCGGTGACTACTACATGAACCGT
>Ga0265299_10002812_pt1 | contig 17445 bp, 10 predicted proteins | sample AusTroGonzalo_MG_4_FD_193485 | JGI IMG/M metagenome (GOLD analysis project Ga0265299, IMG submission 193485) | Bovine rumen microbial communities from tropical cattle in Woodstock, Queensland, Australia - Gonzalo_02 | ecosystem: Host-associated > Mammals > Digestive system > Stomach > Rumen ... | reverse complement strand
AGAAATGTTCCGCCAGCCGTACTCCCAGATGATGAGCATGAACACCAGCGTGCAGAGCGACCGCAGGGGCAATCTGTTCCCGAATCCCGAAATCAACGAAACCTGCTGCGCCTACAACCTGGCCAAGCTTACCAAGGACCTCAACGCCTTTTATCCGGACGATGCCCGCTACATGGACTACTACGAGCGTGTGCTTTCCAACCAGCTGGTGGGTTCCGTGCATCCGGAAGAATACGGCGTGTGCTACCAGTATGCCGTGGGCATGAACGCCACCAAGCCTTTCGGCAGCGAGACGCCCCAGAGCACCTGCTGCGGCGGCACAGGATCGGAAAATCACGTAAAATACCAGGAAGCCGCTTACTTTGTGAACGACAACACGCTGTGGGTGGCCCTGTACCTGCCCACGGAGGTCCGCTGGGCCGAAAAGGACGTAGCCTTCACGCAGGAATGCGCCTGGCCGGCCGAACAGTCCGTAATCACCATTACCAAGGGCGGCCGCTTTGCCATGAAACTGCGCGTGCCGTACTGGGCCGTAAAGGGCTTCGGCATTAAACTCAACGGCAAATCCGTAGCCCGCAGCTACCAGCCCTGCTCCTATGTGGAAATTCCCGAACGCGACTGGAAGGAAGGCGACAAAGTGGAAGTAAAGATGCCGTTTGGCGCACACCTCAACTTCGGCCCCGACAAGATGGACCTGGCCGCAACGGGCGTAAACCAGACCCGCACCCCCTTCGAGCCCATGTGGGAAGGAACCATTATGTACGGTCCCCTGGTAATGGCCACGCCGGACATCACCGTTTGGGAGCAGGCCGAATTCACCCTGGATTCCGACCTTAAGGATATTGTACTCAAGGGCACTACTGGCGGAGAAGGCACCAACGGCAACGTTTACAGCCTCACCCTGGCCGACAAGATTTTCTATCCCGACTATTATCTCACCGGGCACAGCACGCACTATCTGCGCCTGAATGTGTTAAATGGCAATAAGGAGACCGCCAAATCCGGCGCCGTAGACAAGACCTACCTGGAGCAGGCCGTGAAGATTGCCCTTTCCCGCCAGCAGGAGCAGGAAGCCTGGGATGCGCTGGAAGAGAAGGTTCCGCCGTTCGCCCCCTGGGCCCCCAACGGTTATGCCCGCATGCGGGAGCAGCTCACAGTGTCCCAGCAAGTGCTGGAGGACGAATCGGCCAAACAGGAAGAGGTGGGCAAGGCCGCATCGGCCCTGAATGCCGCCATCAACTCCATGCGCCCGGGCAATCTGGCCGAACCGGAAGACCTGGATGCGCTCCTGAAGCTGGTAACCTCCGCCAAGGAAATTGAAAACAAGAGTACGCAGTTGCGAGAGGCTATCGACTTTGCCGATATGGTAATTGGCTATGTGAACGACGGTTCCGGCACCAAGGACTTCATCGGCGTGGCCCAGCGCCGGCTGGAAGACGCGCTGAAGGCGCTCTAGGCCATCATTTGGGCAATAAACTCCTCCGGGTCTATTACTTTCATGGGATTGAACTGATCGTTCAGTCCCATGAGTTTTTTATCCCTGGTGATAAAATAGTCACAGACACTGTTGTAGGCGCTGGCGTACTGCGCATCATCTTCAAAGTCGCCGGAATAATGGGCTAAAGCCCAGCTTAAATCTATCCAGTCTATTGCACTTATCTCCGCAAATGTGCGCAAATACTTTACAGCCTTTTCGAAAGACTCATAGCTTACTCCTTGTTTTTTGGCCGTGTATTGCGCATCTATTATGCTTTGCGTGGAAACCACCAGGGTGAACATATTATTCTTGGCCGCAGACAGTATGGCTTTACTGCCCTCGTTGAACGGTCTGTCCTGGAGCATCCAGTCCAGGAGAATATTGGTATCGATAAAAGCCTTCATACTCACTGGCCTCCTTTTCCCCAGATATAAGCCAGCCGGTCATCGGCCTCCAACTGCTCTTTGGTAGGAGCAGGAATGATTCCGCTGAACAACTCTATGCCCGGATCTATCTTGAAGTCTTTGGGGAGCTTGGGGATTTTGGGCCGTACCGCTTCTGCCACAACCTCTTCCAGATAGGCATTCAAAGACATATTATGCTGTTTGGCCTTGAACCGGGCCCTGTTCAGGACATCCTCCCGGAACCTGATTACAGTTTGCACTCTTGATACCGTTTCCATTTTTGTTATCATTTTTGCAAATGTAATCACAAATTATTAAAAAAACAAGAGGGCGGCCCAAAAAGGTCGCCCTCGTTGATTCATTCGCGTTTATGTGAATTACTTCACATCGGTACGCAGATCCCACCAGAGGTGCTTGCCCCAAACGTAGTCTACGATACCTACGGAAGCAGCCTCTACGTTTTCCTCGTTGTAAGTGAACTGGTTGTTCGGATAAGGCATGCGGAAAGGAACGTCGGTATGTACACCTTCACCCCAATAGGAATCGGCATAGTCGCCCGGGTACTGACGCTCACCGGCCTTACATCCGGTATTTCCATAAATCTGGGCGGATTCACCGGAATAAACCGCGGTCTGGATGTACTGCGGGAAACCGGTACGGCGATACATGCACCAGGCCTCGTACGGCTGCTTGAAGAAAGCTACCCACTCCTGGTAGAAGAGGCAGTTGAGGGAATAATCATACTCGCCGGGACCGGCCAGATAGGCTTCTACATCCTCATCAGTTATCTTGCGGCCTTCGGGCACAAAGCCGTTGGCATTGTTCATTTCGTCTTCAAAGGAAAGACGAACAGCCTTCACGTAGGCGAGGCTGTCGGTAAGCGGGGTATTCCAGCCTCTCATGGCAGCTTCGCAAATGTTGAAGTAGGTTTCGCAAGCCTTGTAGTAAGGAGTGAAACCGGCGTTGTTGGCAGTCATGTAGGCTTCACCAACGAAGGAATAACGCGTCTGGTTGGAAAGCTGCTGGGCCTTGATACCATGCTCACCACCACGATAAGTAGTACCGTCTAAACGGCAAGGCTGCACATAGAGCTTCAGACGAGGATCGTTCGTATCCAGCAGGTGGTTCACAAAGATCTCGGAAACACACCAGTCGTTGGGACGGGTACGGTAAGTATCATACCAGGGCTCGAAGTAGTCACCGCTACCCTGCCACACGAAGTAGGCGCGCTGGCTGTTTTCCTCAATCACCGGATACTTTTCCGGATTGTTCATAATGCTCTCGGCAGTAGCCTGGGCACCACTCCAAACGCGAGCCAGACGGATGGCGTAACGCAGACGCAGGGAGTTGCAGAAGCGCTGCCACAGCTTGGCGTCGCCGCCGAAGAGAAAGTCGCCGTCGCCGATGGCATCAGAGCCCAGACCGGAAGCCCAGCTGTCGGCCACCTCACCCAGTTCGGCCAAAACGGCAGGATACACATCCTCCTGCTTGTCATACTTGGACTGCAGGATGCCGCCATTTTCCGGAGCGCCCTTCCAGGCCTCGGAATACGGCATATCGCCAAAGTTGTCCAGGTTCCAAAGGAGCAGGAAGGCCCTGTATGTTCTGGCAACATTGTGCATATTCTTGGTGCCGGTTTCATCGGTACGGTTAATGATATCCTGCAATTGGGTGCTGCAGCGATAAACGGCAGCCCACTTGTTACCGTACGTGTTATTGGAAGGCTCATAATCGCTATACTGGTCGATATAGCTGAGTTTGCACAGATAGCCCGACCAAATAGAAGGACCGGTGATATCGGCAATCTGGCTGGCAGTCTGCGTTAAAACGAGAGCCAGTTGATTGGTAGTGGGAGCCGTGGTGTAGGCGTCCGGGTCGGTATTGATCTTCTCAAAATCCTTGGTGCAGGCAAAAGCCAATACCAGAGAAGAAGCCAGAAGGGTATATTTCAGAATATTTTTCATATCAAATCCTCCCATTGATTAGAATGTAAGGTTCAACTTGACACCGAAGCTACGGGAGCCAGGCACGGAAGCCTGCTCAAAGCCCATACCACGGGTATCAGAGGACACACCGCCGGTTTCCGGGTCGATGCGCATGTGGTTGGACTTGTCCACCCACAGCAGGGCCACGTTGTTGGCGATAAAGGAAACGGAAGCGCGCTTGATGAACTTGCTCTTCTCCATCAGCTGCTTGGGCAGCTGGTAAGTGAGGTAGATTTCACGCAGCTTGAGGAAGGAGCCTTTGAACACGGCAAATTCACCGGCATTACCGCCAGCCCATTCGAAGAAGTCCTGGGCGTTGGTCTCAACGTCGTTCTCAGCATACTTGCCGTCCTTCAGGGTAACGAACTTATAGTCGGTATACACATCCTTACCGGCAACGATAGGACGCTCACGGACACCGTTATCAGCAGTAATGGTGGCCAGACCGGCGCAAACAGCGTGGCTTACAGTCTGGGACCAGATGTCACCGCCGATACGCAGATCCAGCATGGCACCGAAGCTCAGGCCCTTGTAGCTGAAGTCGTTGCGCCAGCCCATGAGGAAGTCGGGCGTAACATTACCCACCACCTGGTCGCTCTTGGTGCCGATGGAACCGGACGCATTCACGATGATGGCACCAACCTGGTCGGGCGTGGCCTTACCATCCGTAACGTCTTTCTCGGTTACCCGGTTGAGGCCGGAACCACGGATGTCACCCCAGTTGCCACCCACAGTAGCATAGGTACCATAACCCCAGGTCCAACCCATCATATACTTGTTCAGACCTTCGTAGAGTTCTACGACCTGGCTGCGGTCACGGGAGAAGTTGAGGGTGCTGTTCCAGTTGAAGCCGTCGTTGCTGCGGAAAATGTCGGCGGAGAGCTGAACCTCGATACCCTTGTTGTCAATGCGGCCGGCGTTCACCAGCATGGAGGTGAAACCAACCACGTTGGAAGTGGTAACGCTCAGGATCTGGTCCTCGGTCTTCTTCTGGTAGTAGGCCACATCCAGATGGATGCGGTCATCGAAGAGGCCGATTTCGGTACCCACTTCCCAGGAGGTTACCTTCTCCGGACGCAGGTTCAGGTTAGGATAGGTGTTGCTCTTATACATCTGGGCCACGCCGTTGAAGGCAGAGCCGGAAGCATAGTAGTAATAAGAGTTGCGGTAGGCGCTGGTGGCGGAACCAACCTGGGCGATACCGCCACGGAGTTTCCAGAAGGAGAGGAAGTCACCCTTGAGGGCCGGGAAGGACTCGGTGACAATCCAGCTCAGGGATACGGAAGGATAGAAGAAGGCCTGACGGATGGTGGAGCTCCAGTCGTTACGGGCACTGGCATCCAGATAGAGCATGTTCTTCCAACCCAGGGAGAAGTTACCGTACACGGAGTTGGAACGGATCCAGCTGTGGTCCATACTGGTTACAGCATCACCCACCTTGTTGGTGATGGTATAAACGCCGGGCAGTACCAGAGCATCGGCACCAAGCTGATTATACTCATACTTGGCATCGCGGTAGTTGGCACCCAGGATGGCGGTGAGGTTGAAGTCACCGAAGGTCTGGTTGAAGTAGGCGATGAGGTCGGCGTTGAGTTCCGAATTGGAGATGTTGGTGTTATAGAAGGCGCCTTCCGGATCGTCCGGCTCGTAATAGGTCTTTTCCATCATCTTGGAACCGTAGTAGTCGAAGCCTACGCGGCCTTCAATCTTGAGCCAGGTCCAGGGCTGGAAATAGAGGGAAGTTTTACCGAACACGCGGTCGCGCTGATAGCTGTTGGTGTTCATGTAAACGTTGAAGTACGGGTTAATATGGTAGCTGGTGTTCCAGTTGTAGTAGGTGTAGTTACCTAACTCGTCCTTCTGGTCCCAGTTGGCCTTCAGGGAGGCCATGTTGATCTGACGGCCACTCCAGGCGATGAGGTTGTTCATCGGGTTGTTGGCGCGATAACCCTGATTCACCAGGTTTTCGCTCTCCGTGCGGGTGTAGTTACCGGCGAAGTCGAAGGAGAAGAAGCGGTTCAGCGTCATCTGGGTGTTGAACTGGGCGCTGTAACGGGTCTGGTCCGTGTTGGGAACGGTGCCGGTCTGGTTACGGTAGGACAGGGATACGCGGGTGGTAGCCTTGTCGGAGCGGCTCTGCAGGGAGACCATGTGATTCTGGGTTACACCAGTCTGGAAGAAATCCCTGATGTTGTTCGGCCGGGAAACCCAGGGGGCCTTCTGACCGTTGCTGTCGAACTGAACCAGGTTAAGGCCTGCATCCAGGCGGGGGCCCCAGGATTCATCCTGGCCATCATATACGCCGGCCCAGTTACCATCTACATAGGAGAAGGAGTACTGATCGGCATAGTCCTGATAGGAAAGGGTACCGCCGTCTTCCTGGAACCACTTGTAGTGGAGTTCGTCACCTTCGTAACCCTGACCGTAGCTGTTCTGCAGCTTGGGAAGGTTGGCCACGGTGTCGAAGGTGAGGGAACCGTCGTAAGAAACCTCAATGCCAGAGGACTTCTTGCCGCTCTTGGTGGTGATGAGGATAACGCCGGTACCTGCACGCATACCGTAAAGGGCAGCGGAACCACCCTTAAGGACGGAAACGGATTCGATGTCTTCCGGGTTGATATCGTTAAGGCCGGAACCGAAGTCTACACCACGGTAGGTGTTGTCACCGGTACGCTGCGTATCGTTGGAGATGGGCACACCATCCACAACGATAAGGGGCTGCTGGTTGGCCGAGAGGGAGGAGTTACCACGAACGGAGATACGGGAGGAAGCACCTACCGAACCGCCGAAGGTGTTGATCTGCACACCGGCAACCTTACCAGTGAGGGCGCTGGTAACACTGGGGGAACCAGCAGCCATCAGTTCGTCGGATTTCACTTCCTGAACGGCGTAACCGAGGGATTTCTTCTCACGGGAGATACCCATAGCGGTAACAACCACTTCGTTCAGCGAGCTGAAGTCGTTCTCCAATACGACAGTGATGCCGTCGGTTGCTTCAACCTCCTGGGTTTTCATGCCCAGGCAGGAGACGATGAGAGTTTTGGCGGATGTGGGAACATTCAGGGAGAAAGTTCCGTCCAAACCCGTAACGGTACCCACAGTGGTGCCATTCACAATAACACCAGCACCGGGAACCGGAGAGTTGTCTTCCGCAGAGATGACCTTACCGGCCACCTTGCGCGTCTGAGCCATGGCAACAGTAGCCACCAGGCTCAACGCCAGTAAAAGAAGGACTCTTTTCATAAAGTGGATTAATTTAGGTTGGAATATAAAATAGGTTAAAATAGGTTCAAACAGGCTTCCTTGCAGCCATAAAAAGGTAAAACACACTACTATTCAATTCGCAAATATTTGAAAAAAATTAGAAAAATGCAAATAATAAGGCCAATAATTGCACAGGCGGCCGAAGCGACCGCCTACCTTAAATATACAAGAAGGTTTGCTTTGCACGAAAGATTTGCTATCTTTGTAAGACCACATATAACTTACCTGATGAAAAGATTACGCTTCTTATTCCTTGCTTTCCTGGGTGCCTTCCTGGTCCTTGCCCAGGCCTGCCAGCAGGACAATCCAGATCCGGCCAAGGAAGAAACCAACACCGTTAAAGCCCCTGTTGGGTTTACCGGTTTCAAACATGGGGAATGGACCTACATGATTCGCACCGCAGAAAAAGACACGCCCGCCGCAAAAAGCGCCCTGGAACTGCTGGAGAAGAATCTGGACGAGATTGACGGCCTGCTTCCCGCATCGGCCCTCAAGGTGATGCACGAACATCCCATCTGGCTGGAGAAAGATCTCACAGACGGAGCGGCCTGGTACCACAACAACAAAGATTATCTCATTTCCCAGGGGTATATGCCGGAAAAGTGGCGCTGCGTGGAACTGTGCAATTACGTGCACTACGTTTCCTGGGTAAAGCAGAACCAGCCCTACATGGTGTTGCACGAGCTGTGTCACCTGTATCACGACCTGGCCCTCCCCGGCGGTTTCGAGAATTCCGACGTAAAGAATGCCTATAAGAAGGCCATGGAGTCCGGCAAGTACGTGAACACAGCGTATCGGCTGGACAAAAACACCGTTATAGAGCATTACGACGACTATTACCATGCCAAAGTTTACGCCACCACCAACTGCATGGAGTATTTCTCGGAAATCTGCGAGGCATACTGGGGGGAGAACGACTATTACCCCTTCAACTACGAAGACCTGAAGTCCTACGATCCCGACGGTTTCGCCCTTATGGAAAAGGTGTGGGGAAAACGGCAGTAATTTGCATAATCACAACTATCTAATTTTAATATTCCAGCCAATGAAAAAGATTTTGTCTCTTTTCACTGTGATGGCAGGGCTGGTTATTTCCCTGGCTGCAAGCGCACAGAACATCGATGTGCGGGGCAGCGTAAAGGATCAGGCGGGCAACCCCATCGTGGGGGCCAGCCTCCTGCTCCAGGGAAACAGCCGGGTTTATGCCATGAGTGATCCTACAGGCTCTTTCCGGATTTCCGTCCCCTCCGACGGAACGCTGCTGGTAAGCTGCCTGGGGTACGAGGATGCCACCGTTCCCGTGAACGGACGCCGGATTATTGACATCGTCCTGGCCGACGATGCCGAAATGCTCGACGAAACCATTGTGGTAGCCTACGGTACCGCCTCCAGGGCGTCGTTCACCGGATCGGCCGCAGTGGTGAAAAAGGAGGACATCCAAAAGATTGCCACCTCCAACGTTTCCCAGGCCCTCCAGGGCCTCAGCGCCGGCGTGCAGGTCATCAACTCCAGCGGCCAGCCGGGTGACGGCGGTTCCATCAACATCCGCGGTATCGGCTCCATGAACGCTTCCAGTTCGCCGCTGTACGTGGTGGACGGCGTGGCCTATTCCGGCTACATCAACGCCATTTCTTCCAACGACATCGAGTCCATGACCGTGCTGAAGGATGCGGCTGCCACGTCGCTGTACGGCTCCCGTGCCGCCAACGGCGTTATTGTAATCACCACCAAGAAGGGTCAGAACGAAAACGGCAGAATTTCCTTCCGCGCCAATGTGGGCTTCGCTTCCATGGCCGTTCCGCTTCCGCGTCAGCTGAAACCTACGGAATATGCCTGGATGGCCTGGCAGGCCCTTTACGGAGCCGCCATCGACGGTGGCAACACCCCGGAAGAGGCAGGCGCACTGGCCGCGAACAACCTGGCCAATGAGCTCAAGATCAACCCTTGGAACACCCGCAACATCATGGACGCCAGCGGCAACCTGCTTGTGTCCGACAACGATGTCCGCTGGTACGGCGACTGGCGCGGCGAAATGCTCAAAACCCGTCCCCGTCAGGAATACAACATCGACCTGAGCGGCCGAAAGGGAGACACCAACTACTACTTCTCGGCCGGCTATCTGAACGACAAGGGTATCTTCACCACCCAGCAGTTCGAGCGTATCAGCGGCCGTGCCAATGTGAGCACCAAGGTAAAACCCTGGCTGGAAGTGGGCACCAACACATCCTTCTCGCACAGCCTTACGGACGCCCCTGCCGGTGACTCCGTGGTGTGGTTCCTCCGTACGGTTCCCTCCACCTTCAACATCTGGCAGTACGACTACAGCAAGGGCGGCTATGCCACCGACGCCAACGGCAACTACATCTACGAGTATGGTTCCGACCGTCCCAACTGGTCGGGTTGGAACATGCTGGCCGATGCCGCCTATAACAAGTACGTGACCAAGGTGGACCAGATTTCCACCCGCAACTTTGCCGAAATCACGTTTATTCCGGAACTTACCTTCCGTAGCACCATCGCCATCGACTACTACCTGAACAAGTACGACGGTTACGGCAGCGCCGAGCATGGCTATTCGGCCGGTGAAGGCGGCAACGCCCAGAAGAGCTACGACCGCAACGTCTCCACCACCTGGACCAACCTCCTTTCCTTCAACAAGGAATTCGGACAGCACTCCCTGGGCGTGCTGCTGGGTGAAGAGAGTTTCTCCCGCACGGTAGCCGGCCTGTCCGCAGGCCGTAAGGGCTTCCCGTTCGGCGGCCTGTACGAGCTTAGCTCCGCCGCAGAACCGGACTACTCCACTTCCTATGTAGATGATTACCGGCTCCTGTCGTTCTTCAGCCGCGTGGAATACAACTATGCCGACAAGTACTACCTCTCCGGGTCGGTACGTACCGACGGTTCCTCCAAGTTCTCGGCCATTTCCCGTTGGGGAACCTTCTGGAGCGCAGGTGCTTCCTGGCGTATCAACAACGAGGATTTCCTCAAGAACGTGTCCTGGATAGACAATCTCAAACTCAAAGCCAGCTACGGCGCCGTGGGTAACGACAACCTCAGCTCCTGGTACTGCTACCAGGGCCTGTACGCCGCCGGCTACAACGACCTCTCCAACGCGGGCGTGGTCATTTCCCGCCTCCCGAACGAGACGCTCAAGTGGGAGACCAACCTCCAGTTTAACGCGGGTGTGGATTTCTCCCTCTTCCGCAGCCTCACCGGTTCCATCGAATACTTCGACCGCAAGTCCAAGGACCTGCTGTTCACCATGCCGATGGCCCTTTCCACCGGTTTCTCCGGCATCGACCGCAATATCGGCGACGTAAAGAACTACGGTGTGGAAGCCACCATCGACTGGGCGGTGATCAATACCGACAAGTTCCGCTGGAACATGAACCTGAACGCTACGCACTACCGGAACGTCATTACCTCCCTCCCGCAGAAGGAGATGAACGCCGGCGTGTTCAAGTGGCGTGAAGGCCAGAGCCGATACGATTACTGGGGTCCCGAATATGCCGGCGTAAACCCGGCCAACGGTAACGACCAGTTCTGGATGAACATCTTTGATACGGACGCCGATGGCAACCGGGTGGTAGTGGACCGCGTTCTTACGGAAAGTACCTCCGACATCTCCGGCGACGAGCAGAAGAAGTATCTGGGCAGCTCCATTCCGGATGTGTTCGGCGGCTTCACCAACTCCTTCCAGTTCGCCGGTATCGACCTCTCCATTATGCTGTACTACAGCATCGGCGGCCTGATGTACGACACCGACTATTCCCAGATGGCGGCCTACCGCCAGGGCTTCCAGCTGCATCCGGACCTGCTGAATGCCTGGACGCCCCAGAATACCAGCTCCAACATTCCCAGGATCAACCGTAATACGGTAGACGTGTTCTCTACCAAATACCTGTTCGACAACACCTTCGTCCGCCTGCGCAACGTCACGCTGGGCTACACCTTCCCCAAGAGCCTGATGAACAAAGTGGGCATCGACGTGCTCCGCATCTTCGTCCAGGGGGATAACCTTCTCACCTTCGGCAGCGCCGTCAAACGCGGCACCGATCCCGAGCAAAGCGTGGCCGGTACCACTGGCAACCGCTTCCCTACCACCAAGAACATCACTTTTGGCGTACAGATTACTTTATAGGAGGACCATAGAATGAAAAAGATATTGATTGCGGCCCTTGCGGCCATCGCCACTCTTTCCGCCGTCTCCTGCAAGGATTTCCTGGAAACCAATCCTACCAGCTCCGTTTCCGACAACCAGGTGTTCACCACCATCCAGGGTGCCAACGCCGCCCTGAACGGCTGCTACAACCTGCTGCATTTCAACGATGAAAACTACGGCCGCGGAGATGTTTCCGGCTATATCAGCCAAATCTGCACCTTCGACACCACCGGTGAGGATATCATCGTGAACGGCGGCTGGTACGGCTACGACTACAACTTCTGGGGCCATCAGCGGGGCGACATCTTCAAGACGTACACCCTGTGGAACTACTATTACGTGCTCATCAACAACCTGAACAGCGTAATCAAGTTCACACCCCTGATTGAAGGAGCCTCCGAGGCCGACATCAACGCCATCGTCGGCCAGGCCAAGTGCATGCGCGGCTGGAGCTACTTTATGCTGGCCCAGCTGTTCCAGCACACTTATCAGCTTTCCCACCCCCGGACCATGCCCGGTGTGCCCATTTATACCGAGCCCACCACCGACGAAACCGAGGGCGCCCCGCGCGGTACTATTGACGACACCTACAATCAGGTGCTGAAAGACCTTACCGAGGCCGAAACCGCCCTTGCAGGCTATTCCCGCCTGGCCAAGAACCATGTAGACCAGTCCGTTTGCCAGGGCATCCTGGCCCGCGTGTATCTGGTGATGCAGGACTGGAGCAAGGCTGCCGAATACGCCGCCAAGGCCCGTTCGGGCTACCCGCTCACCACCAACGAACAGTATAATGCCGGCTTCAACGACATTAATACTCCGTCCTGGATGTGGGGCCTGATGCAGGACAAGGAAAACAAGCTGTACGGCAACGGCGACTACGGTCCGTTTGCCCTCTGGGCCAACTGGGTAACCCGCAACGGCGGCGACCTGTGGTCTTTCAACTGCTGGTTCCTCCCGAACGCCTTCGTGGCCCTGTTCGAGGATAACGACATCCGCCGCCAGCAGATTTTCTTCCGCTCCGACATGGGCAACGGCCTGTACTGCTCAACCAAGTTCTACGACAACCTGGACCTCACCGGTTCCTTCGTGTACATGCGGGCCGAGGAAATGCTCCTGATTGAGGCCGAAGCCAAGGCGCGCAACAACGACCAGCCGGGAGCTTTGGAACTGCTGAACCAGCTCCAGGCCCTCCGCGGCGCCACGCCGTCGGCCAAGACCGGCGACGCCCTGGTAGAGGACATCCTGCTGGAACGCCGCAAGGAACTCTACGGCGAAGGCTTTGCCTGGCTGGACATCATCCGCAACTGCAAACCCCTGGTGCGGGAAGGCAATCATGCCGATTACAGCGGCCACACCCCCATCCCCGCCAAGTCCTGGGCCTTCGTTTACCAGATTCCGCAGAGCGAAATCCTGAACAACCCGAACATCAACGGAGATATCTGGCCCAACGGAGACCAGAATCCCTTTGCACAGTACTATGACAATATAATCCTGGAGTAAGTTATGAGAGCTATCAATATACTCAAACAGGCACTGGCCGCCACGGCCATCCTGCTCGCCCTGGCCTCCTGCCAGCAGAAGGAAGGGGAACTTACCGCCCTTACCCTGCCTGGCGGCACCAGCTACGAAGCGGACTTCAGCTCGCTAACCCTCACCTGGGCCCCGGTAGAAAACGCCGGCCAGTATTTCTGGAAGGTGGAAAATGCCCTCGGCTATACTGTTGGCAAAGGCACTACCACCAACACCTATGCCATCGTGAGCTCCCTGCAGCCCGCCACCACCTATACCGTACGCATCAAAGCCATTCCGGCCGGCGTGGACGTAAACACCTATTCGGCCTCCGACTTCTACGTTTTTGAGGCAACCACGGCCGCGCCCAAGCAGTACGACTTTGAATGGTCGTATCCGGCCACCATCTGGTGGTATTACGACACGGATGTGTATCGTGAAACCAAGGGCAAGACCACTTTCGGCTACGACAAAACCCTGCAGGCCTATGTAATCCAGGCCTGGGCCGGCGTCATGGGCATGGACATTGTGTTCACCCTGTCCGACAAGGGGGAATGGCTCATCAATTACGATGAGTCCACGGCCTACCTCAGCGGCCCGGACGGCAACATGGCCGTGGGCCTGGCCCACGGTATCGGCGGAACTAAAAATGACCGATGCTGGTTCTATACCAACAACACCGGCAGTTCGCTGGAAATTTCCTCCACCGGCGGCCGCGGCTACGCCTGGATGTACAATCCGGACGGAAACTGGACCGGCTACTGCGTAGAATTCGGTGTGTATACTCCGGAACCGGAACCCGAACCGGAACCGTTTGTGCCGGAACAGAACGCCGATGCTTCCTGGAGCATGGATGCCGTAGCCTACTACGACGGTGAAGAACTGGGCCCTGCCCATATTTCCTTTGACGTGGAAACAGGCATTTACACCGTTACTTCCTGGTACGGCGTAGAAGGCCACGACCTGGCCTTTACCCGCAACGACCAGATTACCGGTGATGAAGCAGGCATCTGGGAACTGATTCCGGACCTGTCCAGCGCCTATATCGAAGGCCCGGACGAGAACGGTTATTACCTCCTTACCCACGGCAAATATGGAAAGGGCCTGGCTTCCACGCTGGAACTCAGCCAAAAGGGCAGCGGCTACGAAGGCAATCCCAAGAACGGCCGGCTGTGGGCTTCGGTGATAGATCCTTCCGGCGAAACCGGCACGTACACCCTGGTATGGAAGACCGACATGACGCCGTTCAAGTGGGCTTGCAACATCTATGTCACCGACAACCTCATCGGCACGGGTACCATCTCCTATGATGCCGAAACGGAGGAATACACCATCCAGTCCTGGCACGGTGTAGCCGGTTACGACATTGTGTTCAAGAAGGGCGACGGATGCTGGCTGCTGGATACGGAGAAATCCACGGCCTATCTGAGCGGCCCCGACGGGAATGGCGCCATCGGCCTTGCCCACGGCATTGCCGGTGCGGCATTGGGCAACTGCTGGTACTATCCTTCCGGCAGCGGCGGCTACGTGGAAGGCGACAGCAGCGCCGGACGGGCCGGTTGCTGGATGTGGAACTTCGACGGCCAGTGGAGCGAGTACCGCGTGGAATGGACAGCCGGCAACTGGAGTGCCGAAGGCGTAGTAACCTCCAATGGCGTAGAAATGGGCACTGCCACCATTTCCTACGACATCGAAACCAACCTGTACACGCTGCACGGCTGGTATGGTGTGGCCGGTTACGACGTTATCTTCTCCGTTCGCGAGACCGGTGACTGGAACATCGATTACGAGAATTCCTCGGCCTGCAACACCCCGGGCGGCCCTGACGCCAATAACGCCGTAGGTCTGATGAACGGTGTGGAAGGAGCCGGCGCCCCCACTTGCTGGTTCTATGTAACCGACTACTACAGCTCCTTTGAGGGCGGTTCCGGCGGCGGAAGAGCCGGCTGCTGGATATGGAACCATGTGCCCGAATGGGGCGAATACGTGTTCACCTGGTAACAGGTGCTCACCCCTGAACAGATTACCCCGAAAGCTTGTCCGCTTTCGGGGTTTTTATTTTTAGTCGAAAAAAAAGGCGCTTTCATCGAAAAAATTTTGCGGATTAAAAAAACCGTTTTATATTTGCAGTGTAATAGCATACTAATACAGCAAAATATGCTCATAGAACTGCAAGGAATCCACAAGACCTACGACAACGGGCAGCCTCTGCACGTGCTCAAAGGCATTGACCTTAATATAGAAAGAGGCGAATTCGTCTCAATTATGGGCGCTTCCGGTTCCGGAAAGAGTACTCTCCTGAACATCCTGGGCATCCTGGACAATTACGACGAGGGCACCTACCACCTGGACGGCACCCTCATCAAGGATCTTACCGAAAGGCAGAGCGCCGACTACCGCAACCGAATGATCGGCTTTGTTTTCCAGAGCTTCAACCTGATCAACTTCAAAACAGCCGTGGAGAACGTGGAACTACCCCTATATTATCAGGGTGTAAGCCGCAGGAAGCGCCGCGAGCTGGCCATGGAATACCTGGAGAAGCTGGGGCTCACCCAGTGGGCCAGCCACTTCCCCAACGAGATGTCCGGCGGCCAGAAGCAGCGCGTAGCCATTGCCCGCGCCCTCATTACCAAACCGCAGATTATCCTGGCCGATGAACCCACCGGCGCCCTGGACTCCAAGACCAGCGTGGAAGTGATGCAGCTGCTCAAGAAGCTGAACCAGGAGGAAGGCATTACCATTATTGTAGTTACGCACGAGGGCGGCGTTGCCAACGAAACCGACAAGATTATCCACATCAAGGACGGCCTCATAGGCGAAATTGAAGAAAACCGCAGTCACTCCGCCTGGGGCGGCAGCATTATCAAATAATGAGAGAGCTCTTTCACGAAATAGCCAGCACCCTGCGCACCAACAAGCTTCGCACGGCCCTTACGGGTTTTGCGGTGAGTTGGGGCATTTTCCTCCTGATTACCCTGCTGGGCGCCGGGAACGGCCTCATGAATTCGTTCATGGGAAATGTAGACGATTTTATTTCCCAAAACATTACGGTGGAAGGCTGGCGCACCTCCAAGCCCTATGCCGGCTACAAGGAAGGGCGCATTATCCAGCTGGACGAAGGAGACCTTAAATATACAGAAGACTCGCGCTGGGAAGGCGTGATTGAAAACGTGTCCCGGACCACCGGCGCCACCAGCGTTTCCCTTACCTTGAACGGCAAATCCGTTTCCGGTGCCCTGAGAGGTGTTATGCCCGACTACCAGCAGCAGAACAAAATCCGGATGGCCGTCGGCCGTTTCCTGAATCCGGATGACATCCGGGAGCGCCGCAAAAGCATTGTGGTAAGCATGGCCCAGGCCAAGGAACTGCTTCCCAAGAACCCCGAAGGGCTTTTGGGCCGATGGGTGAATGCCGGCAATGTGGCCTACCGGGTGGTGGGCATCTACAGCACCGACGAATCCAACATGACGCGCCTGTGCCCCATCCCCTACACCACTTATAAAGGTATTTACGACACTTCCGACAAAATAGAGTCCATCAGCTTTTCGGTGCAGGGAATCGAGACCCTGGAAGAGCACGAAGCCTTCGAGGAGCTCTATGTCAGCGGTCTCAAAAGCCGGCACGAAATAGCCCCCGACGACCGGCGGGGCATCTGGGTTGACAACGGCTATACCGACAACCTGGAAATGACCAAGGCCACGCACATGATACGCGTAGCCCTGTGGATTCTGGGTATCCTTACCCTCATCAGCGGCATTGTGGGCGTTTCCAACATCATGCTCATCACCGTAAAGGAGCGCACCCACGAATTCGGCATCCGCAAGGCCATCGGCGCCAAGCCCGGTGAAATTCTTAAACTCATCATTGCCGAAAGCATTTCCATAACGGCGGTGTTCGGTTACATCGGCATGTTCCTGGGCATGGTGGCCTGCCAGATTATGAGCGCCACAGCCGCGCAGAGCACGGTGGATCTGGGCATCACCGACGGGAACCAAACCGTGAAAATTACCATGCTGGTAGATCCTTCCGTGGGACTGGACGTGGCCCTGGAAGCCACCCTGTTACTGATTATTGCCGGAACCATAGCCGGGGCCATCCCCGCCTGGAAAGCGGCACGTGTTAAACCTATTGAAGCATTGAGGGCCGACTGATGAAAAAATGGTTTGATACAGATACCTTCCGGGAAATCCTGGACAGCATCCTGCGGAACAAGAGCAGGAGCCTGCTCACCGGCTTCGGCGTATTCTGGGGCGTGTTTATGCTCATGCTTCTCACGGGCGGCGGACAAGGCTTCAAGGAAATGCTGGTGAAGGAGTTCGACGGCTTTGCCCAGAACACCTGCATTGTGGTAAGCAACCAGACTTCCAAGCCGTACAAAGGCTTTGAAAAGGGCCGATACTGGGACCTGAACTACGGCGACGTGGACCGGCTCAAAAGCATGGTCCCCGAACTGGAAACCGTCTCCCCCACGGTCAGTCTTTGGGGCAAAACCGTTTCCCGCGACGAAAACACCTCTTCCAGCGCCGTTGTGAAAGGCGCCCGGGCCGACTATGCCAACATAGAAACGCCCAAGCTCAAATACGGCCGGTGGCTGAACGATGCCGACAACCTACAGGAACGCAAAGTGTGCGTAATCGGCAAGCG
>Ga0265299_10002803_pt1 | contig 17469 bp, 14 predicted proteins | sample AusTroGonzalo_MG_4_FD_193485 | JGI IMG/M metagenome (GOLD analysis project Ga0265299, IMG submission 193485) | Bovine rumen microbial communities from tropical cattle in Woodstock, Queensland, Australia - Gonzalo_02 | ecosystem: Host-associated > Mammals > Digestive system > Stomach > Rumen ... | reverse complement strand
TGATTATTTAACATTTTTTAATACGAGAAACTATGTCAAAAGCCTATCAGGACGCAGGCGTACAATTGGAAGCCGGCTATGAGTCGGTGCGCCTCATCAAGAAACACATCGCACGCACCAACCGCCCTGGCATGATGGGCAACATCGGCAGCTTCGGCGGCATGTTCGACTTGGCCTCGCTCGGCTACAAGGAACCCGTGCTGGTCAGCGGCACCGACGGTGTGGGCACCAAGCTCAAACTGGCCTTCATGATGGACCGCCACGACACCATCGGGCAGGACGCCGTCGCCATGTGCGTGAACGACGTGCTCGCCCAAGGCGCGGCACCCCTCTTCTTCCTCGACTATATCGCCGTGGGCAAGAACCACCCCGCGAAGATTGAGGCTATCGTGAAAGGTGTGGCCGACGGCTGCGTGCTCTCCAACTGCGCCCTCATCGGTGGCGAGACGGCCGAAATGCCCGACATGTACGGCGACGACGAGTACGACATCGCCGGTTTCACCGTCGGCGCAGTCGAGAAATCCCGCCTCATCGACGGCTCTAAAGTCAACGTCGGCGACGTGCTCATCGGTCTGGCCTCCAGCGGCGTGCACTCCAACGGATTCTCCCTCGTGCGCAAAATCGTCCTCAAAGACAACCACCTCGATCTCAACACGCAGTACGACACCCTGCCCGACACGCTCGGAAACGTGCTGCTCACCCCCACGCGCATCTACGTGAAACCCGTGTTGGAAGTGTTAAAAAATGTTGACATCCACGCTATCTGCCACATCACCGGCGGCGGCTTCGACGAGAACATCCCGCGCGCGCTGCGTCCCGGACAAGGCATCTTTGTGGACGAGCACAATTGGGAGAAACCCGCCATCTTCGCCTTCCTCGAACAATACGGCAAAGTCGATCACCGCGAAATGTTCAACGTCTTCAACATGGGCATCGGCATGGTCCTGATGGTGGATCCGAAAGACGCCGACCGCACCGTCGCGATGTTCAACGAACTCGGCGAAAAGGCTTACGTTATCGGTAATGTTACCGACAAAGAAGGCGTTGTCGATATTCGGTTGAAATGAAATACATCGGACCACACGTCAGCGCCTCCGGCGGCGTGGAAAACGCCCCTCTGAACGCCATGCAGGTGGGTGCCACCGCATTCGCACTGTTCACCAAGAACCAACGTCAATGGTTCTCCACACCGCTAAGCGAAAAATCCATCGCCTCGTTCAAGGAAAACCTCGCCAAATCAGGCATTTCCCCGGATTATGTGCTCCCCCACGACAGCTATCTCATTAACCTCGGTAGCCCCGACGCGGAAGGGCTGGAAAAGTCGCGTAATTCTTTCGTTGAAGAGATGCACCGCTGCGAGCAATTAGGGTTAAAAATGCTTAATTTCCACCCGGGCAGCCACCTCAAACAAATCACCCTGGAGCAGTGCCTGACACTTGTGGCCGAAAGCATCAACCTGGCGTTGGAGAAGACGAACGGCGTGACCGCTGTCATCGAAAACACCGCCGGACAGGGTTCCAACGTGGGATTCAGCTTTCAACATTTAGCGTATATCATTGACAAAGTGGAAGATAAGAGCCGTGTGGGCGTCTGCCTCGACACTTGCCACACCTACTCCGCCGGCTACGATCTCAAAACCGAAGCGGGCTACAAATCCACCTTCGAAGAATTCGAGAACGTGGTGGGTTTCAACTATTTACGTGCCATCCACCTCAACGACACGAAAAAGGAGCTGGCCAGTCGGGTAGACCGCCACGACAGTATCGGAAAAGGACTTCTCGGCATGGAATTTTTCGAGCGTTTCATGAAAGATTCCCGTTTCGACAACATCCCGCTCATCCTCGAAACGCCAGACGAGACGTTGTGGGCGGAGGAAATCAAATTGTTACAAGGGTTGGTGAAACCGTTGTAGAGACGTTGCGCGCAACGTCTCTACAGAACACACACGTTGTGGCTACGGGGCGCGCAACGTCAATACAAACAACACCCGTTGTAGAGACGCAATGCATTGCGTCTCTACGGAAAACACGCATTGTAGAGACGCTCCATGGCACGTCTCTACAGACGAAAACGCCTCCCAATAAAAATTTTGCGTTTATGGTCGGCGTATCAAAAAAAAGTGTATTTTTGCCGCCGATTTCAACTGCCGCGTTCTTCTAACGGTTAGGAATCAAGATTCTCAATCTTGCAATATGAGTTCGATTCTCATACGCGGTACAAAACAAAGCCATCTGTCTCTAAGTCAGATGGTTTTTTTGTGGAGACGTACCGCCATACGTCTCTAAGGCCAAGGCTACATACAATATTATTGTAAGCATCAATATATTGGAAAAAAGTGTACCTTTGCCGCCGAAACACGGCCCCGTAGTTCAGCTGAATAGAACGTCAGATTCCGGTTCTGAAAGTCGTGGGTTTGAATCCCGCCGGGGTCACTAAAACCGTCCGTATGAACATCGAAAAATACGATGAAATCCGGGCCTCCCTGCCCGCCGGCACGCGCCTGGTCGCCGTTTCCAAATTCAAACCGGCGGAAGACATCAGCGCGCTGTACCAACATGGTCAGCGCGTTTTCGGTGAGAACCACGCTCAAGAGATGCGTGACAAACACGCGCAACTCCCCCAAGACATCGAATGGCACTTCATCGGTCATCTGCAGACCAACAAGATCAAGTACATCGCCCCGTATGTGTCTCTGATTCACAGCATTGACAGTTTCCCGCTGCTCAAGGAGGTCAACAAAGCCGCCGTCAAAAACGGGCGTGTCATCCCCTGTCTGCTGCAGTTCCACATCGCCGACGAAGAAACGAAATTCGGGTTTTCTCTCGAAGAGTGCGAGGAAATGCTGCAAAGTTCCGAATTCCAAGAACTTAAGAACGTGGCCATCCATGGCGTGATGGGCATGGCGACCTTCACCGATGACCAAGAACAGGTGCGCGGCGAATTCCACCATCTCCGCCAGATTTTCGACAAACTAAAGGCGGACTATTTTCCTCAAAGTGTTGATTTCAAGGAACTTTCGATGGGCATGAGCGAGGATTACCCCATCGCGGTCAGCGAAGGCAGCACTCTCGTCCGGATTGGCAGCGCCATCTTCGGACCGAGAAACTATAACGTATAAAATGTATTGTAGAGACGCAAAATATTGTGTCTCTACATACCCTTCTAAGCATCTAACCCCTTAACATTCTAACATTATGAATAAAAAAATCACCCTCTTCCTAATCTTGACCATGTTGGCAGGCACTTTCGCTGTTTATGCAAACAGTGTTGATGATGGTGTCTCGAAAGATAAGAAACCCAAAAAAGAGAAACCCAAAAAAGAGAAAAGCGAAATACGCACCGGTTGGACGTTTGGCATCCTGCCGAGTGTGGCGTATGACGCCGACAAGGGCTTCCAATACGGCGTGTTAGCCAACGTGTACGATTTCGGCGATGGCTCTGCCTATCCCGACTACTTCCACTCCCTCTACTTCGAAGCGGCCTATACCACCAAACGTTCCGGTCTGTTCCGCTTCGCCTACGACTCCAAACACCTGATTCCGGATCACCACTTGAAAATCGATGTCTCCTATCTGCCTGACGCACTGTGCGATTTCTACGGCTACAACGGCTACCAGACCGTCTATAATGGCGGGTGGGCGAGAAAGAAAAGTGACGATTACATTTCCAGGGCTTTCTACAAATCACAGCGCGACCTGCTCCGCATCGCCGCCGACATTGACGGCAACATCGGAGGAAACTGGTTCTGGAACGCGGGTTTAGGCTTGTTGTGGTACAATATCGCACCGGTGAATATCGACATGATTAACAAAGGCAAGAAACCAGAAAACATGCTGCCCTACGTGGATGGTCTGTATGACAAATACGTGAAATGGGGCATCCTGTCGCCGGCGGAAGCCAACGGCGGCTGGCACCCCTACGTGCGTGGCGGCATCTCCTTCGACAACCGCGACCGACTGCAGAATACGAAAAAAGGCATGAATGCGGACATGTTTCTGACCTACTATGCCGGATTCGGGGAGGACAAAGGAGCTAACAGCTTGATTTTCAACGCCAGCTTCCGTCATTTTGTGCCTGTTTACAAGGATATAATCACGTTTGCCTACCGATTGGCCGCCCAATTGGATGTGGCCGGCGACGCCCCGTTCTACCTTAACAATTATTACAACAACTTATTCATACAGAGAGTGTTGTATGAAGGCCTTGGCGGCGGCAATACCTGCCGTGGCATTCTGCGCCACCGCATTTCCGCCAAGAGCTATGCCTTCGCGAACGTCGAGTTTCGCTTCCAAATTTGCAAATTCGACATCGGAAAAGAGCATTTCTTCATTGGATTGAACCCGTTCGTGGATATGGGCATGGTTTTGCAACCCTACCTCTTGGATCAAAACGTGATTGTGGACAATATTGTAAAGAACGATCCTGAATTTGACCTGAACAACTTGGACGATTACATTGTCTTTGACGAAACAAAGAACGTCTATCGCCCGCACTTTTCAGGCGGTCTCGGTCTCAAACTGATGATGAACGACAATTTCGTGCTCTCCGTCGATTGGGCGGTACCGTTCGACAAACGCGACAACGACGGCATGGCCAACATCTACGTCAAGATGGGTTATATGTTCTAAAATATGAAACTATCTGACAATCAAAATCTTAAAGAATACAACACCTTTGGAATGGAGGTGTATGCGCGGCAATTTCTCTTAATGGAATCTGCCGACGAGACACCTGATGTGATTGCTAATTTCCTTCGCGAAAATCCATATTACATTCTCGGCGGAGGCAGCAACACACTGTTTACCAAAGATTTCGAGGGCACGATAGTGCATCCCGCATTCGGTGGTATCGAAAGGGTGGAGAAATCGGAGGAGAAAGTGCTACTGCGCGTGGCCGCCGGTGAACCTTGGGAGAATCTGATACAATATTGCATAAAGCATCAACTTTATGGTATAGAGAATCTTACAGCCATTCCGGGGCTGGTCGGCAGCGCCCCCGTGCAGAACATCGGCGCGTACGGGGTGGAGGTGAAAAACACCGTCTGGAAGGTGGAAGGTTACGTTATCTCCACCGGCAAACCCTTCTCGCTGAGCAATGCCGATTGCGATTTCGGCTACCGCAACTCCATCTTCAAACAAGCCCTTAAAAACGACTGTATTATCACTTACGTTTGGTTCCAACTATCTGAAAAACCAAACTTTACGTTGTCCTATCAGGGATTGACGAAAGCGTTGCAGGAGCGCGAGTTGCCCCTGACCTTGCGCAACGTCTCCGACTGTGTACGAAAAATCCGCGACGCCAAGCTACCCGACCCGAAAATCGTCGGCAACGGTGGAAGCTTCTTCCAAAACCCTGTCATTCCGGCCGAAAAATACAACGAGCTGACAGGAAAGTACCCCGATTTGGTGGCCTACGACCAACCGGACGGGCAGAAGAAACTCTCCGCCGGCCAGTTGATTGAAAAGGCGGGATGGAAAGGCCGGCAGGTCGGCAATGCGGGCACGTGGAAAAACCAAGCCTTGGTGCTGGTGAACTACGGCGGCGCTTCCCCACAGGAGGTTTTGGATGTTGCCGAAACTATCATAAAAGATGTTAAAATGATGTTTGATGTGACATTGGAAATGGAAATTAACCGGATTTAAACGAAGCATAAGAAACTTTGTCACAATAGAGACGCGCCGTAAAAACGCACCAAGGGAACGCACCCGTAGAGACGCGCCATGGCACGTCTCTACAGAACGAAAAATCGAAGAATTATGGAAGAAACTCCTCATATTACCCAAAAGAAAAGAAGCAATCTGTACTCCGGATTGTTTTTCTGCTGTCTCGTGCTGTTGATGGCCGGCTGCGACCTCTTCAACCACAGCGAAAAGTTCGACAAGACGTTGCTTTCCGGCAAATGGGTGTCGGGGACGCTGTACGAATATTACAATCCCGCCGGCACCGGATATACGTGGGACATCCTCGACGATGTCACGGAAGAGGAGGCACAGCCTTTCACCTGGACACTCGAAAACGCCACTTTGACCCAGATCCATCAGATGGAAATGGGTGGTAACGTACCGAAAACGTACACCGTTACGAAGCTGACTACCACCACATTGGAATACCACGACGACTACGGCAAATACTACACCTTCCTGAGAGAAGAATGAAGAAGGCGCTGAAAATAGGGCTGATAACGTTAGGGTCGCTGCTCGGGGTAGTCATCCTCGTCGCGGCTATCCTGCTTTTTCACATTTTTTCACCTTCTAAACTGGCGAAGATCGTCAACAACCAAGCCGACCGATTCATCACCTGCGACTTCCACATCGACAATGTCGGGCTCACCTTTTTCAAAACCTTCCCGAAAATCGGGTTGGACTTAGAAAATGTGGTGTTAAAAAATCCAAAAGCCCCGCTTGTTTCCGACACGCTGCTGTACGCCAAAGAGTGTGTGGCGGCTCTCAATATCCGCGAGCTGATAAAGAACAACCGCATTGAGGTGTACGACTTCGCCCTCAACCAAGGGCTGGTGAACCTGTACATCGATGAGCACGGGAACAACAACTACAATGTCTTCCGCTCTGACCCAAATGACACTTCATCTTTTAACTACAGTATTGATTTACAAAAAGTTAAAGCCAAATATTTGGATGTGCGCTACCTGAATCTGCAATCGAAACAGAAAGCGAATGTCCAAGACGTGGACCTAACGGTCAAGGGGACATTCAAGGACAAAGAAATATGCGGGCAGGCGGAATTGGAGGCGAAATCGCTGGTCTTCTCCATGGCGGACAGCACCCGGTTACATTTCTCCGGCGGGGACGTCAAAGCCTCCTACGATGGCTCTTTCACAGATTTTAACTTGATTGACGGCAACCTCGACGCGGACATCCGCAACGCAGTTCTGCGCCTTGACACCACCCACTACCTCAACGGAACAGACCTCACACTAATTTCTGACGTGAAAGCCGACTTCAACGCACTTCAATTCGATTTGAAGGAAACAACGTTACAGATTGAAGACCAGGAGATTGCAATAGACGGTCACCTGGATATGGACACGGCCTCTCGCGACATCCACACCAACCTGCACTATAAAACCGGCAACTGGGACATTGACGAGGTGCTGCCTCTAATTCCCGACGCAATTATCGGTAACAAGCTGGATGACATGGAGATAAGCGGCAATATCGCGTTGGAAGGCGATGTCAAGGGGACGTTCAGCGACACCCAGACCCCGTTCATCACCAGTGATGTGGCCTGGCACCACGGACGTTTCGCGATGAAAGACCTGCCGCTCGATTTCGAGAAAGCGGACGGTCTTTTCCATCTCCAACTGGACCTGGACAACCAATCGGATCTGACGGTGAAAAGCCTCTCTGCGACCACCCGAAAACGCAACAAACTCACCGCATCGGGAACGGTTAAAAACCTGTTGGGCAAGATGTTATGCAACATTATCGCCACGGGCGATGTTCACATCACCGACTTCAAAGACCTCCTGCCCAAGGACTTCACCGAATATGGCGGTAAGGCTGACCTCAAAGTGAACACGCAGTTCGCCTACGACCCGGCAAAGGAATTTTCGGTTGACAATATCACCAAAGCCGAGATAAAGGGACAATTTGAAGATTTGGAATTGCTTTATCACGACACCATGCGGATTTTATCCCATGATATGCAGGTGGATCTGGCTTTCCCTGTCACGGAAAAGCCTTACAAAATCGGGGAATGGCTTCATGCTATAATCTCCACGACAAAGCTATCCGTTTCGAATCTGAACCAGTTTTCCATTTCCACGACCGACCTGAAATTGAATGCTTACACAAACAATTTGGTTGACAACACGGTGGATCTTAAACTGGCTACCACATACCAATCGCATGGGGTCGTGACATTCAATATGGACACGATTATCGCCAATCTGGCACAGCCAAAAGGCACGTTCGTGCTCCTCAATAAAGACCAGATGCGATTGGATTATACAGGAAATGAAATGGAAGTGTCTGTTGGAAAGAATATTAATATGAATGCTCATTGGATTGATACGGTACACTTGGTGACGAATTATCATGATAATGAGGATAACATGATACTTCGTTGGTCTCCGACACTTCTTTTGGCACTGACGGATGCCACCGTAAGGGTCAATAACTTGGATCATCCTTTGACCATCCCCAACCTTGCTCTTAACTTCAACCCACAGAAATGTGTGTTAAAAAAAGCAAATATCGGATATGGGGAGTCCAACGCCTCGGTGACGGGCACCATTACCGGCATCGAACCTTACCTGCATGACAAGGGTCTACTCAAGGGCAACTTGGAATTGGTCGCCAACTATCTGAACTTAAACGAACTGATGGCCTTGATGAACGGTCTCAACGCACCGGATTCTTTGGTGCAACAAGCGGAGGAGGTGGCAGGCCAAACTGGGGACTCACCCTTCATCGTGCCGTTCGGGGTGGATGTCAACATGAACACCACCATCAAGAAGGCTCTGTATGAGGAGTCGGAGTTCAACAACATCGCCGGTCGGGTGTACGTGAAGGACGGCGTGCTGGTGCTGGAGGAGGTGGGTCTCACCAACGAAGCCGCGCGGATGCAGCTCACGGCCATGTACCGCACCCCGCGCATGAACCATCTCTTCCTCGGGTTCGACTTTCATCTGCTTGACATCAAGATTGATAAGCTCATCGCGATGATTCCGGAGGTGGACACCATCTTGCCCATGCTGAAGGCTTTCAGCGGCAACGCGGAGTTCCACTTCGCCGCCGAGACTTACCTCAAATCCAACTACGACATCAAGTTCTCCACGCTGCGGGGTGCGGCCGCCATCAACGGCCACGATCTGGTGGTCCTTGACAACGAAACGTATAAAACAATAGCTAAAAAGCTGCTATTCAGCAAGAAAACGCAGAATAACATCGACAGTCTCTCCACGGAAATCACCATTTTCCGGAACGAGGTGGATGTCTATCCTTTCCTGCTCAGCATCGACAAATACAGTGCCATCATCTCCGGGCGACATAATTTGGACATGACCTACGACTACAACATTTCGCTGCTGAAGCCACTGCGCATCGGGCTGGACATCATCGGGTTGGAAGACCGGCTGAAGTTCAAGGTCGGCAAAGCGAAATACGCCACGCTGTTCCAGCCGGAGAAGCGCAAGGTGGTGGAGGCCAATATCTTGGAACTGAAAACGCTCATCAACAAGACGTTGCAGGCGAACGTGCGGGAGGAATAGTCGGCGAAATCATCGGCGAAATCATCGGCGAATTGGACGAATTTGGCGAATATGACGAATATGGCGGGTATATATTGACATCTTAATGTATCATTTGCGTCTTTTCCTGTAAACTGTCCGATGACATCCTGTGGTTGTATGAAGGATGACATCTCTCAATTCCGGACGGAAGCCCGGTAGGAAACGGATGCGACGCGGGTTACTCTTCGATGAGCTTCCGGATTTCGGTTTCGTCCAACCCTGTCACTTTCGCGATGGTGGAGATGTCGAAGCCGTTTGCTGTCAAACCGTTAATTAGCTGGCGGCGTTCGCCCATGCGCCCTTGCTGTATACCTTGCTGTATACCTTGCTGTATACCCTGCTGTATACCCTGCTGTATACCCTGCTCTATGCCAATCTGTATTCCTTGCTGAATCCCCTCCTCCTTTGCCTCCGCACGCTCGCACTCCACCATCTCTTGCACGCTTGGGTAGTCCATCAGACTCTTGACGTAATCCTGCTTTTCCATATTCGTGAAATTTGATATTTGACATTCCTCGTAGAAGCGCATCTGCATGGGTGTCAGACTGTTGACCTCGGTTTCCGGTATGTACACCACGTTGGTGAACATGTAGAGGATGAGGTTGCGCTCGTCGCTCATGTCGAGCTCTTCCAATTGCGCGGCAAATTTACTTAATTCGACGAAATAATAGACCATGTTTTTTGTGAAAATGTCATTGTCGTCGTCTTTGTGGTAAATCTTTGAGAAAAAACGCTTCTTTCCTTTGAACTCCGGCATGTCGTAACTCATGATGTTGAAGGAATACACTTTCGGTACTTTTTTGTAGTACTTGTCGTTCTTGGGCAGATTCTGGATGGTGGCCAGGCTGGTGTAAACCCGCAGCCGGTCGACATAGTTCGACTGTTTTCCGTTCTGCATCTCCACGATGAAACGCCCGCCGTCCTGGTTTTTGCAGAAAAGGTCGTAGCGGACGTATTTGTCTTCCTTGCGTATTCCAAGCATCTCCGTGGACAGGTAGGAGATGTCGGTGATTTTCCCGGTGTCCTCGGAAATGAACACGTTCAGGAGGTGCATCAGGATGTCTTTGTTGCGTTCGGAGGCCAGCAGCCGCTTGAACCCGTAGTCGGACAGGGGATCCATGACTTTCAGGTTGTGCTCCCGGATGTAGGTCTCGGTCTCTTTCAGACTCGGGAGCCTTGTCCTTTTTTTCTTCTGCTTCCCGGACGGTCGGGACAGTTTTGTCTTCAAAGCTTTTTGCTTTCTTGTTTTTCTCGACATGTTTTTTTTGTTTTGGTTTGTAATTTCATTCATTCGGGTCAGACGATCTGTACCACAGACGGTGATGCGGGGGCATCGTGCACAACGCCTCCACACGCGACCATTTTTCCGCCTGCAAATATACAACGCGGGGAGGACGTTTGTCAAGTGTTTTGAAAAATTTTTATTTCGTTGGCTGTCAGAATGATGTGGAAAAGTCGTTAACTAATCAAGGCTGAATAGTTAATTTTTGAGAGGCGTTTTCGCAGAAATCGACATTGAGTTGCATTGCTCGCACCAACATAGTGGGCATTTAGTAGTTGGTATTGCTGTCCCCGTTCCTTTAACTTTGAACCTTGAAACCAACAACCTCGCTTGTTGTCAACTTGTATGAATAATATAGGTTAAAGAATTATCGAAATCGTAGCTGCTGCTGTACGCGCCGCCCAGACCGTTGGACAGCATGGCTGCGGAGTTTACGATCCCCGTGATGTTGCTACGGAATCGTAGGTGTACAGCGCGTGCGTGCCGCCGCCGGAAACGAACGCCGAGTTAGCAGTTAGCAGTGAGTAGTTGGCAGTTGGTCGGGGAACATCGGAACGGCACCCCTCAATCCCGGACGGCAGCCCGGCCCCGACAGGGGCCAAAGCCCGGTAGGACGGCGACACCCCGCGACCGCCATGTCCCGCAGGGACAGAAGCTCGGTAGGAAACGGATGCGGCGCGGGTTCCCCAAAGCCCCTTCAGGGGCGGAACGGGGCGGGGAATCTCCGCGTATCTCGCGGATCGGCGCGGAAATGGGCGCAGATGTTCTGCGGGGCTCTGCATAGGCTGCAGACGATATGTTTGACGGCGGTTCATGTCTTATTGAACTTGTGGCACAAGATACTCATATACATCTTTCCATTTGATTGTTTTTTCAGATTCTTTTACAGCTATGGTAGATAGAGAGTCTGTCTCGATGGTTGTGTTTATCAGTTTAAATGTAGTGCTTTCCGCATCAAAAAAATGCTTGGATACTCTGCCATGAAAGAACATATCAGGATACTCAATGCTATTAACTGTCAAATTATCAAACAAATAAAAGTTATTGATATTATTTGACAAACTCATTATATAGGCATCTCTGCGATTGTTGACATCTATTATAAAATAATGGCGAAAGTTTGATGCCCATCCTGAGGGTCCCACAAGCATACAATCTACAATCAGAAATTTTCCTAAAAGATAATATTTTCCTTCTTCCAAATTGAAAACCTCAAAATCTTCTTGCGGAACGAACTTATTACGTAACAAATTTGTTATATGGTTTATTTTGGTAGAATCTGTGATAAGGATGGGATAAACGGTGTCTGTTGGGGAATAGTTTTCTTCGCCAAGAAACAATACCCCATCATTATCAGGAGGAGTACTATTATTCGATGGTTTTGAATCCCTGCAACAACAACAGACAAATCCCAACACAATCATTAGTGTAATAATGTGATGTTTCATAGTTTTAACGGCCTCCATTCCATTTTTTTGTATGATTTGCATTCTTCCAAGCTTTTGTCAGTCTCATAAAAACGGTTCCCCCAGCTGCGGCTGTAGATTCGTATTTGTACTTCCAAGGATCATTGCTCAAATTGTCACCCATACCAAAGATATCATGACGCGAAGATCTGAAATCAAAACCGTTTTGATAAAATTGATTATTTGCCCCACTTCCTATTTCTGCAAAATCTCTTCCTTGCCAGTAAAAGCCTCCTTTGGAAAAGTCAAAACCACCTCCTATGGTGAGCATAGCCGCTCTATAAGCAATATTTGCTTTCTGTGGGTTAGCATTAGGAGACAAAATTGATTCTCGATTCCTCCACCCATAAACATTTCCACTTGATGCTTCTGCAACCAATGAAGAATTATTCGCAATCGCACGGTTACGAAGGACAGAACCTATTCCAGCAGATTCTTCTAATGAATAATCCCAAGGATCAGATTCAGCATAAATGGTTCCAGCCAAATCTACAAAATCAGAATTTTTTCCTAAAGAGTAACCTATTTTGTCCTTGTTTTCTTCTAAGGTTCCTTCTTCAACATAAGCATCATAAACACTTCTGTGAACTGCGATTGCTTCATCTATCCCATCTTCAATATGCTCTAAATGCTCGCCAGTTACAATATCATAAAAATCTGTCAATTCCTCCCCATTCGGATCCACGCACCTCACCGGGTTATTCGCACAATAAACATACGGGCTCAGCGACGCATATTTGTCACTCATCGGGTCCACGCTCAACCAGATGCTCAAATCGCTGCTGTAATACCGTGAGCCAAAGTAACTTAAGCCCGTTTCGGAATCTTTCTCCTTTGCGGAGAACGTGTAAGACAAATGTAGAATGAAGAATGTAGAATGAAGAATGTAGGATGAGACCGTCGGAGTTCCGCAGAGGAATCCGGCCCCGGCAGGGGCCAAAGCCCGGTAGGTCAGCGGCACCCCGTGCCTGCCATGTCCCGGAGGGACAACAGCTCGGTTGCCCCGGGCTGTTGCGCATGAGGGCGTGGATCTCCGCGTATCACACGTATCTACACGTATAATTTCTGCGGTGGTCTGCGAGATCTGCGGGCAATATGGTTGGCGGCGGTTCATTGTCGATTATTTAGTCGATGCATAAGAATAAAAAAAATTAATATGATATTCAAATCAGGGGCGATTACACACTTCATCACCAAAAAGGATCGGATATTTGATATACTTTAATAATTACAACATCTTTGTCAACTATACCTTTTGATACTATTTCGCCATTTACAACTCGCTCTATCCCTCTGATTTCTCCCAAACATGTATAATAAAGTCTGGTATAAGTGTTGTTATAGGATGATAATTTATAAATTGTGAAACCGTCTTTGTAAAAACATTTCTTTTCCTCATTGTATTGAACAATCAAAGAGTCTTTTGTTAGATCGAAAATGTCTATATTTGCATCATACAGGTAGGAAGTATCCTGGTAGAAAAACGCATTCAAACAAGCTGTGTCTTTGCTCGTGAACGTATATTTATAGTCAGCGGTCTTCCTTATAAAGGGTGATTTGGTTTGACAGGCACCGACAATGCATAGGAAAATAAACGCAGAAATCAACATTGCATTAATTTTGACCATATTGCTTTTTCCTTTTTGAATTAATACGATTTAGTCTGGGATTTATATTAGCAGAATTGTTGAACACTGTCTCATCCACCGGTTGTCCCATTTCTTTTCTATAATTGTAACGATAATCGACATACTGATTATACAATTGATAATATTTGTTCTCTTCTGTCAGGTTATCGTTATAATCTTTTGATATTTGACTTTTTTTCAAGTGGCCAGCTTCAACGATAAGTGTGGCACCCAAAATTTCGTCAACATCCACATTGTCTCTACTAGCCTTGTTGCGTATAGTTCCCATAAATGGCTTAATCACAACATTTTCATAAACTCCGTCATTTATTTCCACGTTGCCGTTCTCGTCACTGGAAGGAATAACTAAAGAATTTTGATTCCCACTCTCTTCAGTTGGACTTATCGAAACGCTTGTATAACAGTTGTTAAGAAATCGAATACATTTTCTCCCCGACTTTGTTTTAGCTAATGCAGAAAGAGATTCATTGTGATTTGATATAAATTCTGACTTGGTTGCATCAGATGTCTTACGTGAAAATTTATATTGAATAGTCCCATCTTTCAGAACACGAACCCTGACGCGGTTCCCATCCCCATCAACAAATTCCTCCCCATCCGGATCCACCAACCTCACCGGGTTATCCGCACAATACGTATACGGCGAAAGCGACGCATATTTGTCACTCATCGGATCGACGCTCAACCAAATACTCAAATCGCTGCTATAATACCGTGAACCAAAGTAAGATAGGCCAGTTTCAAAGTCCTTTTCTTTGGCGGAGAAGGTGTAAGACCAGTTAGCAGTTAGCAGTGAGTAGTGAGCAGTTGATGCGGGAACTTCGGAACGGTGCCCCTCGATCCCGGACGCCAGCCCGGCACCGTGAGGGGCCAAAGCCCGGTAGGACGGCGACACCCCGTGGCTGCCATGTCCCGCGGGGACAGAAGCTCGGTAGGAAACAGCGAAGGTGCGGGATTCCCGAAGCCCCTTCAGGGGCTGAACCGGGCGAGGCACCCCGCATCTCCGCGTATCGCGCGTATCTGCGAGTAGAATCTCGGCGAGGTTCTGCGGGGGCAGCGGGCTATATGTGTGGGTAGCGGGCATAAGATTCTTTGACGAGGAGAAAGTACGAAAAGAGATAGTCAATTGATTCTTTTCATCATAATTAATCATTTAGCATCAATCCTGAAAAAATAATTTTAGACAAACGTTTTTTACTGCAAAAGGAATCAACGAACTCTGTTAGAGATTTTATATAATCATTTTGTTGCAACTCATGAAAACGTTGACAACTAGTTGTAAGTGACAACCCCGTATCATAATCAAAACGGTAAATTACAACGATTAATCTTTCACTATTAGTTTCATCAGAATAATAGTGCTTAAATTGTCTTTCTCTTCCTTTGTATTTACGATAGAACGACCGTCTTTGCTTAACAAAAGCATTGTAAATGCGGTCTTTGTCGGACAATCGACCTTTGGAATCAAAGATTTTTACCATATATCTGTTATGTGAACCTTCAACAGAAGGATTACAACCAACGGGGTTTGATAAAACAATTGATATCTCACCATTCCCTATCAGCAAAGTGGATGTAGAATCGTCTTGAAGTATTTTTGTGCAACATCTATTATTTCTGGCATATCGAATTAGATCATTGTTGAAGATTCCCGAAACGCTTATGAAATCTAAAAAACAACCGACACTGTCAGTAATCTCTACATATGATGTCAAATAACTGTCAAAAGCCTGGTAATAGTTCATAGATATTGCTTCGAAGACAGAGCTGTCATGTAAGCTATATACTGAATCGTCGATTACAATTACCGTATCAGGGCATTGCCTAAACTGCGCCTGAGCAGTATATGTAAAGATAATAATTATAGAAAAAGAAAGAGCCTTCCTATACATAATTAATTACTTTATATTAAACAAATTCTTGAATTTTGCTTGGAATGTTCTAACTGATTCCTCAGAAGGAAACCGAAGAACTACGATAGGGTTTTCAACCCTTCCAGAATAATTTTTAAATTGAAGCAAATAACCTTCAATAGCTCCGTAACCATTAACACCATGAACACGATCGTATTTCAGTCCTCTATTGAAAGAATCAAGTTCACCCATCATTCGTTTTTCGCTTACAAACAAATATATATCTGCGGATTTAGCATATTTGCCAAGTTCATTAGGATTATGATAGTTGTTCGTTGCTCCTCCTTTTTCGAATTTATAAACACCGCTGAAATCGGTTTGTTTTTGTGAGGGGTAATCCCAAGAATGGGGTTCCGCATCAAAAGATGGAGTTTCATTGTTGTTGCGTGCTGCTTTCAAGTAATTGGCATAATTTTGAAAAGCTTCGTCAATCTTTTGTGTCATGCAAGCTTTGATGAAACCTTTTTTTGTTGTCATATCAATTTCATCACCAAAAAGACTATAGTATGTTCCTTTTTCTGCAAAGAATTTCCCTTTATAGGTGCCTTTTATTCCGGATTTTTGAAATGCCTCTTTGCTTGTATATTGAATAGTATAATACATTATTCCATCTTTCTCATACCAATCTTCCCCATTCGGATCCACCAACTTCACCGGATTATCCGCGCAATAAACATACGGGCTCAGCGACGCATATTTGTCACTCATCGGGTCCACGCTCAACCAGATGCACAAATCACTGCTGTAATACCGTGAGCCAAAGTAACTTAAGCCGGTTTCAAAGTCCTTTTCTTTGGCGGAGAAGGTGTAACGCACGCCGTCAAAGGAATTTAACCGTTGGTCCACGAAATCCTCGCCCCACGGCAGGTAGTGCAGGTGCTGCACGGCGGTGCCCGCCGTGTCGGTGATCCATGAGGAACTGCCCAGGTGGTCGGGGTGGTACCAATAGCAGTCGGTCTCCACCTCTTTGACATTCTGCCATTTGTAAAGAGGCTTGAGCATATCCTCCGCAGAGTGGAAATCCGCATCAAGGCAGACTGCCAAATTATCGAAAAGATCTTCAAACCTCTCTTGATGGCTGACAAACAGCTCCGATTGCCCTTCCTCTATGCCGATCTCCTGCAGCCCGCCACCGCCAATCCTGCTCGCAATACGCTCGGTTTCAGCGTAATAGTGCTTGGTGTAGCCCTGCTTTGTGGCCACTAAATACGGCGAGACATAGAGCGTGGCGTTGTCTAAATGGTAAAAATACCGCCACTCGCCGTTGATATTCTGCAACTCCCCCTTTCCAGTCAGCTTGTAGGTTCGGTCGCCTGAGGCATCGTACAGGTAGTACGACAGCCACTTGTTGTCTTTCATCCCCTGCAGACGGTTTTGCTCGTCCCAGCAGAGGCTGCGGCAGTTTCGGTCGCCCCCTATGCAACTCTCCGTCATGTTGCCTGCCGCATCCCATCCGAACTGCGAATCTTCCTCATTCGAGATGCCCAGCCAGCTGCCCGGATCCCAGACCGAAGAGCTGTACCGTGTGAGCGTGTTCGGCTGCGAAGTGTTCCCATAGTGATAATAATGGGAATAGTTCACCGTGTCGGAAACCCCGTTTAGCAGCGTTCGCGCCGCCAGGTTCTTGCAGCTGATCCGGCCGTTGGCGTGGTATTGCGTCATGGTCTGATAGTTCAAGTTGCCTTGCCCGTGCCAGTTGCCGGACGAACCCGTCAGGCGGTAAAGGTTGTCATACTCGTAGCTGCTGCTGTACGCGCCGCCCAGCCCGTTGGGCAGCATTCCCGCACCGTTGGCGATGCCTGTGATGTTGCTCACGGAGTCGTAGGTGTACAAGATGTCCTGCATGATGTCGCCCGCGTGGGTCTGGCTCTGTAGCAACAGCAACCGCCGGAGCGAGTCGTAGACG
>Ga0265299_10002801_pt1 | contig 17479 bp, 12 predicted proteins | sample AusTroGonzalo_MG_4_FD_193485 | JGI IMG/M metagenome (GOLD analysis project Ga0265299, IMG submission 193485) | Bovine rumen microbial communities from tropical cattle in Woodstock, Queensland, Australia - Gonzalo_02 | ecosystem: Host-associated > Mammals > Digestive system > Stomach > Rumen ... | reverse complement strand
CCAGAATCGCCTCGTTCCCTGCCAATGCCGAGAACATGACGCTCAACGAGGCCACTATGTGTGTGGCTTACACCATCGACAACGACCTTTACATCGCCAACGGCAAGAAACAGATCCGTGTGACCAAGAACCCTGAGAACGTGATCGCCGGACAGTCGGTGCACCGCAACGAGTTCGCCATCTACGGAGGCATCTTCTGGTCGCCCGACGGCAGCAAACTCGCTTATTATCAGATGGATGAGAGCATGGTGACCGACTATCCGCTTGTCGACATCACCACCCGCATCGCTGAGGTGAAAAACATCAAATATCCTATGGCAGGCATGACGTCACACATTGTGAAGCTGCACGTTTACGACGTGAAGAAAGGCAAGGACGTGGTGATGAAGACCGGCGAGCCCGAGGAGCATTACCTCACCGCCATCACATGGAACAACGACAACGAGAAGGTGTATATCGGCATCTTGAACCGCGGTCAGGACACGCTCTGCTTCAACGAATACAACGCCAAGAACGGCAAGTTCATGAAGACCATCTTCCAGGACACCGACGCGCAATATGTTGAGCCTCAGGGTCCTGCGCATTTCCTGCCAGGCAGCACCACCGAGTTTCTGTGGCTCGCCCAGCGTGACGGCTACTATCATCTGTGGCTGCACAACACCGAGACTCTCGAGGCACGCCAGATCGAGAAAGGCGACTATGTGGTGACCTCGTTCGACGGCTTCGACGGCAACGGCAACGCCTACTACACCTCCACCGAGGTGAGCCCTCTGCAACGTCATTTCTACACCGTCAACATGAGCGACGGCAAGAAGGTGCAGATCACCAAGAAACACGGCACACACAGCGTGATACCGAGCAAGAGCGGCAAGCTGTTTATCGACTACTACACCAGCACCGACGTGCCGCGCGCCGTCGACATCCAGGATAACCAGGGACGCACCTTCGACTATCTGTACAGAGCCGAGAATCCGCTTCAGGACTATAACCTCGGCGTGACCGAGATCGACTCCATCAAGGCGGAAGACGGACAGCTGTTGTACACACGCATCGTCAAGCCTTACAACTTCGATGAGAATCAGAAATACCCTGTGATTGTTTATGTTTACGGCGGTCCGCACACCCAGCTCATCTCCGACACATGGCTGGCGGGCGCTGGCATCTACCTCAACTACCTCGCACAGGAGGGATTCATAGTGTTTACTGTCGACAACAGAGGCTCTGCCGACCGTGGCGAGAAGTTCGAGCAGGTCATTCACCGTCAGTGCGGACAAGCCGAGATGCACGACCAGATGACAGGCATCGAGTACCTGAAGACAAAGCCATACATCGACCCTGAGCGCATAGGCTCAGACGGCTGGAGCTACGGTGGATTCATGTCTACCTCGTTGAAAATCAATTATCCTGAGACATTCAAGGTGAGCGTGGCTGGCGGCCCGGTCATCAACTGGAAATATTACGAGATTATGTACGGCGAGCGTTACATGGACACTCCGCAGGAGAACCCTGAAGGCTATGAGCTGACAGCTTTGGACAACAAGACCGACAAGCTCGAGGGCAAGCTCCTGATCATCCACTGCACCACCGACCCGACTGTCGTCTGGCAAAACAGCCTGAGTTTCGTGGAGAATGCCATCCACAACGGCAAACAGCTCGACTACTTCGTGTATCCAGGTCACGACCATAACGTTTACGGCATGGACAGAGCACATCTGATCGAGAAGATTACGGAATACTTTAAGGAGAATTTATAATAGACAAGTCATATCGACAATGGTCTCGGGCTGCTTTCTCTGCACAAGAGAAAAGCAGCCCGAGCCTTATTTAGCCGATTTTTTTATACTCTCAGCCCAATTTCATCACAAAAACGGTGCAGAAAATTGTTGCCAAAAACCATGTAAACGATTGATATTCAGGCACATTGATACCTTAAAAATTCCTCAAAACTTTTTTGTTGACATCATCGGATTTTAAACTTAATTTTGTGCAGAAATTATCATTTAAAAATAATAATTATTATAAATACCCATGAATAAACTAAAAGCTGTCTCAACTGCACTGTTTCTCGCATTCGCCATATTAGGAAGTGCCCAGCAATGGGAAATAAATTTTGGTGATAACTCTACTTACACTTGGCTGAATCAAGGAATTACAGATAGAGAACATAATACTATCTTCTTCGGTAAATCAGGATATGACAAGACTGATTACTATCCATATTTTATTCGTGTTGATCAGAATGGTAATCATCGATCTTATGTTTTGGGCGACGAGCAGTTCCATAACCTGAATAATCTATCTATGGTACAGATGGAAAATGAAAAATTTTTTATGGTAGGTGAAAAAGAAAAAAGTACCATTTACGCTATCATTCTTGATTCGGATTTTAATGTTCTATCATACAAACGCTACGATAAACCAGATAATGCCCTCTCCATGGTTGGTGGACATCTTGTTCTTGACCATGATGGAATGGTTGTGTTGGCTGGTAGTTGTGATTATGAAACTGCAGGTGGAATTTGGGGCGGCAGATACTATTTTTGCCGCTTTGACAATCAGGCCGACACCATTGCAAGCAGATTTTATACACCTGAAACACAACCCGGAATCGTTGCTGTTGAATACGATTTGGATCAACTGCTTCTTAATCCTCAAACTGATGGCTATGTATTGCTTGGATATGGTATCCATTCGACATCTCTACTGAAGTATGACTATGATTTCAACTATGTGAGTGGCTACCAGTTAGATGCCAATCGAGAGTTATTCTTCTCTATTTATTCTGATCATTGGCTTACCAACAACCAACTTTTGGCAATGGGTAGAGTAACAAGTTTTAACGCTCCCAATATGGAGATTATTGGATTGTCAAGAGTAGGTCTTGACGGCCCAATGGAGCCAATTAACAGGTTATATTGTAAGAAAGACACCATTCTTCAAACTCAGAACCGATGTATGGCATATTATAATGACACGACTATTTATTGTGCGATTAATTGCATGTTGGCTCTAGCAGGTCCTGATATAACTCAAATATGCTTGGTCGATACTGAAATGGAATTAATTGGACTCAAGGAAATTACTACGGAGGAATCCAATTACTATACTCCCGGCAGTATTCTTTCGACACCAGATGGGGGTTGTATCATTTCCGTTATGGAATATCAGGCATTTGGCCAAAACCACGCGAAGGGGAAGATTATCAAACTACTTCGCGAGGACTTCAACCCGATTCTTTGCAGTGTAAGCGAGGTGCCGAAGGAGCGACTCAAGGCGATGGCATTCCCCAATCCCACAAAAGGCGAATTGAATATCGACATTTCCAATTTGCCCCCAAACCTCGAAAACCGTGTCAGCATCACCGATGTTAGCGGTATGACAAGAATGTGCCGAATAATTCAAGGCTCCGGCAACCTGCTCACAATCGATGTCTCATCATTAGAACCTGGAGCGTATCTTTATTCGGTTTATAACAAGGAAAAAGAATTATTTAATGGAAAATTTGTTAAAGAATAAAATCGCAAAACTTAACATTCAGTAAAATCATGAATAAAGTTATGAAAAAACTATTCTTTTTGTTATCATTAGGAATATTAACAAATGCTAATTTGTTCTCCCAAGACATCTCCATCAACTTGTCTATCCGATGGAACGAAGGTCCGTATATCTTAAACACAGATTCTATCGTGAAATATCCGGAACTGGTGGTGTCTTATACAAACAATTCCGACAAAAATTTGTATTTCAGGAAATTCTCATATTACAGAGACGGCTTCCCAGAATTTTATTGGGTGGATTTTATAACCATAGATGACCCTAATCCTAAAAAACACAAAAATCATGAAGAATATTTGAAATACAATAAACTTTATAGACAAATAATCAATAGGGTTTTGAATAAAGACTCTTATAAAAACGAGAGGTACGTTGTAAAAATAAATCTACCTACTATCACTAATTACGATGGTTGGGACGTTGAACTCGAAAATAACCCCCACGTTCATCAACCGAATTTGATAAATAACGATTTACGCGACATTAACGAATATCTCAATGACTCTGTTTATAAAAACTGGAGTTATCAAGAAATTGAAATTACTTCTTATAAATCAACATACTTGTCCGAAGAAATTATAACAAACGATTTACAATATCAGTTCATGTTTCTTGAAGCTGGCGAGACTAAGGAAGACATATATAATCTTACTTGTTTTAACATAGTTAAAGGAACATATACATTTTTATTAAATGACAAAGCATTTAGCGACAATGTCTTTTCTGGGTGGGATGAAGATGGAAATAAAGTTTTTCTTCCTCTCCCTAAAAAAGTTGGGCAATACAAACTTTATTCCGGAAAATTCACATCAAACAGCGTAACGGTGATGTTTGAGTAAAAAGCAAAGTTATGCAGGATCCAACAAGCCAGCAAGGGTTCAACCGCTATGCCTACTGCATGTACAACCCTCTGAAATACACAGACCCGACAGGAGAACGTTGTTTTAGATGGTGCGAAACATCTTATTATATTTGGCAAAAAGCAATGCAAATCGTATTACAAGAGCGATTGGTGGTTTATAACCAGGCAATGGCCAGCACTTGGCAATTAAACGAAATGATACACGCTATCTATTCCTAAGAATGAAAACTTTTATATCTTTGCAGCGATATTAACTCCATTTAAAACTTAAAAAATCATGAAAAAGATTTCATTGAAACACAAATTATTCTTTGCTTTAATAATATTATTAACGTCATTAGAAATAAAATCACAGACTCATGAATTCGCTCCCGTAGGAGCCGAATGGTATTACACGCGCATTTACAAAGAAGGCTTTAATCCGACTGGTATCGCCTGTGACAGATTCACTTCATTAAGGACTGTGGATATAAATGGATTGGAATGCAAGGAAATAGAACTTTATCAACATCTTGATTGCGACGGTATTGTGAATCCTCATTCAGAGCTAAGATACGTCTATCAGGATGGTGATTTGGTTTATGAAGTTGAAGATGAAGAATTATATCTCTTGTATGATTTCAGCAAAGGAGCTGGTGATTACTGGATAGCACCCAAATATGGCAATGACACAGTATTTGTCAATAACGTCACATACATCACATTGGATGACGGCACTACGAGGCGAGTTATGGCTACACAATCATCTAACTGGGATTGGTGGTTTGGCAATATTATAGAAGGTATCGGAAGGGAAGAGTCGCTATTCCCCCAGTTTTTTCTAGACGGTGCCCGCTGCCTTGAAGGGCCGATTCGCTGTTATTTTGAAGACGGCATACAATTGATTTCGTCGGAAACAGAATGCGATTACGAAGTGGAGTCGGTTGATGAGAACGATGTATCACCATCGGTTATTATCAATACTTTGGTGAAAGATGTGTTGCATGTCAATTTTGCTAATAACGTCATATGCCAGTCGGTTGAAATCTATTCCGTCGACGGGCGTATTGTAGAGACATACGGCCTTACGCCTCTACAAACGGAAATCGACATGTCAAGCCTCGAATCAGGGGTTTATATCCTGAAAGTAAGCATAGCTGATGGCAGGGAGTTTACAGAAAGGATAGTGAAGGAATAGTCATTTCCTTACTCCGTCCTCGAATTTCACCACGAAGGCATCGGTGTAGCCGAGGGCGGTCACTTCTTTCTGGTAGCGGTCGGCCTCCTCTTTTGTGGCGAAACATCCCGCGGTGTATTTGAACATGCCGTTATGTTCGTAATAATCAACATCTTTGAGGTTTTTGTAGACACTTTGGGCGTTGTCGACCTTACGCGATTTTGAGGCGAACTGGACCTTGTAAACCACGCCTTTGTTTTTGTCGATGGCAGTCTTTTCAGATGCTTGAGGCTGCTCTACCACCTCCTGCTGCAGTTCGACGGAGTTGCTCTCGTAGTTGGTCTTATATGTGCAAAACGCCCGATATATCGCCGATGCCAGATAATCCTGGCCTTCAGCCGACATCATATACTGCTCCTCGGTGGGGTTTGAGATGAAGCCCAGCTCCACCAGCACCGACGGCATGGCTGTTTTGTAAAGCACCATAAACCCAGCCTGCTGCACCCCTCTGTCGCCACGTTTGGCTTTTGTAACCAATGCATTCTGAATAAGTTCGGCCAACTCCAGCGAGCGTTGCTTATATTCACTCTGGATGAAGCTGAACGCGATGTAAGCCTCGGTGCTGTTCGGGTCGAAGCCGCCATAGTTCTCTTCAGCATTGCTTTCGTAGAGGATAGAGGCGTTTTCGCGTTTTGCCACCGCCAGATTGGCGCTATTGCGGTGCTCACCCATGATAAACGTCTCGGCGCCGCCCGTCTTGGGCGAGTTTGCCACCGAGTTGCAATGTATCGAGATGAAAACGTCGGCATCGTTGCGGTTGGCGATGCGGGCGCGCTCGATGAGTTCCACAAACACGTCCTTGTCGCGGGTGTAGACCACTTTCACATCGGGATATTTCTTTTTTATGTAGCTGCCGGTCTTCTTCGCCACGGCGAGAGCGATGTCTTTCTCCTTGCTTTTCTTGCCTACCGCACCCGAATCCTTGCCTCCGTGACCCGCATCGATGACGACAGTCTGTATCTTGTTGGTCTGCGCCGTGACGCCCGCCGAAAAGAAGCTCATTAATATAATAAAAAATATAAGTTTGCAGTTCATAAAAAACTCGTATATTTGCAGTTTGAATTAATTTGAATTTTTTACAAAATTAGATAAAAAATTTGTATCAGAACTCAACATATCGCACTTTTATTGTTTTTTTCTTCTGCCTGATGATCTTTTTAAGTCCGGCAAGAGGTCAAAACAAGGTGGATAGTGTTGATTTTCAGAATAATAAGTCGGCCATCGAGGCGCAGATTGACCGTACTTGCAACGACTCGACGATACAGGATTTCAAGCATAACAAGATATATTATTTCGGTGGCGCGGTCATCAAATACGACGACATCGAGATTCAGGCCGACTACGTGGAATTCGACTTCGAGAAGCACACCGTGTATGCTAAGGGAATGCCCGACAGCACTGGACGCATCGTAGGAAAGCCCGTCTTCACGCAGGCGGGACAGAAATACCTCACCGACGAGATGAGTTTCAACTTCGACACCAAAAAAGGCGTCATCACCAAGGTTTTCACCGAGGACAACCAGAACTACCTCCACGGCGACCGCATCAAGAAGATGGACGACGGAAAAATCAACATCAAGTCGGGCTCGTTCACCACGTGCAGCAACCGTGAGCATCCGCATTTCGAGTTCCATTTCAACAAGGCCATCGTCATCCCGGAGGATAAGATCGTAGCCAAGTGGCTGTATTTCAAGCTCGAAGAGACGCCGTTGCCTGTCATCGCGCCGTTTGCATTGATACCTAACAGCAAGGGACAGCGTTCGGGCATCATCATACCGTCGTTTGGTGAGTCGGCCAACCGAGGCTTTTACTTTGAAAACGGTGGTTATTACTGGGCCATCAACGAATACATGGACTTCCAGATCTTGGGCGACATCTACACTCGAGGCAGCTGGGCGCTGAAGCCCACGTTCCGCTACGCCAAGCGATATAAGTTCCGTGGCTCGTTCGATGCCAGCTACGCCGTCAACAAGGTGGGTGTGGAAGGCTCGGCCGACTACACCGAGAGCACCGACTTCAAGATCAGGTGGACGCACAAGCAGGACCCGAAGGCACGCCCGAAGTCGTCGTTCTCAGCCGACGTCTACATCGTGAGCTCCAACTACAACAAATACAACGCCATCTCAACTACAGAGTACTTGAGCAACACCTTCCAGTCGAGCATCGCGTATCAGACCAGCTTTGCCAACAAGTTCTTCCTCACGGTGAATGGCAGTCACAGCCAGAACACGCTGACGCACCAGATGACCGTCACCCTGCCGGAGGTCACGTTGACGATGAACCGCATCTATCCTTTGAAAAATGTGGGCAAAGCCGGCAAGAAACACTGGTATAGTGAGTTGAACATGAGCTATTCGGTCAACGCCAAAAACTACGTCAGCATGCCCGACAGCCTCTTCTTCAAGGACGGCCGATGGCTCGACAACATGCAGAACGGCATGCAGCACCGTGTGCCTATCAACCTGCCTGTCAAGCTGTTTAAATACTTCACCTGGACCACCTCGCTCAACCTCAACGACCGCATGTATCTTGAACATTACGAGAAAGACTGGATCTGGGACACCATCGGCTCGGGTCATGTGCAGACCGACACCATACCGCATTTCACCAACATCTTCACCTACGACGTGTCGAGCAACATCACCACCAAGGTTTACGGAATGCTGAGGTTCAAGAAAGGCCCTATCAGAGCCATCAGGCACGTGTTCACCCCGACGGTGGGCTTCTCGTACAACCCCGACTACAGCGAGCAGTTCTGGGGCTATTACTCATATTACGTCGACGGCAACGGCAACCCGCAGAAATACGCCTACAACCAAGGCAGCATCTACGGCACAGCGCCCGGACAGCAGTCGGGACGAATAACATACAGCTTAAGCAACAACCTCGAGATGAAGGTGCCTTCGCGAAAAGACACCATCGAGGGCCTGAAGAAGATCGTCCTGATCGAAAACCTCACATTTTCAGGCAATTACGACATCGCAAAAGACTCGTTGAACTGGTCGTATCTGAGCGTCAGCGGCCGCACCACGCTGTTTAAGAACTTCACCATACAATACGCGAGCATGTGGGACCCTTACGTCCTCGACTCGACAGGCACCAAGCAGCTCAACAAATACGAGTGGGATGTCAACAAACGCCTTTTCAGGAAAAAGAGCGCGTCGTGGAACTTCAGCGCAAGCTATACCATTAACAATCAGACGTTTAAGAAAGATAAAGATAAGAAAAAAGAGACACGGAAGACGACCGACTTGGCGTCGGAACAAGAGCTGGAAGACATCAACAACAACCCCGACGACTACATCGACTGGTCGACATCATGGTCATTGTCGCTGAGTTATAACTTACGGTTGACCAACAACCCGACGTACATCAACTATATCATGAACGACTATCGAACGACGGTGCAGACGCTGGGTGTGACGGGAAGCATCAACCTGTCGCCGAAATGGAAGCTCTCGGCGCAGACAGGATGGGACTTCGAGTCGCATAAGATCTCGTACACCTCGCTGACGATTTATCGTGACCTGCACTGCTGGGAGATGCGATTCAACGTGATTCCTTACGGAACATACAAGTCCTGGAACTTCCAGATCAACGTGAAGGCATCGGCGTTGCAGGATCTGAAGCTGACGAAGAAGAAAGATTATAGGGACAATTATTGATGTAAAGACGCACGGCCGTGCGTCTTTACAAAAAATATTTGTTTTTTGAAAAAATATTAGTATTTTTGCAGAAATAAAACTTGACGATATGAAAAAGATTTTACTTATAGCATTGATATTCAGCTGCTTTGCAGCTTTTTCACAAGATTTCAACGAATACAAGAGAAAGCAGGATTCGCTGATGAGGGCGATGAAAAACCAGCAGGACGAAGGCATGGCCAAGATGCAGAAGGAATACGAGGATTACGTGAAGAAAGAGCAGGAGGCCTACAACCATTTCGTGAAGGAGAGAGAGATAAAGTGGGGCAAGGGCAACGTGAAAGAGAGCACTCAGACCGACTGGGTGGAGTATTCCGACGACGGCAACACCCGCAGCACCGTTGACTTTGAGACTGGCGAGGCCACCATCGAGATCATACAGGAGCCCGGCCAGAAAGTCGACGAGAAAGAGCTGGAAGAGAAGCTCAAGTTCCTGTTGACCAACAAAGGAAAGACCAAAGACTACGACTCGGAGGTGGAGAAAGCCATCCCGTTGCAGGACAAGCCGGTGCTTGAGAACCAGGTGCAGGCTCCCGACGGCAAGGTGGTGACCAAGGAAAACATGGACCAGGAGGTGAAAGCCATAGTGGAGAACACCAAGCCCGAGGTGAAGACCGTGAAAGGCACCGACAACAAAGAGCGTCAGGTGGTCACTATCAAGCTCGACCTCGCGCCCGACCACATACGCACACGTGCCGAGCAATACAAGAAAGAGATCCAGAAATACTGCGACAAATGGGATGTCGACCCTGCATTGGCATTCGCCATCATGCAGACCGAGTCGTCGTTCAACCCCAAGGCGAAGTCGCCAGTGCCGGCTTACGGCCTCATGCAGATAGTGCCGCGCACCGCAGGTGCCGACTGCGCACAGAGCCTGAAGAAATCGTTCTCAGCACCGACAGCCAACTATCTCTACGAACCCGAAAACAACGTCGAGATGGGCGTGCATTACCTCTATCTCTTGAAAAAGAGATATTACACTAACGTCAACAGCGTGGAAAAGCAGAACCTCTGCGTCATAGCATCGTACAACACAGGTGCCGGCAACGTGGCAAGAGCCCTGCGCGGCGACACCAAGATCGGCAAGGCCATCCCACAAATCAACGAGATGAGCTACGACAACCTCTTTAGGTATTTCGAGAAAAACCTCATGCCCGAGACGCAAAACTACATCAGAAAAGTAACAGAAAGAATGAATAATTTTAAAACTTGGTTAAAATGAAAAAAGCTATCGCAACAAACAATGCTCCAGGAGCAATCGGTCCGTACAGCCAGGCCATAGCAGCTAACGGATTCTTATTTATCTCAGGTCAGATGCCGGTGAGCCCAGCCACAGGCAACGTCGTCGACGGCGGCATCACCGAGCAGACCGAACAGGTGATGAAAAACCTCGAAGCCATCCTCAAAGAGGCGGGCTGCACCTTCGACAACGTGGTGAAATCGACATGCTACCTCAGCGACATCGCCAACTTCGGCGCCATGAACGCCGTGTATGGGAAATATTTCAAACAAGACCCGCCAGCACGCGCCGCTTTCGCAGTACGCACACTGCCTAAAGAAGTGATGGTAGAGATTGAAATGATCGCTGCTCTTTAGTTTACTGTTTAAAAAATAAAAATCATGAAAAAGACTATTTCAATATTATTAATTGTAGCGTTTATTGCCACATTGGGCATGGTATCGTGCAAGAAAGACAACAAAGACGAAGCGACTAAGTCATATTCAGAACTCATCGTGGGACGCTGGAAGACTGCCGACGGAGGCCATTACGAGGTGTACAACGCCAATGGCACCGGCAAGATGTGGGACCCAGCCGACGACGTCCAAGAAGAAGATGCCGACACCTTCGACTGGACTATCGAAGGAAGTCAGATGACACAAATCGTTCATTTTCAAGGCGGACAGGGCGAAGTGCCTCAGTACTGCAACATCTTGACTTTGAATGAGACCACCTTCAAATATAATAATGAAGGATGGCGTGCTACTTATGATTTAATTAGAGAATAGATTTTTATTATGAAAAAGGCTTACAAGGTAACGTGGATCAGCCTCGCCTCGGTGGTGGGCGTGGTGCTCATAGTGTTGTTAATAGCTATGTATCTGATACTCAGCCCAAAACGACTGACAGGGCTCGTCAACAGATACGCTGACGACTTCATCACCTGCGACTACAACTTCGGCAAGGTCGACCTGACGCTGTTTAAGACGTTTCCCAATGTAGGCCTTGAGATCAACGACGTGGTGCTCATCAACCCGACCAACGGCTGGACGACGGACACCCTGGCCGCCATCGACCAGCTGGTGGCATCAGTCAACCTCAGGAAAATACTGTTTGATGACGAGATCATAGTGAACAGCTGTCTGCTCGACGGTGGTCTCGTGAATGTGTTTTTCGACACCGAGGGCAACAGCAACCTCGACATCTTCCCGCCGAGTGAGGCGGAGCCGAACGAGGCGGAAGGAGAAAGCTCATACTTCATCGACCTTAACAAACTGGCACTCAACAACATAGAGGTAAGATACACCGACCTCAGCGCCAACACCGTGGCCAATATCAAAGGCCTCGGACTCAAAGCCAAAGGCATGATGAAAGACGAACTCATCGACGGCGACATCGACCTGAGTATCAACGACATACGGGCCACAGTTGACAACGACACCGCCAACATTGACGCCGCCATCAGAGACATCAACTTCAAAGGCAAAGTCAAGATGGTGAACGACGACATCAACGCCAACATCAGCCTCGGTACAGGCGCCCTGGCACTGCTCATGACAGGCAATGAAAACATCATGGCAGGCCTCAACAGCCTCAACCTCAGCTACAACGGCGACATCAACGACTACGACCGTATCAAAGGCACCGTGAAATTTGACGCCGACAACATGACAGCAGAGATGGATGGCGACAAATACGCCGACAACACCGACATCAGCCTGGAGATTCCTCTCGAACTCAGCCTTGACGAATATCAAGCTAAATTTGAGAAATCGGAGATCAACGTCAACAAAATAAAGATTGAATTCATCGGGTCGACAACGTTAAAGGATGACATCTCTTTGAACATGGACATCCGCACCAACACGATGATCATCAACGAATTGATACGTCTTTTGCCTGAAAGTCTGAAAAAAGAGCTGCTCGGCGGCATGAAAATCGACGGAAAAGTGTTGCTTCTCTCGCATATCGAGGGTGTGTATAACGACACGCAGATGCCTGTCATCAACGCCGACGTGACACTCAACGACGGTTTTTTTCAGATGGACGGCGAGCTGCCCTACCCTCTCACTGCCGTCAACACATCGTTTCACACCGATCTTGACCTTAACGGAAAATCGGATATCCACATCAACTCGCTGCGTGCGAGGATGAACAACACCAACATCGCGGCAAGCGGAAGCGTCAAAGACCTTCTCGACAAGATGCTGTGCAACCTCAACATCAAAGCCGACGTCGACTTCGACGATGTCAAAGGCTTCTTGCCTGAAGAGATGGTCGCCAAGGGCGGCGTGAAAGCCGATGTCAACGTCAAAGGCACCGTCGACCAGTTCAGCGGTCTCGACCTCATGAACACCCGACTCAACGGCAAGCTGCATTTCAAAGACCTCGACTTCACCTATTACGACACCATCAGCGTGAAGTCGTCGGACCTCGGCATCGACTTCATCCTGCCTAACCCTTCAGGAAACTCGTTGAAGAACGGCCTTGCGCAGGTGCAGCTCTATGGCACCGACATGCATGCCAACGTGGCAGAGTCGATAGCCACCACCCTCGCCGACTTCAGCATCGAGGCGCAGATGAGCAACGTGCTCGACGACAACGCCCCTCTTGGTGTCATCGCCGACTTCGGCATCGGACACCTCGACCTCACGATGGACGACATGCTCATGTATTCGGACAACGCCAGCGGCAGCGCCATGATGCTGCCTTCAATCCACGAAGGCAACACCTCATACGCAGCAGTGTACAGCAGCGACTCACTAGTGTTCGGCATGGCCGACGATATGTATTTCGCCACCGAGGTGCTCTCACTCGACGTCAACGCCGACTACGACGAACATGAATCGGAGATGTTCCTCCAATGGAGGCCTAACCTGGGTCTGTACCTCGGCAACGCTATGTTATCGATGTCCGACATGAGCGAAGATATCATCGTTCCAGAGATAAGCCTCACCTACGGAGAGCCCGGCCTGATGATCAACAACAGCCAGATAGCGCTCGGCAACTCCGACTTCGAGCTCCGCGGATACCTCACCAACCTTTACGAGCATTTCAAAAACAACGAGCTGCTCGTTGGCGAGTTCGACTTCACCTCCAGCTATACCGACGTGAACCAGCTCATGGACATCTTCAGCGGCGCTGGCAGCGACGAAGTGACAGCAAACACTGAGACTTCCGACACCACCGCCGTCGAAGAGGCTGACCCGTTTATGGTGCCGCTCGGCGTCGACATCAAGATGCACACCACCATCAAAAACGCCATCGCAGGCGAGATGCAGATACGTAACGTGGGTGGTGACCTCACAGTGAAAGACGGCGTCCTTGTACTCGAAGAGATGGGCTTCACCAGCGACGCAGCGATAATGCAACTCACAGCATTGTATAAGTCGAAGAGACGCAACCACTTATACGCCGGTTTCGACTTCCATCTCCTTGACATCGACATCGCCGAGATGATAAAAATAATCCCCGACCTCGACACCATCGTGCCGATGCTGAGCTCGTTTGCGGGCAACGCCGAGTTCCATTTCGCAGCCGAAACCAACCTCAAAGCCGACTACACCCCTAAGTATTCGACATTGAAAGGCGCATGCAGCATAGAAGGCCGCGACCTCGTGGTGCTCGACAGCGAGACATTCGACAAAATCAAACGGCTGCTGATGTTCAGCAAGAAGACCGACAACAAAATCGACAGCCTCGACGTGCAGTTTACAGTGTTTAAAAACGAGATCGACGTGTATCCTTTCGCCATCTCGATGGACAAATACTCCGCCATGCTCTACGGCCGCCATAACCTCGACATGAGCTACGACTACAAGATCGAAATGCTCAGCCCTGCCATCCTCAACCGTCTCGGCCTAGAAATCAAAGGCCCTGACTTCGACAACATGAAGTTCAAAGTCAGAAGAAGCCGCCACAAAAACATGTTCAAGCCCGAGAAACGCGACTACAAGGAGGAGAAGATTGCCGAGTTGAAGAAGATTATCTCTAACTCATTGAAAGAGAATGTCAAACCTCAGTAGTTCAAGTGTTTTACACAATACGATACGGCTGTTGCTCGGTGTGTTTTTCATCGTGACAGCCGTATTGAAATTATTATCAATCGACAGTTTCGAAATCTATATCTACAGTTTTGGAATCTTTGGATATGGCACGACGACGTTCTTGTCAAGGCTGTTGATATTCATTGAATTATCAATCGGACTTTTTCTGATTCTCAAGATTTGGTTCAAGCAGATCTGGTGGCTCACGATGCTGATGATGGCTGGTTTTACGCTGTTTTTGGTTTACGCAGCCATTTTCAGGAACGACAGCAACTGCCACTGTTTCGGAAGTTTGGTTGAATTGAGCCCGATGCAGTCTGTTTTCAAGAATATCATTGTGATGGCGCTGCTTTTTGTGATAAAAAACGAGCAAAGCCACAATTACAAACCCGTTTTGAGGAAATGGCTTATTGCATTGACATTAGTAGTTTCGTTTGTGATTTCGTTTGTTTTGCTACCGATGGACGTGGTTTACAACAGGATTTATTCTGATAATGAAGAGGTCAACGAGTCCGCGTTTTACGAAAGTCTGAACGATTCGGCTTACGTCGACCTGCAGCAAGGCCGATACCTTATTAATTATGCGCTCGCCGGATGCAATTATTGCAAAATCGGGACTGAGAAGGCCACGATGATGCTCGACAGGCATGGCATCAGCCACGACAGGCTTAAGTTTTTCATTGGCGGCAGCGATGAGGCGATAAGCAGATTTGTAGAAATCACTGGCACTTCCGACTATGAGCATTGGAAGATTCCTGCTCCGCAATTTATGGCGATAACTTACGGAAAGTTTCCGTTGTTTGTGTTTATTGAAGATGGAAATATCGTTAAAGCTGGAGATTTCAGGATTTTGGATGATGAAATGATTAAGACTTTAGACCTTAGACCTTAGTAAATATATAAAAAAATAGAGACGTTTCCTGAAACGTCTCTACGAGTTTTGTGGAGCATAGGAGAATCGAACTCCTGACCTTTTGAATGCCATTCAAACGCTCTACCAACTGAGCTAATACCCCATCTGATTTTGCGCTGCAAAAATACAAAATTTATTGATACGCGCAACAATTATTTTTCCCAAAATTATTTTCGACGGCCTCTGCGACGCTTATTGTTCTCATCCTCAACGACTTGCGTCGGCTTACGGAAGATGTCGTTAGGGTCGGTCGGACGCATTTCTTCGAGCCATTCGAAGCCTTTCAGGATCTCTGCACCAGGTTTCATCTTCTCTCGAGGATACAATGTCTCGGTGGTTTTCTTGAAATATTTTATCCTGACGATCTGGTTTTTCTCGATAGTGATGTCCATGGCGGTGCTTTGCGACACGTTGATGCCGATCATCTTGCCGTCTTCCTCGCGCAGCCAGTACACCGTCTCGGCGTTGCCGTCGTCAAACACATGGTCGAGCTCGTTTTTCTTGAAATAAGCCGTCATCGTCTTGCCTTTGATCTGGTTGAAGCCCTCGATGGTGTCTTTCTGAATGATGAAACCGTTAGGATAAAGCAGCACACTGTCGATCGACTTGTTGGCGATCACGATGTTGATGGAGTCGCCGCGCAGCTGGCTGTGTTCTGCCCAAACAATAGGATTTATACGCATCTTGGCGCACGAGTCGGCGATATAATAATTCAGCGAATCGCATTTTCCCTGGATGTCGCGACGATAGAAACGGACATTGTAATACGCCAAAAATCTCTCAGGCTGATCCTTTATCGTATCCATGTAGAAAAACAGGGTGTCGGAATGCAGATAAAGCGTGTCTTTGTCGGCATAATAAAGGGCTCGCACGCTGTCGGTGATGAAGCTCTTACCTAGCCGTTTCCACATCTCGCCGTAGTTTCCTTCGATAATCGCCTTGTTGGTAGTGTCTTGGATAAAGACATTGCTCATCGCTTTCGCGAAATCGGCTTTCTTATCGTAAAACATTGAGTCAGAGGTGATTGAGAAGTTTTTATTGCTCAAAGTGGCTCTTCTGTCAAGATAAGCGATGTCGTTTTTTGCGTCGTACCAGCCGTAGTTTCCGTCAAGGACGCTCTCGTCGTAATAGATGGTCGTCGGGCCGAAGAAATACATCTTCTCTTCCTTGATGTTATACACCAAAGTATCAGTAATCATTCGGCTTTTCGGTGTTGTCACCACCACATCGGTACGGAAATAAGCCACCTGGATGTCATCGCGGTAATAACCTTTTTGTGAAACAAGATTTTTGTCGTTGCGGGTGATTGAGCCATGACGCGGATATGTCGCCAGATGCTGGTTCCTATCGTACGTCATGTAATTGGTTTTCAACACCGTAGAGTCATCTTCCAAGATGACGTTGTCGAACAGTTCGGCAAATTTTATATCTCCCGAATACTTACATTTGTCGCTGAAGATATCGGTGGTGTCGTTCACCTTGATATGGACATGTCCGTAGCCGTCGAAGTAACGTGTCTTCTCGTTGAAATGTGCGCTGTCGCTGTAGAAATACGCCGAGTCCTGGCGCAATGCCACGTTTCCGATAAGGCGTTCCACGTCCTTTCCATACGATTCGTCGTAGACTTGGTAGTCGGCGTGCTCGATATGGACAAAAGTCTTGTTTTTCTGCTGGGCGCTGGCGGTCCAACAGATTACAGACAACAGAATCAGAAATATGGTTTTAATAATACGCATCTACAACGGATATGCCGTAGAGACGTCATATTATGGCGTCTCTACAACACGTATCATCGAATGTTTTTATTTGTAATCCTGTGCTTTGGCTTCTCCGCTAAGAACCATGATGCCGTTCAATGCGAGGGCGAGCATCTCGTCTTCACCTGGATAACGGTAGACTGGAGCGATCTTCTTGACATGCTCTTCGATGATGCTGCAGAAGGTCTTGTCGTAGGCCATGCCGCC
>Ga0265299_10002800_pt1 | contig 17494 bp, 7 predicted proteins | sample AusTroGonzalo_MG_4_FD_193485 | JGI IMG/M metagenome (GOLD analysis project Ga0265299, IMG submission 193485) | Bovine rumen microbial communities from tropical cattle in Woodstock, Queensland, Australia - Gonzalo_02 | ecosystem: Host-associated > Mammals > Digestive system > Stomach > Rumen ... | reverse complement strand
TATGCAGGCTGTGGTCGGCATCCTTGTGATAGACCATGACATAAGCACCCATATTCGGCATCTTGCCAATGCCTTCGGTGGTGGCTGGAATCCGACGGATGCGCCCCTCGCCGTCGTAGTTCATCGGTTCGACGATGATGCTGCGGCTGTAGCTGGTTCCGTCAGGCAGTCCGCCGTTGTGGGAGAAGAAAAGCCATTGATTTCTAAAATTGACGATGGCAGGATGCGTGGTGTTGGAGTTACCGGCAATCTCGCTGATGGTACCCATAGGAGTATAGGGGCCGCCGATATGGTCGGCTACGGCGTAGGCAATCTTCTCAGGCCACTCAGAGGCGTAGGTAAGATAGTACTTGCCGTTGTACTTGTGCATCCACGGGGCTTCGGTGAAGTTGGGTACATCAATGCGATGGATGTCGCCGTCAATCTCGATCATGTTGTCCTTCAATTTGGCGTAGTAACACTCTTTGTTACCCCATATAATATAAGGTGTGCCGACATCGTCAATGAGGATGGCTGGATCGATGCATGCCCAGTTGTGCTTCGAGGCGAAACAGTCTTTGTTGGTGAGCAGGGGTTTTCCAAGTGCGTCTTTGTAAGGGCCAGTAATCTTGTCGCTGACGGCCACACCGATGCCACACCAGTTGGTGGAGACGTACCAGTAATAGCGACCGTCCTTGCCCTTTGCCACGTGTCCTGCGTAGGCTTGCTTGCTATCGGCCCACTTGAAGTCATCGATGCGCAGGGGTGAGGGATGTTCTGTCCAATGCTTCATGTCCGTAGTCGAGTAGAGCAGCCAGTCCTTCATCACGTAGCCCGACTGGTTGCCAGCAGCATCGTGTCCGGCAAAGAGCCAGAGTGTGTCGCCCTCTACTAATACAGCGGGGTCAGCTGTATGCTTGTCGCGAATGATGGGATTGCCGTTGCTCTCAAACTGGTGCGTCAGCACATAGCCCCATTTCTGCTGCAGGCGTTCCAGCTCGTCGGCAGTCACCGACATCACCGTACCGTGACGGGGGAAGAAGTCCTTACGGAAGGACTCCGGCTCTTTCGTGAACGTTTTCAAGTCCTTCGACCGTTGGAACTCGTAGCGACCAGAACTATAGAGATCGTACATCAAGATGTATTCCTCTCCACACTTAAATACGCCGCTGCCCTCTACATGCGTTCTCGTTCCGGCGTAGGCATCAATATATTCAAAGTCCTCCTTGTACGGACCAGTCAGCTTCTTGGATGTGGCTTGCTGGATGCCGTTCTTGAATTCCTTGCCGTTCTCATCCTTCGTATTACCTTTATAGAAGAGGTGATAGATACCGTCCTTGTAGATGATGTCGTTGTCGATGCTGCCGTATTTGGCTTCAAACAGCACCTTCGGCTCGCTCTCGAAAGCGGAAAAGTCCTTGTTAGCGTAGGCGTAGTAGGTGATGAGCGTCTTGCGGTCGTTGCGTTGCAGCGTAAAGTAGATCATATACTTCCGGACTTTGCGGTCGTAAATAGTCTGCGGCGCCCATACCCAGTAGGCATCGCCGAAGTTCTTGCTCCAGTCCTTCGCGAGGTTGATCTTCGCGTGCGTCCAGTTTATCAGATCTTTCGACTTCAGCAGCACGATGCCCGGATTGGAGCCCCAGCCTTGCTTCGGGTCGAACACATGCATATCCGTTGCCACAATGTAGTAGCAGCCATCCTCGCCGCGCAGGATGTGTGGGTCACGGATGCCACCGCTCTCGCTGATACTGTCTGAAGCGATAATCGGTCTGTTGCCGTTCAGCGCATACCAGTTCTGTGCATCCTCGCTCACCGCGAAGCGCAGTTGCTCCATCAGGTTCTGATCTCCGCTGCCCTCAAAATAGGCGAATAAATATCCAGACCCACCCCCTTGCCCCTCCCTGTGAGGGAGGGCAGTATTTACTTGTGCCGAAGCCTGCAAGCTTACGACCATTAGAAATATAATTGTCAGTTTCTTCATTGCTCTATGATTCGTTGTATTGTTGCTTATTAGTTTACCTTCTCTTGCTCACCCCCTCCTGCGTCAGCGGCACGAAACGGATGGTACCATCGCTGTTGAAGTGGAGGTACTCGGCACAGACACTACGGCGACAGTCACCGCCAGGAGCACCGTCGAGGGCGTAACTACCGTCGTGATAGATGTAGTACCACTTCTTTTTGAACTGTATGACGGAGGGATGAATTGTAAAGCCGTGGTTGGCCGAAGTGCTGACGAAGCCGCCGTAGGTCCAGGGACCCTCGATGGTAGGAGCCGTCGAATAGGCCATCTGTTCGGACTGTACGCCAGGGGCATCCGAGGCATAGACGTTGTAGTAGAGCTTGCCGCGCTTGAAGAGCCACGGACCCTCGCTGTAGTTGCGCAGCGGCACTTTCTTTATGGGGCCGTCCAGCTCGCACATGTTCTTCTTCAACTTCACCATGTAGCAGTCGCCGTTGCCCCACGCCATCCACGGCGTGCCGTCGTCGTCAATGAGCACGGTGGGGTCGATGTCGGCATTGCGGCGGTGCGAGTCGGGCGTCATGTTGTCGGTGATAAGAGGCGTACCGTCCTGACGTGCCGGACGGAAGGGACCGAGGGGCGAGTCGCCGACGGCCACGTCGATGGCATGACGATGGTCGTCCTTGTGGTCGAGCGTCACGTAGAAGTAGAACTTACCGTCATGCTTTACCACCTGAGCCGCCCAAGCACCGTTGGGCACGGCATAGCTGAACACATCGGGACGCAGCACGGTGCCGTGGGTCTGCCAGTGAATCATGTCGGTGGACGAATAACAACGCCAGCCGGGCATGTTGAACCAGCCGCCCACGTCGGCCTTGTCCTCGCCCACGTAGGCATAGATGGTGTTGCCCACCACGGTGAACGCAGGGTCGGCGGTAAAGGCATCGGTGAAAAGCGGGTTCTGGCCATCAAAGCGGGGCAGCGCCTCACCGCTGATTTCCAGATTGCGGATGGCTCCGCGACGCACCTGCAACGCATTGGGGAATCCGCCTGGGAATCCGTGGCCGATGACCCACAACGAACAATTGTGGCGCAGCGCTTTGCCGGGATAGGTCAGCGACGATGATGTGCCATCGACAGTGAGCGTCACCGTTGATTGTTCGCGCTTGGCATCGTATTGGGCCACAGCCTCCACCGCATACCAGTGGTCGGTCTCCACCTCCTTGCCTGCACAGAGGCGGTGTGCTTCCTCATTTTGGTCTATCACTTCTACAAAGAATCGGTGCTCCGTGTTGTCGTAGCCTACCGAGATGTCGCCGTTGAGCGAATTCTTACCAATCAGGTGACTGGCCTTTCCTTCCTTGCACACGAACACCTGCTCGGTGCCCAGGGTACCGCATTTCAGTTCGGCCTTCACCTTCCACCACGCCTGCATGTCCGTGTAGGGCAGCGGGTGGTTGAAGTCCAGTTTGTACTCGCTGACATCGAGCGCCAGTTCGCTGTTCGCCGCATCCCAGTCTTTGATATGCCAGTCTGCCAGCGTATAGACCTTCTGCTGGGCCTGCATCGTCAGTGCCAGCATCGTGAGCAATAGTAAGGTTGTTCGTTTCATATTATTTCTCTACAAAAGTATTAAACGAATGAGCGACAAGGGTTACGTTAAGGTAACGCTTTCCAATCTGAATGCTGAGGGACTTCGCTTCGTTGTTGGTGTTACCGCAGATGACAACGCGTTTGCCGTCGGGACGCTGGAAGACGATGGCCTGCAATCCGTCTTTTATCGGGTAGAAGGCAAGAAGCGTACTGCCTGGCTCCACGAAGTGAGAGAAATGCTTGTAGGCGTAATACTCGGGGGTGTAGCGATAAGTACGGTTCGCCGAGCGCACCTGCACAAGGGCATTCTGCTTCCATCCCCAGGCACTGCGACCTTGGTCGCAAAGGATGAAGTTCCAGTTGTAGTACTCATCACAACCACGGCCGATATACTCGTGTAACAGGTAGAAGGTGTGCTCGCCGGCACGCCAGTCCATCTGTCCGTTGCCGCACTCGCTCTCGCTGCTTACCATGTGCAGGTCTTGGTGATGTTCACGCATATAGTCAAGGTTCTCACGGCCCTCCCATTGGAAGCCGAGACCCTCCACGCAGCCTTGCAGTCCGTTAACAATGCGCTGCACATAGTCCTGACGATTGGTATTGAAGGTGCCGACATAAAGCTTTACCTCGGGATGCTTCTCTTTCAGCGTCGGCGTCAAGTATTCCTTGTTGAAGCGTATCGTGCCCTCTGCCGTCCAGGCGCAACCTGGGTATGGCGTATAGCTGTATGCCTCGTTCTGGTACATCACCATGTCGATGGGAATGTTCTCCTCAGCATATAGGTCGATGAACTTGCAGAACATATTCGCGTAGGTCTGCAGGTAGCGCGGATCCTGAATGAAGTAGTTCTGCGAGGCCAGCTTCTTGGGGAACAGGCTCTTGCGCTCTCCCAGGAACTGCATCTCGTTGGGATCTGGCTGTCCGCCATCGTCGAAAAGCAGATAGTCCTTCTCCTTTGGCTGTGTGTTATACGGCGAGCTGGCCACGCAGTAGTCCTGGTTGATCTTCATCCACGATGGCGGACTCCATGGCGACACCCAGAAAGTCATGGCAGGCTGCCAACGCTGCGCCATCTTGATGAGCTGGATGACATTCGCCTTGTCGTGCTCGATGTTGAAGTATTTCAACGCAAAGTCGCCCGCCACCGTGTCGCACGAGTACCACGCACGGCTGTAGTCGTTGGCGTTCATCGACAATCGTCCGCGGGTGAAGCGCAGGTCGCCGTCGGGTGCAAAGATGTCGTGCATAATCTTTTCCTGCTCTTCCTTAGTCAAAAGACGGATGGCATCGAGGTCGAGTTCATTGAAGCAGGTACCCCAAGCGCGGAACTGACGTTCCGAGTTGAGGGTTGAGAGTTGAGAGTTGAGAGTTTGCTGCGCCTTCGCTTTCGTCGAGAGCAACACCTTGCCTTTCATTTGCCACGGCTGCTGCTCCGTGGTAGTGTACTGCGTGAATGTCTGGGCCACCGCTTGGGTGGCTATCAGACTTAGGATACATAATGTCTTTCTCATATTTTCGCAATTTTATTTAATAACGTATTTTTTCCCGTTTTTGATATATATGCCACGTGATAATTTACTATTTGACAATTTACTATTTACGATTTTACGTCCTAACAGGTCGTAGATGTCATTATCCGCTTTCCATTCTCCATTATCAATTGTCTCAATACCCGTCGGGGCTTCACCATTCACAAAGACCGCGACTGGACCAGTGAGACCATTAGAAGGATTAACGGGACAGAGGACGAGATGGGAGATGTCCTTGACAGACGCTCTACCACTAAGCGTTAGGGTACAGAGTTTTTCGTTCTGTGCAAGGATAAAGTCTTCGCCATTGACCTCGCTACCATCCATTAGGACAACCTTCTGGAGAGTGGCTCCTGTACAGTTGTTGTAGTGAAGGGTGACGGTACCTGTTTGGGATACAACAGAAAAGCGAACAGCAGTACTGTCGGGCAGATAGTAGCCAAGATGAGGCGGCTGGTTGTAACCGCTGTTCTGCCAGGTGATTCCTAAGCGATATACATGGTCGGTCATCAGACATGGCACACGGGCTGCGGTCTCGTGAGCAGTAGAGAAGATGTTGAGCGTCTGCTTGTCCTCGTTGTTGAAAACGATAATCTCCTCGCGCCAGTCGCCTAATATGTCGGCCTGCAGGCAGGGCGAGTTCTTCGTACCGTTACAAGTCACGCTGTAGCCGTGCTCGTAGAGGTTCTTTCCGTCAACGCCTATGCGGCCCTGGTTGTACTTCACCAGATAAGGCTGGTTGTGGTAGTTGCCGATGCCGTTGAAAATCTCCTCGTAGATGTCGCCGTCCCAGTAGATGCGGAAGTTCTGCTCGGGAGCACCGCCAACCACCTGCCCCGTGGGGGTGTTGTAGAGATTACCGTTGCCAAAGCAACTGAACTCCTGTCCGCGTTCCTCGGTGAAGTCAGCAGCTATGCCACGCGCCGTGTCACCATCGCCTGTGATGTGGATGAGCAGTTCGCCAGTGGCTGCATCGCATACGTGCATACCGAAGGGCGGATCTTCGTGAATCTGGAACACCTCCAATCCTGGACGGTCAGGCATCAGGTCGCTGACATGGAGGGCATCGCCGTGACAGAGACCTGTGCTCCACAGCAGGTTGCCATCGTGGTCGATAGCTGCCGAGCCATAGATAATCTCGTCCATGCCGTCGCCATCCACGTCGGCGCAACTCAAGTTGTGGTTGCCTTGGGCGTAGGCGGTAGTGAAGTTTGTGTTTGCGTAGGTGGCGTGAGCATAGGTACGCACGTCCTTCTCCCCATTACCCTCAGTCTTCATCGCTGTCTTGGAAGAGATACTGGCGTGGCGCCAACGAGTGGAGAGCTTCCGTCCGTCGAAATCCACAGCCCAGAGATAGGAACGTGTGTAATAGCCGCGACACATCACGGCACTGGCGTGTGTGGGCTGCAAGGCATCGAGGTGAGCCACCGTAGCGAGGTAACGCTCCGAGCGGTTGCCGTAGTCATCGCCCCAGAGATCGGTGCGTAACTCAGGAGCACCGCCCACGAAGCAGCCGCGGTTGGGGTTGTAATAGACAGTATGGATGGCCTCTCCTGTCTGTCCGCTGAACACGGTGAGGAACTCAGGACCATACATCACCTGTCCGCCACCGTTCAGGTATTCCTTCTCGTTGTCGGTTGCCTTGATAACATCCTCGTCGGCAGCCTCTGTGATATAGTGGCCAGCGCCGTCCTTGGTACCAGGACCGGTCTTCACGATGAACTCAGCCTTGCCGTCACCATCGAAATCATAAAAGAGAAAGGGCACATAGTGAGGACCCGAACGGATGTTATGACCCATATCGATGCGCCAGAGCTTCTGAGCTGTCATCTTTCCGTCGGCCTCCAGAATCTTGTAGCAGTCGAAAATTGTTGGGCCAGTGAAACCGCCCTGCGAGTTGTCAGCAGGATTCGAAGGTTCCCATTTCACCACAATCTCATAGCAGCCATCACCATCCACATCGGCCACCGAGCAGTCGTTGGGCGAATAGGTATATTCCGAGTTGTGGAACGTACCACCCTCAGGGCGGTCGAGCTTCAGCGTGTTATAGGTACCCTGCCAAGGAGTGACAGCCTCGGTGGTGCTGACCGTCTCTCCGTTCCGTTTCGTCACGATGCTGTACTTCGCCGTCTTCGACCCTTTCTTGTCAAGGAAGTTGGTAGAACTATTAATGTCCTTGGCTACCACTTCGCCGTTGCGGAGCACGTCGAAGGTTGTGTAGTCATCGTCGGTGTCGAGCATGCGCCAGCTCACCAAGTAACTATTGCCTGAAGCCGACTGTGGAACGGCCATGACATGCCTATTTAATTTCTCCTGTGCGACAGCCGTCTGTACTGCCATCACGAGTGCTAATGCACAAATATATAATGTACGTCTCATAATGAATAATTCGTTTAATTCGTGAAATTCTTTTAGTCGCTACGCTTTGTAAAAGCGGCAAAGCCGAGCGCGTGGTTGTGTTATTTGCCTAAGTATTCCAGTTTCCAGTTATCAATCATCACCCAGTCGCGGCGGATGGTAGTGCTTTTGCGCAGTCCGATGCGGAGCTGACCGTTGGTCACCTGCACCTCGATATTGCTGTCCTTATAGTAGTCCTTTGCAAAATAGACGGCTGCTGCCGACATGGTGTTAGGTACCCACCACTGGCCGAGATTGATTTCACCATCCACACCGAGTTTTGAGGTCGGAGCGTCAGTGAAGATACTTTGCATCTTCGTGGTTGTGGTCTTACTATTGGTGGTGACGTAGAGTTCAGCATTCAACGTCTCATTGCCGCTCTGCTTGGCCTCGTATGCGGGACCTTCGAGACCAGCACGGTAGAAGCCCTGCAGGCTCAGACGATAGATGCCATCGGGCAGTCCCTGCAAATCCTGATACGTGTCGAAGTTCGTATTGAAGAACTCGGCATTCTGCAGGTTGTTGTTAGCATCGATGCCTGGTTGCACATTGCCCTTCCAACCCTCATTGTCGTTGTTCTCGTAACGAGGATTGGTGATGAACTTATCAGTCACGTCAATAGGATTCTCCCTTGAAGCCACTGCCAGATCATCTTCGAGCAGTTTAGCAGTGACGCTGGCGATGGCTGTCTGAATCTCAGCCAGTGTGCTGGCGGTGTTGTTATAGACAGCCTCCTCTTCAGTGACATCCATGCCAGCAGCCTTGGCCTCGTCGATGAGTTCTTTCAACTGGAGCGCTGACTTATAGGTAGCCATATCGTTAAGGTACAGGCTGTAGGCATCGGGAGTAGCTACGGCCCAGTCTGTCAAGTATAATCCCTCACCGGGTTCCTCGGCATCCATCAGCAGAGCAGCCAGATTGGTGGCGTATTCACTCCCGAAGATGTCGAGACCCATCATCGCACCCGGGTAGTTCTCCTGATTGTAGGTCTTGTTGGGAGCAGCTATCATCAGCTTAAAGGAGCCATTGCCGTTGTCCACTACCTTCCACCAGCATTCGGTGGCACTCTCGGCATCCACGAACATCGCACCGTTGGTGGTGACGAAGAGGGTGCGCCAAGCATTCTTGGCCTTCGAGTAGTTGGTGAGCTTATAGACTTCACCACTTTGCACAAATTTGCACTTCAGGCCCTCTTCGCCCACACTGGCCTGTGTGCCGTATGAATTACCTTCGGTGTAGAAACGCTGGGCGGCTATATTATAGAGGTAGCACTCCTGACCAGCATCGAAAGCTGATGTGGCAAGTTGCGGACACTGCCAAACACCATCGTCAACCGTCGTATCGAAGTTCAGACTCAGCGAGGAAACGCTGCTTTCCAATTGGAAGAAACTGCGGAAGGCATCAACGGTCACGTTACCCGAGACTTTCTTTAATTTGTTGCCGTTGAGCACATAGCTGCCCTGTGGAGCTGTAACGGTGGCGTAGCTGCCAGCTTTCACGTTACCTTTGCCTGTCAACGCTGTCACGTCAGTGGTACCGCGATAGAGATAGGTCTTGCCAGCCTCGGGCTTCTTTACCTCTTTCAGGTTGAGCGTGTTGCCGCTGATATTCTTAGGTTCATAGAATGTGCCGTTGGTGCCGCCCGTGATGGCAAATGGCAGACAGAGAACGTCTGGCGTTCCAGCCTCGATAGTGCGGTAGTAGGTAGCCTTCGTGGCGATAAAATCAGCAGAGGACGTAAAGTCGAAGCCGTCCCACAGTACGAAATTGCTTACTGCGCCACTCACAAGCAAGTTGTTCAGGTTGTCATTAGCCACAGTCTTAATGTTGCCATTAGCTGTGAACAGGCTGTTAGGATTATCTGTCGTGAGGTCGCAGCACACAACATGGCTCTGTGCATCCACGTCATCGGTATAATCTATTGCATACTGCTGTATACCATCGCTCATATAATAAAGATGTACGTCGGCAATGCCTTTCCAGTCGGCTCCATTTAGATCGAACTCGATAGTGAGGTTGCCGTCTTTTTCCAAGACACCAGTAGCTGTGAGCCACTGCCATCCCAAAGCCTTATCAGCATTATTGAAACCTCCCGCCGTGCTATAAGGCATCATCACACCATTAAAATTGAGCTGAGAACCGTTCTGTGCATAGCCTCGATTAGTTACCATCTCGCCCTCCGAATTGGCAATAACGGCCTTAGCCGTTGTGCCTGTAGCACCACGGACGATAGCCACCACCTTATAGGTGCCAGCAGGCATATTGTTCAGAATCTGTATCATGCGGGTATTATCATCGGTGCTTTCATAGTCGTAGCCGTTGCCACGATAGAGTGTACAGAGCGTGCGTGTGCCGCCACGCCAGCCGCCATCGCCTTGGGCAAACGAGGCGTTCTGTACCAGACTCGTGGCATTACCATTGGCAGCCTTGATGGCAGCCAGGTTCTCAGCCACCACAGCAGGATCTGCCGTTGCCTCGCCACTCATCGCCCATGCCACATAGTCATCCTCAGTAATGAGCGCCCAGCGTGCGAAACTTGGCTTGGATGCTGTAGCGTTGGTCTCCTGCAAGTACATCGTCTTACCAGCCACCTCGGCATTGGTCTCAGTGAAGTCATTGGTATAGATATAGAACAGTTTGTCGCCATTCTCTTCAAGCGTCCACTTAGTGTTGTCGGCATCGCCGTCGCTCCACAGGTACTGACCTTTATAAACACCAATCTTCAGGTACTTGTCTTTGGCACCAGATATCAGGAATTTGCCGTTACGTGACGTGATGGTGGTGAGCGCAGAAGGTACATCAAATAGCGAGCGGTATTCAGTATTCAGAAACTGCTGGTTTAGCACATCATAAAGGTAATATTGACCCTCGGCAGTAGGCACGTCGCTACGATACTCGGCAGGTATGGCCTTCTCCATCGCGATGGAGATGTAGTCGCTGGGCTTGATGAGTGCCCACTTGCAGTCGTCGGTAGGCTGGGTAGCAGCGTTCGTACCATTTACATAAAAGATGCCTGTCTGGTCGTTCAGCGTCTCGCTTACTGTGCGAAGAATCTGATAGACGTTCGTCTCACCGCTGATGGCATCAAATGCCCATAGGTTCTCACTTAGTCCTGCCGTACCGTCAGTCCACAGGTACTGGTTGTTCCAGTAGCCTGTCTTTAGATACTTGCCGTCACTGAACATAATCGTCCATGCCGTGCCGCTCTTAGTCACCTTCACCTCGGCTGGTGCATTCGTCAGTCCAGGGAAGTTGTTGCTCAGACGCACCAAGAATTGCTGTTGCGTCACGTTGTAGAGATAGAACTCACCTGCTGTTACCTCGCAGAAATAGTTCGAAGGAATCCCGTCGGCTTTGGCTCCCAATACCAAGCACAGCGCCGTAAAGATAAATGTCAGTACTCTTTTGCTCATAATGCTTATAGTTTTGTGATTCATTCTGGCTGCAAAATTACTGTCATTTGCGCACTTCTCTTTTCAATATCCTGTCAATCGATAACAATTTTCTTTCAAAAGCTATTTTTACTAACGTCCTTTGCAAGAAAATTTGTAACTTTGCAGCGTCAATGAAGAGAAAATGTATATATCTGCTGCTTTTTTTGTTTGTGTCATTGCAGAATGTTGTGGCACAAACAGTAAATATTCATGCCAATAATTTCACTACCCGCGATGGTATGGCCAGCAACGTGGTGAACTGCGGCGTGCAGGACAGACAGGGGTATATATGGCTGGGCACGAACCACGGGCTGACGCGCTTCGATGGCCATCAGTTCATAAATTTCTATGTGGAGACCGATGGAGAACAACAGATAGAAGGCATCACGCACATCGTGGAGGACACGATGCGAAACGTGCTCTTAATGAGTGGCAAGGACTATCGGTTGTTGTGTTTTGACCTCACACGGATGCGCTTCGTCAATGCTGAGGGCATGTCGTTTCCAAATACTGACAATGATGCTGACGAGGCCGCCTTCATCGCAAGAGCAAGGGAGTTGGGAATCCAGCGTGGCAACATTACTAACCGCCGCCACGACCTGCACTATTTACGTCTTGCTGACGGACGGGAAATCTTCACGACGATAGACAACGGCTTTTACATCTATGACCCTACAGTTGCTAAGCTGCATCATTTCTGTAGCTCAGACGATAATCCTGTCATAGAGTCCGACTATATCAATGATGCCTTTCTCGACCATTCGGGCAGCATCTGGCTTGCCACCACCTTTGCGGGTATCTATCAATTGAACTTGGACGAAGGACTGTTGCGTTATCATGCTCTTGAAGGTAGCTCGGGAAATATTCGCTCCTTCTCTCAATTATCCGACGGCGCCATAGCCGTGGGCGACATGGAGGGCAACATTTTCCGCTACGATACACAAACAGGAAAGAGCAGACTAATCTTCCAAAAAGGTCCTCGCGCTTATACCATGCGTACCGATTCTCATGGCCGATTCTGGGTTGGAACCCGTGGCGGTGGCGTGTGGGTGGATGATCGTCACCTGAATGCTACTGACGGATTTTCAGCTCGTCAGGTCTTCGATATCTGTCTTGCTGCCGACGGTACTGCGTGGATTGGCACTTTCGACGGAGGACTCATTGAGGTAAAAGAGCAATCCGACTTCCATTTCTCTTACAACACCTATCTGCCTGACGAAAAGATACATCAGATACTTATCGACCGAAAGGATTGCCTCTGGGTTGCCACAGAGAATGGCATCTTCCGAAAGGATGGTGCAGAATTTCATTCTATATATAATAAAGGTAAGGTGGTGTGTATTACCCAAGGCCCTGCCGACACCATCTTTGCTGGCAGCAACGGTTATGGATTATTGATAATCACCAATGACCATGTGAAACACTTCACCACCTCCGATGGCCTTGCCAATAATTGTGTGGAAGCCATTGCTATGGATAAGGAAGGCAATACTATCGCTGCCACCGACCAAGGCATATCCATCATCAGTCGTCACGATGGCACCGTGCGCAATGTCTATTCTTCCTTGGGACTGATGGCTGATACCTATAACGAGGATGCAATCCTGCGGACTACTGACGGGCGTATCTTTCTTGGCAGCCAGCGAGGACTCGTAGAATTAGAAAAGACGGCAGCCACATCAAATAATACCGGATATCACGCTCCATGCATATCCAGTATATATGTTAATGATGCACCTCTCTACGATGGATTATTCAAAGCATTGCGACTTCCACACAATCAGAATAATCTACGCTTCAACTTCTCTTCATTTGCCTACAAAGACTTAGCGTCAGTCATATATAGCTATTGGCTGGATGGCATAGACGACGACTGGCGGCCATCCACCAAAGAGAGTTTTGCCCTCTATACCAATTTGCATCCTGGTCAATACCGGTTCCATGTGCGCTACAGTATGCCAGGTGGATCGTGGAGCGAGGAGGCTGTTTGCGAAGTCATCATCGACCAGCCTTGGTATTGGACGTGGTGGGCACGCCTGCTCTATCTGCTCATCATTGCCTTATTCGTATGGTACGAGTGGCACCAATATCAGCAACGCCTTTCCTTGCAGCGGCAACTCGACCAGCGACTCACAGCCCTCTATGCTGTAGAAGTGCAACAAGAACATGCTATTCAAGAAGAGAGTGCGTCGGGATATGCCATGACGGAAAAGAATGAGCCAGAAGAGAACAAGCCAAAAGAGACAGCACAACAGAAGGCTGCAAATCAACGAAACAGAGACTTCCTTGATAGACTAGATAACCTTATACGGCAAAACTTCCTGCAGACCGACCTTGATGTCAACTTCATTGCCCAAGAGATGTGCGTCAGCTATTCCACTCTCCATCGGCGCATCAAGTCGCTGACAGGCATGTCTGCCAATGAATATGTGCGCAAGCACCGTCTTACTAAAGCTATGCAGTTACTTCGCGACGGACATAATGCCTCAGAGGTCGCCATGCAATGTGGTTTCAATTCACCAAGCTACTTTACTCGTTGCTTCAAAGCAGAATATGGCATCCTTCCATCGGAAGTTTAAGATAATACCGTGTAGTTTTTGTTTACAAAAGTTAAAAACGTTAAATCTTTGCCTTTTTCTCCATCTACAGAATCCACGCCATCACTTTTCTACCATTTTAGTCTAAACTAACTGATATACAACAAATTGCAAATACGCGTACTGCTCTGGCCTGATATCGATGACAATCCCAAACAGTGTGACGAGCATTGGCAACTCTGCTTTTGAGAATTGCACTGGCCTGACATCCATTGAGATTCCTAACAGTGTGAAGTACATTGGAGATCATGCTTTCAAAAATTGCACAGGATTAACATCAATTGAGATTCCTAATAGCGTGACGAGCATTAAAGAATATACTTTCTATGGTTGCTCCAGTTTGAAATCCATTAAGATTCCTAATAGCGTGACGAGCATTGGCAACTCTGCTTTTGAGAATTGCAGAAGCTTGACTTCGGTAATCTCAAGAATTAGTAATCCGTTCCGTTTCCGGACTTTTGCTTTCGAGAACATCTCATCTTCTTGTAAGCTTATCGTTCCTCAAGGCACCAAAGATGCATATATAGCTGCCGGATGGACTGAAGATAAATTTAAGGGTGGAATTATGGAAATGTTGATGTTTGCAGATTTAAATGTAAAGAATATATGTGTGGCCTATTGGGATTGGGACACGAATGGTGACGGAGAACTGACTGTCGACGAGGCTGCTGCTGTGAAAGATTTGGGTGTTGTGTTCATGATGACAGAAATTACCTCATTTGATGAATTCAAATACTTTACAGGAGTTAAGAGCATTGGAGAATCTGCTTTTTCTGGATGCACCAATTTGAAATCCATTGAGATCCCTAACAGGGTGACGAGCATTGGAGAATCTGCTTTCTATCAATGCAGAAGTTTGAATTCCATTGAGATACCCAACGGTGTGACGAGCATAGGAAATTTCGCTTTCGAAGACTGTTCTAGCCTGCAGCGCGTCACCATTCCTAATAGCGTGACAGGTATTGGTAGTTATGCTTTTAAGAATTGCACCGGCTTGACTTCTATTAAGATTCCCAACAGTGTCACATCAATTGGAGATTTGGCTTTCTTTGGCTGCAGAAGTTTGAATTCCATTAAGATTCCTAACAGTGTGAAGTACATTGGAGATCATGCTTTCTCTAGTTGCACCGGCTTGACTTCAGTAATTTCCAAAATAACAGAACCTTTTGCATTTGGCTCGTATGCTTTCGAGAACATCTCATCTTCTTGTAAGCTTATCGTTCCTCCAGGCACCAAAGATGCATATATAGCTGCCGGATGGACTGAAGATATATTTAAGGGTGGAATTGTGGAACCAATTGCTTTTGCCGATGCAAATGTTAAGTCGATTTGTGTTGCTAACTGGGACACTAATGGTGACGGAGAACTGAGCGAAGCTGAGGCTGCTGCTGTGAAAGATTTGGGTTTGGCGTTCGAAAGAAGAGTAGTTAGATCGTTTGATGAATTACGGTATTTCACGGGATTAACTAATATTGGCGACAAAGCTTTCTATCAATGCAGAAGTTTGAATTCCATTGAGATACCCAATGGTGTGACGAGCATTGGAGAAGATGCTTTCTATCAATGCACAAGTTTGAATTCCATTGAGATACCCAATGGTGTGACGAGCATTGGAAATCATGCTTTCTCTAGTTGCTCCGGCCTGACAAGCATCACGATTCCCAACAGCGTAACGAGCATTGGAATAGGTGCTTTTTTGAGTTGCTCGGGCTTGACTTCGATTGTGATACCCAACAGTGTGACGAGCATTGGCAACTCTGCTTTCTCTACTTGTCACGGCCTGACCTCTATTGAGATACCTAATAGTGTGACGAGCATTGGAAATAATGCTTTCTCTACTTGCACACATTTATTATTGGTAATCTCTAGAATAACAAAACCTTTCGCATTTGGTACGAGTGCTTTCGAGAATATCTCTTCTTTTTGTGAGCTTTTAGTTCCTGCAGGAACAAGAGACGCATATATAGCTGCCGGATGGACTGAAAATATATTTAGGCGTGGAATTGTGGAAATGGAATCTCAACCGATTGAGTTTGCAGATGCAAAAGTTAAGGCAATATGTGTTGCCAACTGGGACACGAATGGTGACGGGGAACTGAGCGAAGCAGAGGCAGCGTCTGTAACTTATTTGGGTGAGGTATTCCAAAGTAATACAGAAATTACCTCATTCGATGAATTCAAATACTTTACAGGAGTTATGAGCATTGGAAGATATGCTTTCTGGGATTGCACCAATTTGAAATCCATTGAGATTCCTAACAGTGTGACGAGCATTGGTGATGGGACTTTCCATAGCTGCTCTGGCTTGACATCCCTGATTATTGGCAATAGCGTGACGAGCATTGGAGATTATGCTTTCTTTAGTTGCACCGGCCTGACATCCATTGAGATACCTAACAGTGTGGAGAGCATTGGAGATTTGGCTTTCAGTGGTTGCACAAGCTTGACCTCCATTGTGATTCCCAACAGTGTGACGAGCATTGGAATTTGTGCTTTTGGGTATTGCACAAGCTTGACCTCTATTGAGATACCCAACAGCGTAACGAGCATAGGAGAACAAGCTTTCAATGGCTGCTCGGGATTGACCTCTATTGAGATACCCGGCAGCGTTACGAGCATTGGAGATGGGGCTTTTTGGGATTGCACCGGCTTGACATCGATTGAGATACCCAACGGTGTGACCTCAATTGGATTATGTGCTTTTGTTGGCTGCACCGGCCTGACATCGTTGACCATTCCCAACAGCGTGACGAGCATTGGAGATTATGCTTTTTCTCGCTGCACTGGTTTGACTTCAGTAATCTCCAAGATAACAGAACCTTTTGCATTTGGTTCGTATGCTTTCGAGAACATCTCATCTTCTTGTAAACTCATAGTCCCTAAAGGCACCAAAGATGCATATATAGCTAAAGGATGGACAGAAGATATATTTAAAGGTGGAATCTTCGAAAACTTGCCTGGTGATGGAAATGGTGATGGTGTAGTGGACATCAGCGACTACATCGGAGTAGCCAACCATATTCTGGGTAATACGCCGGATGGCTTCAATGTGGATGCTGCTGATGTCAACAAGGATGGTGTGATAGATATCAGCGACTACATCGGGGTAGCCAACATCATCCTAACGGGTTCACCCACAGGAAAGTAATTTTTTTTATTAACATCATAAATTATTTAAACAATGAAGAAAACAGCATTATTCATCCTCATGCTTTGCATGGGATCAGCTTTGACACTCAAAGCACAGAACACAGACGTAAGTGGTATGGACAATGTCATCTACATCGAGCCATTCACAGTTGAGCCAGGGACCACTGAGGTAACCCTACAATTCAAGATGAAGAATACCGCTGAGATACGCGGATTTCAGTTTAGTCTCTTTCTTCCAGAAGGAGTGACGATTAAGAAAGCGTCAACAGGAAAAATTACGGGGTCTAAGTTAAATTCAGATCGTCTTCCAGAATATGTAGATGAGGAAGAAGATATTGAATATGAACCGCATACCCTCAAGATGTCGGAACAAAACGGAGTCATAAATTATCTTTGTGATCAATTTGATGGTCTTACTTTTACTGGTAATGAAGGTGTTCTTCTTACAAGTAAAATTATTCTTCCTGCTGATTTACCTGTTGGAGACTACGAGATCGTTATGAAGGATGTTAAACTTGCAGGGCCTGACGGTGAACGGGTAACAGAAACAATAAAAGAGATTAAGACTACCATGACTATAGGCACTGCAACTGCAATTAAGAGCGTCTCTACAAAGAAGGTTGTAAATGGTACCTACAATGTTGCAGGCCAGCAGGTAGAAATGCAGAAGGGTATCAATATCGTGGATGGGAAGAAGGTCATGGTGAAATAGCCTCCCGCTATCTCCCCCCCTATGGGGGGAAGAAAGACTGTTAAACGGTAAAAAACACGCCAGAGTTCATCTCCGGCGTGTTTTTTGTTTACAGTTTACCGTTTTGAACGTGAACGTCAACTTTTTGTTTTCGTAGCGAA
>Ga0265299_10002799_pt1 | contig 17502 bp, 18 predicted proteins | sample AusTroGonzalo_MG_4_FD_193485 | JGI IMG/M metagenome (GOLD analysis project Ga0265299, IMG submission 193485) | Bovine rumen microbial communities from tropical cattle in Woodstock, Queensland, Australia - Gonzalo_02 | ecosystem: Host-associated > Mammals > Digestive system > Stomach > Rumen ... | reverse complement strand
GTCAGCGTCGGCGCGGCGACGGTCTTCGCGTTCGCGTAGTCGCGGACCGTCGCCAGTGTTTCGTTCGCCGTCGCGTAAAATAAAATGTCCTGCATGTGTCTTTCCTCGTTATGAGTTAATGATATTCGTCACGGCATAAGAACGTGACGCCGAATTTCCGGCACTATCAACAGTTCTAAAAATAACTGTTCCATTCGACGCCATTTGAACGCCGCCTGAAGGATAATTCGTCCACGTGCTTCCGCCGTCAATGCTGTATTCGTTTTTCTTCGCGTCGCCCGCAAAGGCAGCAGTGACTTTTACGGCCGACGACGTGGGCGCGGTATTGGCAAAAATCGTCGGCATCATCGGCGTTTCTTTGTCAATGTTTGAAACTTCATACTGTCCGGCCGGTGATATGTTCCCGTACGAATCAATGCCGCGAAAATACACGATCCCGTTTGATTCTATCTGGACGCCGCCGCTGGACGGATAAATATTCCAAAAGTTTCCGCCGTCGATAGAATATTGTTTCTGCACGGAATCAGAACTATAATTCGCCGTAAGCACTACTGCACCATTTGTCGCGGACGTGATATTTGCAGAAATCGTCGGACTACTCGGCGGCAGGAAATCGGATCTTTCATTCTGGAATGGATCATAAAGATTGTTCGTGTTTATGATCTGCCGACAAAACGACAAAACACAGTCCGAAACAAAATTGCTTACTGCATTCACCGTCGGCGCGGCGTCCTTGTCCGGCACGTAAAGATAAGACGAAATCATGTTTGAACAAATCATAACGCCGCCGCGACTACCGTTTATCGCGGGTTTCATTTCCAGATAGTTATACTTATCATTTCCATAAGAAGAGGAAGACGGATAACGCAAGCCACCATATAAAGTCGGCGTTACAACATGCGGCATCACCACGTCCCCAGATTGAATTTGAATAGCCCTTCCGCCAGATATTTGCCCCAGCTCGACTTGAAATTCGTCTTTATATCCTTTTTTCGTCGTACTGGTCCCGATTGCATCGACGCAAAAATCAGTATAAACGCCGCCTGCATGATCGACAGTGCGGAATCCATGAAGATATACGCGTCCGGCCGTGTTATATGGAATCGTAACCAGGCCGCCGGTATAAGAAAGATTTCCACCGCCGTGGCCCATACTGACGTTTCCTTTATAGACGCTGACAAGCAGATCGCCGTTTGGCTGCTGCTTGATGTATTCGATCTTGAACGGTCCATTATATTCCGACGTCGGCGCTGGTCCGCCGCCGGACGTCTTCACAGCTCCCAGCATCACGACGGCAGCAGTTCCTGAAACATTCAAGATCGGCACGCCATCGTCGCCGCGCACGAACACGCCGCCCGTTCCAGGCAGCGCATAATTTCCCGTTGCGGGTGTGCTGGCAATCTGGACGACGCCCAGGCCGGACAAAATGCAGTCGCCCGCTTCCGCCGGATCCAGATCTTTTACCAGGACGCCATAGCACGGCAGCATGTCGGAAAACGCGATCGCCGGATAACAACTATTTGCAATAGTGCCGGAAATGTCAATCGAAACTGCTTTCCCGACTTCCAGCACATCCGACGTCGCATTGTAAACCGGAATCCGGATTATACCAGGATTTCCGGCCGTAATGGGACCACCACCGAAACCGTTCAGCCGGTTTAAAAAGTGGCGGACGTCATTCGACAAAGAGGCCGACGGCTCGAAATCGTCCCCAGGTTTTACATCTCCATAAAAGCCCATTTCAAATCCCCAGCGCTGAAAAATCCCTGGCTTCGATCACGCCGGCGACGAAGAAATCGTCGATTTCAACGACCGGCATTCCGTCTTTCACTTCCGTTTTCGGAATGATCCACACATATTCAAAGCCCTTTTTGGTAATCGTCGTTTCTGCCGAGCTTCCGGCCAGCCGAATTTTCTTTGTTTCGGCCAGCTGGATCGCGAAATTAAACTGGATCTGCACCTTGTTCACGTGCTTTAGCTGCGTCCCGAAGGAATTTCCGAGGAACATCACTTCGCCGGGGTTCCAGCCCCAGAATTTGTCGCGATTCACGCAGCCGACAAGGGCACAACTATTCCGCATATAGCGCGTTGCCGTCGCCTCGTTGTACGGAATATATTTCGAGAAAACCAGGCGCGGCTGTGCCGTCGGAACATCGACGCCGGAAATCTGCATGTCAGATCCGACTTTCCCATTCCATCCTACCAGCTTAATATCTCCGTATGCGGAATGGTTGCCGTAGTGCGTCTGATAAAGCGCCGTCGTGACGTGTCGCTGGCCGCCGCCGCAGTCAAACGACATTGTGGGCGTGTCGTCGTCGTTCGATCCGCCGCCGCTGCTGCCGGTCTGGTCTTCATAAACGGCCCGCACGTGATACGTCGTTTCCGCGTCCCTGGACGCAACTTCGATATAATCCAGCGGCACGTTTTTGTATTGGGACGCCGCTTTCGCGCGAACGGCTTCCAGCGCCGCTTCCTCGGTGATCGCGTCCAGCACCACATACATCACTTCCACGGACCGCAAGGATCCATCGGCAGCGATTTTCGCAACATGAGCATCATAAGATTCTGAAACGTTCGGCATTTTTTAGTTCCCGTAGACAACCTGGTTTTTCTGTTTTATGTCTGTAAGTGTGCGGTTCATGCGATCCTGAAGCGACAACTGCTTGTCCTGCTGCGTGACCAGCTTTTCCGTCGCGTGCGCCGTGCGATCGATCGCGGACGGGCTGAAAAGCTGTTCCAGCGCTGCCAAACTCCAAGCGCCGACGACGCGCGCTTCCGGGACCTTCTCGGCCTCGGCGGCCGCTTCCTGTGCGCGTTGCAGGCGTTCCGTGTAGTTTTCGATCTTCCCGCTGGCTTCGTTGATCGCGTCCTGAATTTCGCGCAGCACGTCCTTTTCGGCTTCGACGATCTCTTCGCCGCCTTCGGAATTCTTGTCCAGGAAGGCCGTCAGCTTGTCGTTATATTCGGTCACGGCCTGGTTCAAGATTTTTCCCTGGCTGTCGATAAGAATATTCAGATAGGACTGCAGGCCGGTGTATTCCTTGTTCTTGTTCATGGCGTCAAGTTCGCGGCCAAGCGCTTTTTCTTCCGCTTCCCTCTGCATGTCGTCCATGAAACGTTCGTATTCGCGGCGCTCCTTTTCGCGCTTCGCTGCGTCTTTCTTCCTGGCGTCGGCTTCCATCTGGTCATAGCCTGCCATAGCGGCTTTCTGCTGGCGGCGAAGATTTGCGACGTCCAGGCTAAGCTCGATCGCGCGTTCGTCTTTTCCGCTGGCCTTCGCCGCCTCGAATGCGGCTTGTTTTTCCTTCAGCAGCAGATCAATATTTTTTTTGTATTCTTCGCGGAGTTTCTGAATTTTCGCGATTTCGTTTTCAAGGTCCGTTCGGCGCTCCCTGGCCAGATCTTCTTCAAGGTCTTTCAGCTTTTCAAGCGCTTTCGTCACTTCCTTCGTCGCTTCTTCGTCTTCGTCCGGATCCGCAAGCAGGCCGCCAGCGCTGCCATAAACGCCTTTTCCGTTGGATGCGGCGTCCAGGTCGCCGGCCTGAATCCTTTTCAGGCGCGATTTCGCTTCCAGGATTTTTCCGAAAACGGCGGACGCCTTCTTCCCGTTGGCTTCGATCTGCGCGACGGCTTCATCCTGGAAACCAAGCAGCGCCGCCAGATTGTTATGGAAACGATAGCCCATCAGCCCTTCGTTTTCGGCTTCGATCGCGGCTTTCTCGGCTTCCAGTGCGTCGATCTCGTTCTGGATCTGCATTTCGGCCGATTTCTTCAGCTCTTTGTTAAAGCTCCGCTGCGCGTCGGCCGTCAGGATCAGCTTTCCCTGGATCTTGTCGAGCATCGACCAGTATTTGCTGCCGTAGGGTTCCAACTCGTCTATGATCGATTCTGCTTCGCGCAGCTGGTCGGCCGTCAATGCTGCTTTTTTGGAAATCTCTTCCAGCTCCCGCAGCCGTTCATATTTCGCGCGGTCTTCTCGCCTCTGCTTGTCGCCAGCTTCGCGCAGTTTCGACGCCTCTTCTGCCGCCGCGTGCTGCGCGTCGGCATACTCGCGCATTCTCTGTGCCGCATTCCGCGTGGAAATTGCGATCGTGGCCAGAACGGCCGCAGCGGCGGCAAAGGTGATTACCATCGGATTTAGAATGATATTCAGCGCGGCCATTCCCAGCGCGGCCGCCTTCGCGGAAACGACAAATTTCGCGAACGTGACGGCCAGTTTCACGGCCGGAATAATAAGCGCTTTCAAGGCGTGGCCGAGCATAAAAACGACCTTCAGCGCGGCCCCGATTCCCAGGGAAATATAAAGCCACTTCGAAAACGATCCGATCGCCTTGTCGTTTTCCGAAATGATCCGGCGCAGCCAGCCGCACACGTCGGACAGCTGTTCGACCATCGGCAGGAAGGAAACGGAAATCAGTTCGCCGAATGCCAGCGAAACGCCTTCCGCAGCGGATCCCAGGCGACGCAGCGCGCCGCCGATTCCCGCTTCCATTTCTTCGGCTTTCTTCGCGGTTTCGCCTTCGGCTTGTTCCAGCTTCTTCACGAAATCGTCGATCGCGGCCGTGTTGACGGCCAGCGTGCCGCCGCCCAGGGATCCGCGCGCGTCGAAAACCTTTTCAGCGAACGCGATCTGTTCAGCGTTCGTCATTTTCTCCATAGCTTTTGCAATATCGACGAGGGTGTCGCGCATTCTACGCATCGAGCCGTCCGCGTTCAAGGTCCGGACGTTGTATTGCTTCAGATAGTCGATCGTCTTCGGATCCGCCAGTTTTTTATAGCTTTTTCCAAGTGCGGTTCCGGCGAGGCTTCCTTTTATGCCCATATTCGCCAGAATACCAAGCGCGGCGGCGGTGTCTTTCAGATCAGCGCCAGCGCGCCGCGCGTGCGGTCCGGCCATCTTCAGCGCTTCGCCCAGGTCTGTCAGGGTTTGCGCGCTGCTGTTCGCCGTGACGGACAGAATATCGGCGATCCCGGTCATGTCTTCCGCCTTCAGGCCAAACACGCGCATGTTATTCGCGGCAATCTCGGCCGCCTGGCTAAGATCCGTGCCGGTCACGCGGGAAAGATCCATCATCGGCCGGATCGTGTTTTTGATTTCTTCCGGAGATAAGCCCATCCGGCCAAGCGCCAGCATACCGGACGCGACTTCGGACGCGGTAAAGGACGTTTCACGGCCGAGCTTTTTCGCCTGTTCGGTCAGGTCATTCATAGCGTCGGACGTCGCGCCGGTCACGGCGCGGACCATGCGGATCTGGTCGTCGAATTTCGCAAAAGATTTCATGGCCCCGATTACCGGCACATTTAACGCGGTGAATGCCGTGGCCATCTGGTTTACGACGATTTCGGCCGACTTAAACGCTTTCAGCTTGCCGTGCGCATGTTCAAGCCCTTTTTGCAGGCTTGCGTCGTCCAAAGTGAGCTTAATAAAGGCAGCTCCGGCCATTACTGCGCCAAATGACATTCCTGTGCTCCTGGTCCCGGTTTTCTTGTTTTCACTCTTTTATATTCGCGCCGAAAAAAGGAAAAACGGACAAGCATTTCGCGTTTTTCTCGAAAAAAGGCCGGACGCGCTCTTTGCAGCACATCCGGCCATAATCACTTTTTGCAGAAAATCGCTCTCAAAACTTCCCCCGATTCTTTCGCGTTCAGTTGAATTTTCGTCGCGTTCTTCTTCCGTTCGTGCTCTGCGAACGGGTTCAGCCGTTGCGGGTCAATCGGCGGCGCTCCTTTCTTCCTGTTCATGTTCAGGTGAAGCGCCAGAATGTTCGCGGTTTGCGCCCATTCAAATTCCCCCCGGCCTTCCTGCATCCATATCAGCTGCCGGAAGGTGAACGGATCGGGATTGATACCGAGGACGCCTGCGATCCGGTATATAATTTCTTCATTTCCTCTTCGATTTTCGCGTCTATGGTTCCGTCGTTCAGCGTCTTTTCCAGTTCCGCTTCTTTTGCCGCCGCGATCCGCTGCGCCGTCTGGTAAAACTTCATCAGCGCTTTTCGTTTCGCGGCAGGGGAAAAATTTATAATTTCTTCGATCAGCGCGTCGGTCGCCGCCACAAGCACGTCGGCGTCGAAAAGTTCGGCGAATTCTTCGTCCGAAATGTTTTCCTTTTCCGCCTGCTTCCGGCAAAGTACACATAGCACATTCACCAGCGCGAACGGATCGTCGATCAGCTTTTCCAGCGGTTCCGTCGAGGCTCTGCCGTTGGATTCCAGGGAAAGCAGATTGAGCATGTTGACGCCGGTTTCGTCCTTCACGCGACGGGCGCTGCCGACGTTCAATTCAAGTTCCCACTTTCTGTTTTTTTTGTCGGTAAAAGTTTTCATGTTTTCCTTTCTGGTTTAGAAAAACTCCCGCGTGACGTGGACGAGAACACGCCAGCGGGAGAAACCGAGGGGGACGGGTTTTTGAGGGAATTTCAGGAATTGCCGAGCCACTGCGGGTTTCGCGCGGACGGCGCGATCCTTGCGGTGACGGAAACGGCGGACGCGTCTTCGAGATCCTGCGTCTTGTTGAAGCCGGTGATCGTCCAGTCGGCGTCCAGGCCGTCGGAAGCGCTTTCGCCGACGAACAGGGCAAGCGTGGTCCCGTTCAGATAGGCGTTCAGGAGCTGTTTGTATTCGCTGTTCTGCGCGTTGTTGTAGAGCAGATCGAATTCCAGGGACGCTTCCTTCAGCGTGCCGACGTATTTGCGCCAGCCGTTGTTTCCGCGCGTGGTGACGTCCGCTTCGCCTTTGTCAAGATTGAGCGTGACGTTTTTCACATCCTGCATTTCGGTCGTGGCCTTCGTACCAGCCACGCCGATATACAGTTTGCAGTCCATACCAAGAACAATAGCCATTTTGTGTTACTCCTTCGTGATTGAGTTTTGCAGGCATTGATAGATAAACGGTTTCGTTTTTTGTAAGCTCGGTCCCATAAGGGGACGGGCGGCGATCGGAATATAGCCGTTCGTGTTCGGGAAACCGAACACTTCGACGATCGTGCGGGCGACTTTCTGCGCGGCCTTTTCGCCTTTGATCTTGATCGAGGAAAGCCAAACGCGCTTCCCCTTCATCGGCGAAAAACGCGAATATCTCTGGTACTGCGCGTTGTGGCTGTGCGATCCGCTGGCACGCGCCGCTTCGTATTTCTTCCCACGTCCGCCTTTCTTCATCTTCGCCGTCAGGGACGCCATAGTTTCGCCCCAGAATGCCGGACCGGTTCCGAGCTTTTTCGCGTAGTTCGCAATATCGGCTTCGGTCTTTATGTCTGGGAAACGTCCCTGCTTCCACCAGTTCGGGTTCGCGCCGTTGGCGGCCAGTCCGCCGAATTCGAGGATATTCGGAATGGGTTTGTTAAATACGTTGCGGCGCTTCTCCTTCAGGAAGCGCGGGCCGACGTATGCCGAAAAGTTGTTGAAATCAACTTCATACAGGATGGACGATTTGAAAACCGCGTTGTGTGCATACGGCGGTCGGCCAGGCGGTGAGCTTTTATGCTTCCGTCGCTTCACCATTCGCCGCGCGACGCCGCGCGCATACGCCGCGACGCGCTTCAACACTTGCCAGCTTCCCCTTCGGGTCGCCCGCATAAGCGGCTTTTCGTCCCATTCTGTCGTCACGTGCTTGTTAATCATCGGCCAGCACCTTTACCGTACAGGTAATGACCGACAGAAAAACACGGGTGGTCTTCAGGATTTCCGCGTCGTACATCGGGTCGCATTCGATCCGGACAATTATGGCCGCCTTCGTCGTCAGGGTCAGACGGTCCAGCGCCTTCATTATCGTTTCGACAAGCAGCAGCCGATCGTCGACGTCGGACAGCGCGATCTTTTCGACGATTCCGACTTCGATTCTTGCGCCGACGTCGGACCGGCCGCGCGCCAGCGGGTCGCGGCTGTAGCCATACGGCGTCACGACGATCTGGCGCTGTTTGACCTTCGACAGCGGAAGATCCGGCACAAAGTCGACGACGGCAGAAAGCGTTTCGGTGTTATAGGTGATCGTCGAAATGACGTTCACTATATCCTGCGCCAGCGTTTTTACGGTGCTACTGCTCGGCGTGCTCATTCGTCGTCGTTCTCCTGTTCCTGGTCGTTCTGCTGTTCGGTCGCCGGTTCCGGATCGCCGATATACTTCGCGTGGATCCGCATTTGGGTGTGTGTCTGCCTGGTATGCCAGCGCCAGCACGGTTCGTTGTTCGGCGCTGAAACCATGTAGACCTTCCCCGCCCAGATTATTTCGTCGCCCTTCTTCGGTTCGTCAAGGCTCCCCGCGTCGGAAACGCGAATAATGAAATCGCGCTGTTCGACGCGGAGAGTAATTCCGTTGCGGTCGTCGGTCCTGAAAAGTGTGGACCCGATTTTCGCCGGAATGTCGGCCGCGATCGTCACGCCGTCGCGTTGATACGTGATCGGCGATCCGGTGACGTCGAACATTTCGTCCGAAATGGAATCTACAAGATCAAAGATCGACATGCCGCGCCGCCTTTAGCCGAGCTTGACAAGAACGACGGTCGCGGACGATTCGGCCGGTGCGACAGTCTTGCCGCACGCGACGCCGCCCGAAGAGGTCGTGACGTAGCCGGAAGTGGTGTCCCAATTCACGGCAGCGCCGCCGGAAATGGCCAGGCCGCTTTCCTTCGGCATTTCATAGACGCCTTCGATCTGGATCGCGCCGGATCCGCCGGACGTGATCGGGTCGTGGGCGACGCCGACAATGCCGCCGAAAACGACGACGTCGTTCGCGGCGATATTTCCGGCGGCGGTGATGTCGATGGCCTTGCCAGGCTGAATGTATTTTGCGCTCATCTTAAAGGCTCCTTTCGATTAGTTTTTGCCTTTGTTGAATTCTTCGCCGCGATAATCCTGCTCGCGGATGCCGAAATCGAAATAGCAGCGGAACCACATTCCGAGCGTGTTGAAATCGGTGTCGCCGTGTTCGACAGTCGGGGTTCTGCGGCCCTGGAAGTAGCCGATCTCGAACGTGTCACACTGCGCGGGATCCGCGAAGAGATACCAGCCCGTGTCGGAATGGTTCGGGTACTTGGCGTTGTCGAGGTAGGGAGACGCCAGCGGTTCGATTCCGTATTTCGGAATGATGTTCGACGCGGGCGTGACGTCGTTCGCGCCAATCAGAAGCGCGCTCGTGGTGAGACGCTGCGCCAGCGGGAACAGGTTCGTCGGGACCAGAAGGAATTTCGGGAAAACGGCGATCGGCTGGCCGTCGCTGTCCGTCTGGTTCAGGAAAAGCGCGATCGCTTTTTCGAGGCTGTCGACGGAAAGCGCCGAGGTAGTGCCGGTCTTGTAGTTCTTGTGATCCGCGTGGAACAGCGCCTTTCCGTCGGCCTGGGTCGGGTTGGAAAGCAGGCGTTCAAAGAAAACCTGGTCGATCTTGCGCTTGGCGCGCATACCCATCGCGGTCGGGATCTTCAAGAATTCGCCGAGGTCGTCGTTGTAGATCATTTCGCGGGTCAGGACGAACAGTTTGCCGTAGGTCTGAAGCTGGTTCGTCGCCTTGTCCTCGCCGAAAGATCCGGACTTGATTTCACCACTCGGGGAAACCTGTTCCAGATCGCCGATGTCGGTCAGGCGGTAGCGCTCCGAAACCTTGAAATCATTGAGGTCGCCAGCGCTGCACAGCTTTTCGGCGATCGATTCCTGGGCCTGGAAAGCCTGAAGGGACCGCTTGTTCGCGACGTTGGAAAGAATGCCAGGAAGAACGGCCGAAGAAAACGCGGCCTTGATCGTGTCGTTGGAGAAACCGACGCCGACGTCCTTGCCGCCGATTCTGGCCGCTTCGATCATGACTTCCTTCAGGGAAATTCCGCGAAGATGATCGTCGGCGACGTCCATGGCCTGTTCGCCGCAGCTGGCCTTAATCGTTTCTTCCTTGATTCCGACTTTGAAGCACAGCGCCGCTTCGAGCGTCTTTTCGTCGATCGTCGGACCGGTGCGGATGATGATGTTTCCGCCGCCGTGCTTCGCCTTCAGGTCTTTCGTGACGGATTCGACGCTGGCGATCACGTCCTTCGTCTTCTGTTCATCCCAGCCGCCCGCGATTGCCTTTTCGCAGATTTCGGGATAGTCCTTCGTCGCTGCCTTGATCGCTTCGATGCGTTTCACCTCTTCGGCGCGCGCAGCTTCGACGGCTTCTTTGGCGGCCGCTTCTGCCGCTGCGCGAATGGTGGCAGCGTTGTCTTCTCCCGCATTGATCGCGGGGGTTGCCGCCGGAGTGGCGGCGGGATCTTCGGTCTTTTTGTCCATGTTCGCTCCTTTACTTTTGGGGTTGTGGACGTTGTTTTGTTCAAAACTCGCCGCGATTCGCATGTGAGTTTCCATATCAGCACCGACGGCCACGACGGAAACTTCGCGCAGCCGCGCTTTCTTCACGACCAGGTGGCCGCCCTTAAAAGCCTTACCATTGATCGTGCGTTCCTCTTCGTCCATCATTCGTTCGGACGTCAGAATATCGGCCCCGATCGACAGCTGCCAGTCGTATTTTTTGCCCTGTTCGACGACGGTTTTTCCGTTCTCCGTCGAAGTGTCGATCCCGCCTTCGATCAGCAGCATTCCGCCTTCGACGCGCGCCGTGACGACGCCCAGCCGTGTCAGCGGGTGATTTTCGTGCGATAGTAAAAGCGGAATTTGTGGGGCGATTTCCATTCCCTGAAGATCGATCACCAGCGGAATGTTCGACCACCATTGATTCATTTCTCCGCCAGAATAGGCGACGCCCGCCACATTGGCCAGGTCTTTTTTTGTTTCGGCCGCTTCGATCTGAAGCGTCGTTATCAGGTTATTCGGCATTGTCGTCCGTGTCTCCTTTCGGTTTTCCCGTTGCGGGTTCGTTTCGATCCGGCAAGCCGTAAGCCTGCCGCAGTTTTCGTTCGACGGCCTCTTCCTTTATCCGCTGACGCAAAACCTTCATGTAATCTTTGCCTTCAGCGCCGCATTCTTCGGCCAGTGTCGTCGTTCTGGATTCATTCAGGCGGACCGATTGCGCGTTCGCTTCTTTCATCGGGTCAACATGCGAGAAACCATCGAACATCCATTCGTGATCGATTTCCACGTCTCCGTCGTAGTCTTCAGGATAGAAAATCCGATCCAGGCTTTCGTATGTTTCCAAAATGTCGTCCAGCACGACGTCGGCGATCCGGTTTCGTTCGCCGATTATCCTTCGGAAATAGGTTTGATGATCGAGGCGGCCGGACGCATAGTTGTAGCCGCTGGAATCTCCCAGCGCAACATTCAGCGGCATGGAAAGCGCACGCGCCGCTTCACGCATTTTCGCCCGCACAAATTCAGAAAACGTGCTGGTCGGCTGTTCCGACTTCAGCTGCGAGGCCGTCCAGCCTTCCGGCAGCGACAAGCCCGCATTTCTGCAAAACTCGATCACGGTGCCGGGGTCCAAATGCGTCACGCCTTCGCCGTCTTCATTCGGCGGAAGGTTCGTTTGAAGCAGGAAGGAAATTTCGGCGGCCGTCTCCGCTGCGGCCAAAACGGCATTTGTGAAGCGCCGCAGATCGTTGAATATCGGAAGGCTGGACGCTATTTCCGAAATGCCTCGGTGCTGGCCCGGACGAATGATATTCGCATAATGAATAACGGCTTTTGCGTTCACGGTGTAAGTTTCGAGCGTCGAACGGAAACCGACGGATCCAGGATGAATACGCCAGAAACGATATTCGGTCGGATTCCCGTATTCATCATACAGGATCCCGTCGACTTCCTTCGGGTTCCCGTTTTCGAAATATTCTGGCACGAATGAAAAATTGCTGGTCCCGATCTGCTCGGATTCAAACAGCGTCAAGTCGAGTTTCACAAAGCCCTTGATCTTCGGGTTGATCTCTTTGCGGATGAAGACTTCGCCATCCTGCGCTTTCGCACGACGGGCGATCTTCAGTTTCTCACACAGCCCGACGGCCTTGCACCAGTTTTTCCAGCGTCTTTCGCGACGTTCCAAGCGCTTTTCCCATTCGGCCGTCTCGTTTTCGTCCAGATAGCCAGGCGGGGAAAGCTGAAGTCGCGGTCCCGTGCCGATACAATCTTCCGACAGTGTTGACAAAATGCCTTCCGCGTAGCTGTTATTGGCGACTTCGTAACGAGCACGCGAAATAATGATCTTCCGGACGTCAGGAGCCAGCGCCGCGTCGGCCGACAAAGCGTCAGCGCCGCGCCAGTGGCGCATGGATTCCGACGATCTGCTGGCAGCATCGAACGACGCCCGCACGGGAATATAACGCGTCGTCGTCTTCATCGTTCCGGCCCCTGCGTCGAAATTCTGGCCATAGCCAGTTTCCCGAACGGGTTCTTGGCGGCCGCCTTTTTCAGATCCCACTCTTCCTTCTCGGCCATTTGGTCCGGATTAAAAAAAGTGACCTCTTCGCCGTCGGTCTTGATGGTCTTCACGCGTTCGCGTTCGGTGTTTGCTGCCATAGATAAAACTCCTCGAAAAAATTGTTTTCGTCTTTTATATTCGCGCTCAAAATGCGAAAACGGGACAGCAAAAACAAAAAATTTTCTATCTATGCGGCAAAATTCGTTTTCCAGGCACGATTTTTTTCGGCAGCTGCGCCGGTGCGGGAATCGGAATCGGCGTTTTCTGGCCGTCCTTCCGGCCATAGTCGATTTCACAGCCCAGCGTCGAAGCGGCTGCCATACATCCAACAATTCCGTCAAGCCAGTGATTTTCGCGGCCAGGAATCAGTTTCCAGGCATCGACGCGGCGGCCGCCGCCCTGCGTCGGCGTCGAAACTTCGGCGGACCAGTGTTCCGCGATCAGGCGGTGTTGTTCCTGGTCGGATCCGAAGATTGTCAAGCATCCAGGGTCGCCCGCCGTCGTGAAAAGCCGCGATCGAAAAAAACTTTTCCAAAAGTTGGTGTCGTACTCAAAAAGACGGGCGGAAAGCTGGCCGCGAATACGGAAGATTCGCCAGTTAAATCCCAGCTTCACGCCGGTTTCACGCCGATATTCGGAAAACGGCCTTTGTGCCGCCGTGATCCCACGTCCCTTCGACGGCAGCAGGATCCGCGCGAACGGTGATTCCTTGCAGAAACGATAAACGGTCTTTGTGGAATCGCCCCAGGCGGAATCTATGACGCAGCGTTCGACGTACATTTCGGCCCCGTCTTCGCGGATCCATTTTCGCGCCAGAACGTCGCCGGTCAGATCCGTCAGCGCCGAATAAATCGCGCCTTCAAGCCCCGCATTCGGATATAACTGCCGGAAACTCGGCTGCGCGTCCTTCAGCGCGAAATAACGCCGTTTCTGGTCGGGGTAAGCCCCATAATCGATTACCCAGCCGGTGAAATTGTCGGCGAATGCGGCCGCCAGCCAATACAAAAGTTTTCCCTGGACGTCAACGAAAACGACAACGTGTTCGGCTTCGGCCGGAATGTCGCCGCGTCGCCGGTGGTTCATCCGCGCCCACACGTTTTCGACGGTGATTTTCTCCGTTTCGGCGTCGTCGTCCGAAACTGGTTCATTCTGGTATTCGGAACAGAACGTGTCGCGGTCGCGGAAATAAAGGTCCATAGCATACTGGATCCCGCTGGCCTCGTCCGGTTCGTGTCGTTCCGGCCAGGAAACGCACGCCCCGTCGTCCATTTCCTTTCGGTGCTCCTGGTAAAACTGCGTGGCCGCGTCGATCGATCCGTCGTCGCGCAGTGAATCGGCCCAGATTTCCGCGTATTTTTGCCATAGTTCCATGTTCTTCGGAAAAGAGATCAAAAGGCGGCAGCGCTCACCGTTCCATTCGGGGTGTTTGTCCTTATTCAATATTTCGTCGGCCATATCACCAGGCCGGATCACCGTGCACGGCATGACGCCGGATATTTTCACGCCAGGACCGGCAAGCCCCAGGATCGCGCCGGACAGAATACGCAGCCGCTTCCGGTTCTGCTCCGGTGATGATGCGGATTCGTCCGTTTGGGGGTCGTCGATCAGGACCAGATCGGGACGTCGGCTTTCTCCGGTCGCGACGGCCGCTTTCATGCCGCGCAAACGGCCGGTAATTCCGCGCGCTTCAATCACGATTCCCGACGAAACGGATCCCGTGATTGTCGGCAGCACGATTTCGCCGTCGGTCCATGTGATACGGGTGCGGACGCCGAGGCACGTCTGGCCGTTGCAGCGGTTCGCGATCCCTTCCAGCTTCCGGATCGGGTAGCAGATTTCCGGAAAATCCTGCATCAAAAGTTCGTTGCTTTCGATTTCCAGCTTAATTTCATCCAGGTTATCCAGTGCCGCGTCTTCCGTTGCGCCGATCACGACAACATATTTTCGGTGGCCGTAAACAGTGGCCCAGATTGCCGCGCGTTCGCAGATCGTCGTTTTGCCCGTCGAACGTGGCATGGCCAGCGCAAAAAGCCCGCCCTTCAGCACGGACGTCTGAATCTTCGCGATCACCTTTAGATGGTCTTTTGACCAGCCCATATAAAATTTCTGCGGGAAGTATGTTTCCAGGAACAGCTTCAGATTTCGACGACAGCGTTTTTTCCTTTTGGGGTCCACGACTGCGGGGATCTCTCCAATGTCACGCCCCGTCATTGAAGCGTCAGCGCTGCGTTTCCGTGCCGCCTCTTTGATCTCTTCGTATGTCCGCACGGCGTTCAGTTTCTTTTTCCTCTTCGCCGGTGCTGCGGCCGTCCGGTCGCGGTTGTCGATCAGCCAGGAAAGCAACTTCAGCAGCGAAACGGTCTTCCCTTTTGCGTCTCCGGCGATCCTCGCCGTTTTCAACAACTGCCGGATCTGGCCTTCGTCGGTGCCGAACGTTTCGGCCGCCTGTTTCGGGGTCATTTTATTCGGGTCGATCATGCTGCGCCCTTTCTTTCAGTAGCCAGGCGGCATATTCGATCGCGTCGATCGTTCCGTCCGGATTCGTCGGCAGGCCGTCGGCCAGGTCCCGCGCGATCTTTTCTTCGACGCCCGCAGCGGATCCCGTGCGCTTCATAATCACGGCAAGCTGTTCAGCCGTCAAGGCGGTCAGTTTGATTTTCGCCATTTCGCCAGTCCTTGTCGAATGATATGATGCCGTCGAAAAACGAGAAATAAAAATCGGCGATTCCGCGATCAATGGTCACGACGGTCTGTTCCGTTCGCGGGTTCGTGTTCACGTTCGCCGACGATTCGATCGCGAACGAAAATTTTTCGCCTATTCCGGCCATTACTTTGCTGTGATTTCTGAAAACTGCCAGGCGGCCGCCGCTGTCCCGTGCGATCTCGCCCATCTGGGCGTATTCTTCCGGATAGCTTTTCGGCAGGATCTCGCCGACGTAAAAATCCATTTGAGCGATCCGGCCCAGGCGGATTTGTCGGTGGAATTCCTCTATGTCAACTTTGGAAATACACCAGGTGGAGCACAAGCAGCGTTTCAGCCGCGTTTTCCGCAGCAGCCATTGAAGAAACGAAAAGGAATCGACGTCGCCGCCGGAAATGAAGTGGTAGGACGCGCCGATCTGCACGTCGTCCGGCAGGATCTCTTCAAGCATCCGTTCGCTGTTCAGCCGGTGGAACAAATGCTGATTCGTAATCGTCAGCGCCTTCGCTTCGATTTCCTGCTCGGTATCTTCGATCGTGTCGAAAAGTTCGTCCGGGTCAAACTCAATTTTGATTTTCTGCATTTTTTCCTCGTCGGGGGGTCCCCTTGCAAAAAAAAGAAAGTGTGTCAAATTTTCCGACTACTTCCCCGTGGGTGGACCCGCCGAGGGGGGTCGGGGTAGTACCTTTTACAATTTTTGAAAAATTCATCATTTCCCGCCCTTCCGCGTCTTCTGCGCGCTTTGCCCCTTCTGATCGACGAGAAACTTGTCGGCCGCCGTGATACCGTATGTCTTGGCAAGTGGAGCCAGCGCGCGCCGGACGTGGCGCAGAATGGTTTTTGGATGGACGCCCAGCTGTTCCGCCGCTTCCTTTGTCTTCCGGCCTTCGACGATCACGGCAAAACACATTGTGCGTTCCGGTTCCGCCAGTCTTTCGATGTACTCGCGAATGTCGAACGCGGCAAGCTCTTGTCTTGTCCCTATTGGCAGTTCGTTTTCTCTGATCGGGTCTTTAGGCATAGTTCAGCGGCACGGTCTGAAGGGTTCTTTTGTGTCGAAACGAGTTTATGATCCGGCGGCGCTTTGTCTTTATCAAGGCGCTAATGAACGTATGCGTGGAAGCGCGCTTTGTGCGGTATTGGTCCCTGTATCTCCAAACGTACAGCATCAAGTCTTGTTTTGTTTCTTCGTAGTCACAAAACGGGATCACGCGGTTTATCTCGCGTGCGTGAAACTCCGCGCATTTGTCGATATAGTCCAGGTTGTCGTAGAAAAAACACATTTCAGCGTCTCCTGTATGTTATATTCAGCGTTGCCAGGAACATTCGGGACAGTCAAAACGGGCACGGTTCCAGATTGTCGGACGTCACATTCCACGCCAGCAGCAGCACGGCTTCGCGGCCCAGGTCCGGCAGGATCACGTGATCGAAACCGTCGGCCGCGTCGTCGTAAACGTTCAGCATCTTCGTCACGCGCGCCGCCGGCGGGATGTAGCCTTCGATCCGCAAAATCTGTTCGTAAATATTCAGTTGAAGCGCATAATGCCAGAAATTACAATCCGGCAGCGCCGCCGTCGCCAGGTGGTTTCCAGTGCGGCCGCCGAAACTCTCGCGCTTCAGCTCCCGAATGTATTTCCAGTCAATGATGGCGAAATCGTCGGGGGCCTTCTGGGCCAGTAGATCGATCGATCCGGCAACCATGAAACGCGGCGAAAAAACCAGCTTTTCGGGTTCCAGCTTCAGGAATCGGGCGGCCTTTATTTTTTCGACTTCATGCCAGGCGATCCGGAAACGTTTTCTTTCGGCGTCGTCGCGCGGCTTATTCATCCGGTCATACTGGCCGAGGATCTGCCGTTCGCAGTTTTCATGGCAGCGCGTCCCGTCGTCGGACGCCTTTCGGCCGATCTCGTTCCATTCGGCGATCCATTCTGCCGCCGGTCTGCCGGTCTTCGCTTCTTTCGCGGCGGCAGCTGCCGCAGCGTCGAACGGCGGAAAAGCGCTTTTCACCAGCGTCGTCGCCGACGTGTACGTGATGGCGTTTCCGTCCATGTAGACGTGATCTTCTTCCGTGAAAGTGATTTCCAGCTTTCCGGACGGGTGCATGGCTTTCGTAGATCCAGGCATTAAAATTTTCTCCAAGCCGCCAGGCGGCGTTCGTTTAAGTGTTCGGTGGTTTCATTCAAGCGGCGGACCAGGCACGGCGGCGCAACATGGCAGCGCGGCGAAGTCGTCAACCAGTATTCGCGATCTTCCCAGGCGGCCAGGATTTCGGCCGCGCGATCGTCGCGTCCGGCCTGAAGCGCTTCCTGAATCGCGTCGAAATGATCGGCAGCTTCGATTTCGTATTTTTGCCGGTTCTGGAATGGCACGCGGGTCCGAGATAAAGCGATCCGTTTTCCGATAGCTTGAATGTCGGTTTTCATCGTCAAAACTCCGGAAAAAAGTTCGCATTCCGCCCAGGGGATCCAGGGGGGGACCAGG
>Ga0265299_10002796_pt1 | contig 17508 bp, 9 predicted proteins | sample AusTroGonzalo_MG_4_FD_193485 | JGI IMG/M metagenome (GOLD analysis project Ga0265299, IMG submission 193485) | Bovine rumen microbial communities from tropical cattle in Woodstock, Queensland, Australia - Gonzalo_02 | ecosystem: Host-associated > Mammals > Digestive system > Stomach > Rumen ... | reverse complement strand
CGTCTTGAATCACGGCGTGACGGATGACCAAGGCGACGACTATGCGATTGACCCCGCCGACATCAAGAAGATTTTTGAACGCGCCATCGAAGACAAGCTTTGGATAGCTCCGTTCGGCACCATCGGTGCCTACTACCGCGCGCACTTTATCATCGATCAAACCATCGAGACACCGACCGAAGACGGCTTTACCGTTGATTGGGATATTCCGAACGTATACATGCCCAAGAGCGTACCGCTCCGCGTGAACATCGACACGAAAAGCGTCGGCGAAAAAGTCGTCGTCGAGCAAAACGGCCAAAAAATTTTGCCCGAAAGCGACGGCAGCTACGTCATTGAATATATGGCGAGAGAACTCAGGGTGCGAAAGGCTGGCGCAGGCGACGAGCCGCCCTCAGCGCTCCCGAAAGCCGCCAATATTACAAACAGCACGGCCAACACGACATACACACTGTTCGACCTGAACGGAAACCGCCTCGGGACATCCAACGGGTTTACGGTTCCGGCGGGCTACCACAAGGGCACGTACATCATCCGCGCCGAAGTCGACGGAAAGCCGACAGTTTCAAAGAAGGTTTCGCGGTAATAAACTGCGAAAGGTGACCTAATACCGTATAAGGTGACCCCGGAATAAATCCGGGGTGACAATGTAGTGGGAAATTTTATTTATGACACGGGTTTGTATCATATTTATTTTACTCTAAATATTTTCTATTAAAATCTAAAGAAATTCATTGTAATTAGGCATTTTTTGTATTACTTTTTAAAATATGAAGCCAATTACTGAATATCAAGATTACCGCCAATACATGCGTGACTTTTACGAAGAACGCAAGAAGAAATCGTATTTCACATGGCGTGAATTCGCAAGCCTTTCAAAATTCGTGTCACCGACATACCTTAAGCTGGTCTGCGATGGCAAAACCCGCTTGAGCAAGCCCGGAATAGCAAAGGTCGCACACGCCATGGGACTCGAAGGTTTCGACTACACCTACTTTGCCTTGCTGGTCAAATTCGGGAACGCCAAAACCGAAAGCGAAAAAGAATCCGCCCTCAAGGAACTCGAGCAGGAAGCGCGCCTCAACAAAATCCGCATTCTAGATGCCGACGCAATCCGCTTCTACGAAACGCCCGCCTGCCCCATCATCCGCGAACTCGCCCCGCTTATGCCAGGTGCCTCTCTTGGCGAAATCGCCGCCAAAATCAAGAGCAAAACCACGGCACTCGAAGTCCAGGAAGTCCTTCAATTTCTCGCGAAAGCGGATTTACTCAAAAGGAATCCAGACGGCACTTACGAGCAGACCGCCAAAGCCGTAAAAGGTTCCAACGAAACCATCCCGATTGCAATCCGCACCATGAACCGTAAGATGGGAGAACTCGCCGTCCGTTCCATCCTCAAGGATCCCGTAGATGAACGAAACTTCTCGGGAATAACCATGGGAATCGACAAAAGCACGTACGAACGCATGGTCAAGGAGATTGACGCATTCCGCAAGAAAATCATCGCCATGGCAAACGAGTGCCAAAGCATAGACCAAGTCTACCAGCTGAATTTGCAAATGTTCCCGCTAACAGAAAAAACAAGCTCTTCAACAAACAAAAAGGAGGATTAATATGCACCCCATCAAGTTTTTTGCGCCATTATCCATAGCTGTACTTTTTGCCTGTTCCGACGTCAACACCAGCGGGACCTCGGAATACGGAAACACGATTGGTGACCGCGACCCGAACTTCGCCGATACCGGAAACAACGAATACATTTTCGGGGAATGCCAAAAGAACGCGCTTGATATAGAAAAAAATGTTTTGACAAAGACAGCCGACGTCATCGAAGTTCCCAAGACATATTCCGAAGATACGCACAAGGCCTATATCCTTCAAGACGGCGAAGGCCATTACCAAGTGTTCATCCCCAACATCAGTGATTATTGCTCTGTCCTAGGAAGGCTTTTGACGACCCGTTCCGGGGACACATTGACGATTGAATATGGGGAATCACTCCCATACTATAATGAAGAAACTGGAGAAACCATTATACTGGGTGTTGCAGTGACAACATGCGTTTGCTTTAGCGATCACTGGTTTAACATTGATGCGGCGGATAAGGACGTCAAGTACATCAAGTACGGGAACAACACTTACGTGATTACACCAAAGCAGGAGTGATTGTTAGGGGAAAGGTGATGCCGGCGCTTCGACACGCTCAGCGACCTTAGTCCGGGATGACAGGACAAAAAAAAGCCGGGGCAGATGCCTCGGCTTTTGGAATTCATTGAGAATCTAACGGATTACTTCACGTTGACGCGGTTCATTTCGGAACCGACGCGAACGATGTAGGAACCTGCCATCGGGACGCGGACCGTCATGTTGTTGCTCATCAACATGCCACCGGCAATAGCCTTACCCTGCATGTCGTAGACAGCGAACACGCTACCAGCCTTAGCACCGTTGATTTCGAGCTGCTGGCCGTTAGCACGGACGCTGAAGCTCGGCATCATGGAAACCTTGTAGAGAGCGCTCGGCGGTTCGACCTTCAAACCAGTGAGGAGAACCGGATCAACAGCAGTCTTGCTTTCATCGAGGAATTCAACAGCCTTGATAGTGATTTCGCCGATACCACCCTTGGCATCCTTGACTTCCCACTTGAGACCCTTGATGTTCTTGAGGATCTGGAAACCTTCCGGTGCGTTAGTTCTGCTGACCCAGTCGAGAATGTCGATCTTTTCACCACCAGAAACACCCATGAAGCCGTAGTCATACGGAGTCATATCATAGAGCACTGCCGTGTAATCGTCGGTGTTGTCGACATAAATGCCCGGTTCAGAACCAGCACCAGCGTTTTCAAGCTTCTTTTCTTCGTTTTCATCCGTGATGGTATTGAGGATAGCCATGCGGATCGGGCCAGTAGACTTGGCCGTCACGCGGATGTACTTGATATTGAGAGCGGAGAAGTCAACACCGCAAGACTTGGTAGCCTTGCAATCGTCCTTCTTGAAGGAAACAGCGATACCAGCAGACGGATACTTGAGCGTACCGGCAGCAGCAGCTTCCGGAGTCCATTCCGGTTCCGGACCGATATCCATAGAAGCGCGAGCAACGACAGAGCCATCATCCAACTTGTAGAGCGGAGAAGAACCAGAGTCCGGAACCATCTTGGTGCCGATACCGAGCTTGTCGTGGTATGCACCCCAGTTCCAGAGGCCAGAAACGCCAACAGTCGTGTCACCGAATGCCTGCTGAACACCATCACCTTCCTTGATGGACGGAGCCTTGGACGGATCCGGAGTGAACTTTTCAAAACCAGTCGTATTATAGAGGTTCGGCATGTTACCCGTCACGAGGAGGAGGTAGAGCATGTTCAAAGTTGCCGGATAGTACTTTTCACCCGTCACAGATTCGCCGCAGCCGTTAGCAGAAGCGCAGCTCTTCTTTTCCTTGAGAACCTTGTAAACCGTACCAAGGTAGGTCTTTGCTTCGGAGCTTTCGATAGAAGAAGTAGCAAGGCCGAGACCACCAGAGAACGTAGAAGAAACAAAGTTACGTTCATCGCTCAAGTCAGCATCATAGGAGTTGCTGACATAGCGGTAACCAGAGTTCACACCACTTGCAGTACGAGTTGCGGGGATGAGCCAATCAACAATCTTCTTGTTGAATGCCTGAGCCTTGGTATCACCATACCAGTAGTAAGCCCAAGCCATACGCCACGGCGTACGGGCAGCGTCATCATAGAAACCGATGTCGTTAGAAACTGCAGCGCTTGTCAAAATAGGCTTATGAGAGTTCCAGTCACACCAGTCCGGTACAAGACCCGTCTTGGAGTCCTGGCAAGCGTTCAAATCGGTATAAGCCTGAGAAATAACGCTGGACCAAGAACCACCAGCAACGTCCTGGAAAAGCTGGAAGTTAGCCGTTGTTGCATAGCTCGGGTTGAAACCGTCATTCCACTGGTTACCCGGCTTAATCTTGTTACTGCCAATATCATTGGAAGCAATCCAAGAGATAAGCGACTTGCCTGCAGTCAGGTATTCGCTGCTATTCCACTGCTTGGAAGCCATCACGAGAGCAAGAGCAGCATCGAAGTCAGCGTCAGATGCAGTACCCGTACCGCCACTGCAGCCGATACGCCAGTTCATACCACCGCCGTTGCTGCTATTTTCCTTCCAAACGCCATAAAGCTTCTTAAAAGTATCTTCTTCGTCCATGTAGACGGTAATCAACATACCGTAAGCAATAGCTTCGGAAACGGTAGAGCAAGTTCCTTCCGGAGCGAGCACCCAGCCATTGGAAGCCTGGTACCAAGCCTGCTTCCAGAGCTTGTAGTGTTCCTTGATCATGTCCGTATCGGCATATTCAATGATCGTGCCGTGCGGGTGCTTCATGTTCTGCGGGAACGGGAACTGTCCAGCAGAAGCCGTCACTGCAGCGAAGGCAGCAACGCCAAACATAACTTTTGCCAAATTCTTCATTATGAATTCCTTTTAAAAAAAGATTTCACCCATCCAAAGATAAAAGATAGTTTGATACCCCCCTGAAAATCAAGCCTAGTTTTGTAAAACTCTTGATAAATTGTGGAAAATCACACTCTTACACACACAACCCCGTCCATTTTGCCCCCCCATTTCTGTGACATAAGACAAGACTTTTTCAAAGGTTACATTTTTCTTACACAATATGAGAAAAATTATATACATTTATGAAAAACGCCTTATATATTTCACTTGGGATATAAAGGACTTGTGTTATGGATGAAAAGCGTCCTCTTATACTGATTGTTGACGATGTGGCTCTGAACAGAACTTTGCTGTCAGACGTTCTTTGTGATAAATACGACACCATCGAAGCAAAAAACGGTAACGAGGCTTTGCTTATTCTGAGGGAAAAAACTTCCGAAATCTCGCTGGTGCTCTTGGACATGGTGATGCCCGAAAAAGACGGCATGGAAGTCCTCACGATCATGAACAAGAACGGCTGGATCAACGAAATCCCGGTCATCATGATTTCGGTGGAAACCTCGCATTCGCTCATCGAGGGGGCCTATTCGCTAGGCGTCACGGATTTTATCGGCAGGCCGTTCGACGAAATGGTCTTAAGGAACCGAGTCAACAATACGATTCGACTTTACGCCAAGCAGAAGCACCTTTCGGACCTCGTCCTGAACCAGATTTACGAAAAAACGCGTAACAACAGCATGATGGTGACGATGCTCAGCCATATCGTGGAATTCCGTAACGGCGAAAGCGGAATGCACGTGCTGCACATCAACACCATTACCGAAATGCTATTGCGCGAACTTTTGCGCCGCAGCAAAAAGTACCTGATCAATTCCGACGACATCGGCATCATCAGTACCGCCTCGTCCATGCACGACATCGGAAAGATCACGATCCCAAGCGCCATCTTGAACAAGCCAGGCAAGCTCACGCCCGAAGAGTTCAACATCATGAAGGGGCATACCATCAACTGTGCGCAGATGCTCAACGCTGTGCCGTTCGGAAAAGACGAACCGTTGATGAAGTACGCCTACGATATTTGCCGCTGGCACCACGAACGTTGGGACGGCAACGGCTACCCGGACGGGCTCAAGGGGGACGAAATCCCGATAGCCGCACAAATCGTTTCGATTGCGGACGTTTACGACGCCCTCACCAGCGAACGCTGCTATAAAAAAGCGTTCACTCACGAAAAAGCGCTCGAAATGATCCACAACAACGAATGCGGCGTGTTCAACCCGCTGCTTCTGGAATGCCTCGACGCCATCGCCGACAGGCTCGTCAGTTCGTTGCAGACGTTTGACTGGGGCAAGCAAGCCGACAAGGACTTCTTCTATATCGCTGACTCCATGATGAAGGACCGAAACGCTCCCGTCTACAACCAGGCGTTTCGACAGTACATCAACGAAAGCAAGAAGAGCCACTTTTTCTGCTCCATGCTGGACGACATCATCTTCGAATACACGTACTCTCCGTCCGTGATGAAGATTTCGACGACAGGCGCCCAAAAGCTTGGACTCCCGAACACCATTACCGAAGACGAAAACCCGAATGGCGTTCCCCAGAACGAAAACTGGAAAAAGATCAAGAATATCTTGTTACGCCACACGACTCCCAAAGACATCCCGTACAGTGTCCGACAGACTTTATATATTGACGGTAAAAGTACGCCCTGCAAGATCAAGGTATTGCAGATCTGGAACAATATTCCTAACGAGGCCCCCGTACTCGCCTCCGTTTACGGGCATATCGACGTTTTACAACAAAACTAAGGATTAACTTTATGTCTCTCTCTGAATTTTATAGTTCCCTTGGCGAATCTCTCGATGAAGTTCTTGGAAGACTCGGCATGGAATCTCGTATTGTAAAGTATTTGGGCCTTTTTGTAAGCGATCCTAGTTTTAGCGAACTCAAAGAGGCTTTTGCCAACAACGACGTGAAGACGGCGTTCCGTGCAGCGCATACGCTCAAAGGCGTTGCCGCAAACTTAGGGCTGAACACGCTTTCGAAATCGAGCAGCGAACTCACAGAAGACTTGAGACCGCTTGCATTTACGGAAAATTCCAAAGCACTTTTAGAAAAGGTGGAATTGGATTACACCGTCGCCGTTGAGGGAATCAAGCAGTTGTCGTAACTGCATAAGGCGACCCCGTCCCGGAAAAACATACGAGGCGAGTGCCGCGCCAAAATGCTTGCATTTTGGCATGGTTGAGCCGAAGGGTGTTGCGCTTGCGCAACAAGTCCGGGATGACAGACCGGGGTGACACTGCGATCAAGGGCGGCGGAGAAACTTTTTTAACGAGTCTTCGAGCTGGGCGATGACGATGGGCTTTGCCAAGTGACCGTCCATCCCAGCTTCAATAGACTTGCGACGGTCTTCGTCAAACGCATTCGCCGACAACGCAATAATCGGGATTCGTTTGTCCGGATACATCTTGCGGATTTCGCGGGTCGCTTCGAAGCCGTCCATCACCGGCATCTGGATATCCATCAAAATGCAATCGTAATAGTCCGGGCCCTTTTCCTTGAGGCGTTCCACGGCGATGGAACCGTCCTTTGCAGATTCAACGGCAATGCCCGCACTTTCCAGAATATCTTTTGAAATTTCGAGATTCAGTTCGTTGTCCTCGACTACAAGGACCTTGAAGCCGTTGAACGAAATCGGTTCCTGCTCGGAATAGGCGAAACGCACCTGTTCGACGTTTTCCGGATTTTCCTGCAACTTCATCGGCACACGGATCGTGAACTTGGAGCCCTTCCCCACTTCGCTTTCGACGTCGATCGAGCCTTCCATCATATCGACGATGCGCTTGGTAATGGCAAGGCCAAGGCCAGTTCCCTGCTGCTTACTGACCGTCGACGTCCTTTCGCGAGAGAATTCATCAAAGAGGTGCAGCTGGTATTCCGGACTCATGCCGATACCGGTATCCTTGACGATAAACTGATACACGCCGTAACCTTCGCGGTCCGTCGGAATCTGGCAAACATCGACAGAAACAAGCCCGCCCGAAGGCGTGTACTTGACGGCATTCGAAACCACGTTGATTAGCACCTGGTTCAAACGCAAGAAGTCGACATACACGTAACGGTTGTGGATGTCATGGCGCAAGTATTCAAAGCCCACGTTCTTCTTTTCGGCAAGCGACTTGAGAATCGGGATGTAGTCTTCGCCGTTTTCGTCCAGATCGACCGGGTTCACATCGAGTTCCACCTTGCCGCTTTCAATGCGAGACATATCCAACACGTCGTTGATGAGCGACAAGAGATGTTCACTCGCCATCTTGGACTTGTTCAAGCAGTCCAAAGCCTTGTCCCGATCGTTAATGTTCTTGACCGCCATGTCGGTAAAGCCGATCATCGCATTGAGCGGCGTGCGGATATCGTGCGACATGTTGAAGAGGAACGCACTCTTTGCCTTGTTGGCAAGTTCCGCCTTTTCGAGGTTCGCCATTTCGCGCTTGGTTTCGGCATCGACGCTATGGAAACCCGCAATCATATGATTCTTGGAGGTCTCGTCCTGGACGAACTTAATTTGGTAGTAAATATCGTCGTTATCGACTTGCAATCTAAAGTTGACATAGTAGACGTGATCACGTTCGAGCGCCTCGAAAACCTTATCGCGCCGGACCGCATCACGGAAGGCATCGCGGTCTGCCGGATGCACAATCGAATTCACAAGGACTTTCAGGCGTTCACCGAAGTTGTCGATTTCGGACCAGCCGGGAAGATATTTTTCGAACCAAGGATCAAATCGGTAATGGATTTCGGAGAACGTTTCGCAATCGACGTACACCACGCAGCCGAAGTCGTCGGACAAACCCGAAATCACGGCCATGTCTCGGTTCGAGATGGCCTTGCGTTCGGCCTTTGCCGTTTCTTCTTCGTCGACGTTTTCGAGAGTCACCACAATGTGGCTATCGGAATCGGGAGTCTTCGCCGCCTTTAAGCGGTAATACACCAGCCGGCCATCAATGAAGAATCGGAACGAAACGGAAACGGCACGTTCTTTTTCAAGACCGCGCAGCATTTTCTCTTTGTTGACAAAATCCTTGACGGCCTCCCAGTCTTCGCGATAGACCACCATTTCCAAAGCCTGTTCAAAGCCTTCAAAAAAGTCCATGCAAGTCTTGGCATCCAAGGTCTTGACGACGCCGCGCGCATTAAACTCGATGAACGAGTTGTCATTGATGTCGACATAATAGATGTTGTCGAAGCCATCGCCCAAAGTATTTGCAATGTCGGAATACTGGTCGAGTTCACGCAAGTGCATCTTGAACTCCATCTGTTCCGTCACTTCGACGCAGCAACCTTCAAGACGGATACCCCGTTTATATTCGGGATTGCGATGACCGTGGTTCCTTATAAAAATGACACCGCGGGTCTGGTGATTCCAGGCGTATTCCACGTCGGACATTTCACCGCGAGTCATTTGGTCGATAAAATCGGCAAACTGCTCGTAAGACGTCAAGTCGACATTGTTACACCAGAGGTTATAAAGGTCTTCGGGGAGAGTTTCTTCGGGGAGTCCCAAAATCTGGAGAGTAGCCGTATCGGCATACATTCTGGGAGGGCGTCCTTCATCAAATTCGACAATCCACCAGCCAATACCAGCACTTGAAAGAATCGCACGCGTCAAGTCCGATGTTCCAAGTATGTCCATGGTGTGTATTTCTCCTACAAGATTCCCTTCTAACAACCCATTACGGTAGGGTCTTTATATAAAATACACATATTTTTTGGACTTGTATAAAAAAAGTGAAGACAAAGTCCCGATTTTAAGGGTCTCTAGCCCTTCGTCTTTTGTTTCTTTTTACGCCAGATCTTGAATTCCATGTAAAGTGTGCTCACGGTATAAATGAAGATGAGCAAGAGGATCGTGTTCTTGGGACGGTTGAGGTTGCAAATGCCCCATGCAAACGTGATAATCGGCAAATGGATCAAGTACGGGTAGAAAGATGCGCGACCGATGCGGCGCACAATCGAGATGCAGAAGAACCTCGCCAAGAATCCCTTGCCCGAAAGGAGGCTCAGCACGAACATGCCGTAAATGAAAATCGGGAGGCTATGGTGCATAAAGTAGTTGTAACCGGGATTGGCACCGGGACGCATGAGGAAGAGACTTCCGTACAAAGCGAGGAGCAACAAAGCCTGCGCAAATCCGCTCACATAATCTTTCTTGAGAAAGTCGAAGGCGCCCTCGTTGTGGAGGCGATAAAGGATCATACCGAACAGGTACTCGAAAACGCGAACCGGCGCGAACATGTGGAAGAATCGGTACTTGGCATCGAAACCCTTGAACCAAAGATTGTCCGTCGAGCCGAACACGACCGCCCAGAGGATTCCAGGAATAAACACGGCGCCAAACAGCACCCACAACGTGCGACGGTTCTGCTTAAAAAGCCAACGGCTGAACCACGGCGTAATGGCATAGCAAAGGAAAAAGCTCGTCAACGACCACGAAGGTTCATTGAGTTTCATCCCAAGATCGGGAACAATGGACCACGTAAGCGTAAGGTGCATGAGGAGGCTACGCCACGGGTGGAACATCTTTGCAAGGCCGGCCGAAGCGCAATCGCCAATTTCGGAAAGCGCAGGCACATGCGTGTAACCGCTCAACTTGAAAACAACCAACACGAACATGAGGAGCGTCATGAAGAAATGCAGGCGGTAAAGCTTTGCAATGCGGCTGAACATGAACGGAATCACCGGAATGCGACGGTCAGGGTCGCTGAACTTGCTTGCGAACAAGAAACCGGCCAGCACATAAAAAATACCCGCCGCAAAGGCCGGAGCCGTAATGATCGGCATGACCCACTTGCAATCGGACATGTACATGAGAGCACTAGAGCTCCCCAGATGAAGCATGACGATGTTGAGGCTTGCTAACAGACGCAAACCGTCAATGGCAGGAAAATAATTTGCTGGTTTCGGCATTTCGCGCCAAAAAGTAGAAAAACGAAACCATGGAATCGCGAAATACAACGGCAATATTACAATATGAACGTCCAAAAATCACAAAAAGGGGCATTTTTCATTTTTTAATGGGTTTTGAAGCTCCTTTTCAGCGCAATTTTCTTAAATTAATGTTATGAGTATCATACAGATACCATTTTAAGCATTTTTAAGACCATGAATAACGAGAGGGCAAAAATATTAATCGTCGATGACGACGCCATGAACAGGGCCGTGCTTTCGGATCTGTTGTGTGACGAGTATGAGATTATTGAAGCGAAGGACGGCGATGAAGCCATCCAGACTCTCGAAAAAATGGCAAAAGAAATTACGCTCGTGCTGCTCGACATGGTGATGCCTGGCCGCGACGGCCTTGAAGTCCTCGAGGTCATGAACGAAAAAGGGTGGATCAAGGGAACCCCGGTCGTCATGATTTCGGCAGAGACTTCTAGCGCACAAGTTTCCAGGGCATTCTCGTTGGGCGTGACGGATTTTATTTATCGTCCGTTCGACCAGATGGTCGTGCAGCACCGCGTGCGCAATACCATCGGGCTTTACGTGAAGCAGATGCAGCTGTCGGAACTTGTGACGAACAAGATTTACGAAAGAACGCGAAACAGCGACATGCTGATTTCGATCTTGAGCCATATTGTGGAATTCCGTAATGGCGAAAGCGGCTTGCATGTTCTGCACATCAACAAGATTACCGAAATTTTGCTCCATGCATTGCTCAAGCGCACGAACGAGTACAACATCAAGGAAGAAGACATCAGCACGATTGCGACCGCGTCCTCGATGCACGATATCGGTAAAATTGCGATCCCGAGCGAGATTTTAAACAAGCCCGGCCGATTGACTCCCGAAGAATTCGAAATCATGAAGCAGCATTCGATGAACGGCGCAAGGATGCTCGAAGCCATGCCGTTCTTCAAGAACGAACCCTTGATGAAGTTCGCCTACGAAATCTGCCGCTGGCACCACGAACGTTGGGACGGCCGCGGTTACCCCGACGGACTCAAGGGCAATGATATTCCCATTACGGCTCAGGTCGTTTCGATTGCGGACGTCTACGACGCCCTCACCAGCGAACGCTGTTACAAGAAGGCGTTCTCACACGAAAAATCGATCGAAATGATCCACAACAACGAATGTGGCGTGTTTAACCCGCTGCTTTTGGAATGCCTGGACGACGTCGCCGACCGCTTGCCCTCGGAAATCAACGTGGACCTCAATAGCAAGCTAAGCGATGCCGATTTTGCAAAGATCGCGAGGTTCTATTTTGAAAACGACGACGAAATTTCTGAAAGCACTATCTTCCAGAAATACAAGAACGAACATAAAAAGAGCCTGTTCTTTGCCTCTTTCCAAAAAGGCATTGTGTTTGAGTATACCTACGATCCGTCCGTGCTGAAGCTTACCGCCAAGAGCGCCAAAATGATCGGGTTCCCGAAAACGATGGTCGAACCCGAAAAGAAGAACGAGTTCTGGGGAATCATCGGACGAGACAACTGGGAAAACTTTACCCAGCTCCTGCACGATCCGCAGTTGAGCAACGATGCATTTGTATTCAACACGAGCATCATGGTCAAGGGCGAAAAGAAGCCCTGCAAGATCAGAGTCCAGCAAAACTGGAACAGGCTGGATCCGGATTACCCGCAGCTCGTTTCTGTTTACGGATGTATTGAATTCGTTTAACTTACTTCAAGAATTTTCTTAAAGCAACCTTGAGCTTATCGACATCGATAGGCTTTGCGATGTGTTCGTTCATGCCGGCTTCAATGGCGGCCTTGCGGTCTTCTTCAAAAGCATTGGCAGTCATGGCGACAATCGGGACGTTCTTTAAGTATTCGCTATCCGCAGCCCTGATACGGCGGGAAGCCTCAAGGCCATCCATCACGGGCATCTGCACGTCCATCAAGACGACATCGTACTCGCCCGGCGTTACGGCAAAGAGTTTCTCGACGGCCTGCGCACCATCTTCAACGGAATCGATAACGAAGCCCATGCCTTCCAAAACGCTCTGTGCGATTTCGCGATTGAGTTCATTGTCTTCGACGAGAAGAATTTTCTTTCCGGCAAAATTGTCCGGCGCATCGACATTAGATTCGGAATCCTCGATCACGACGCCTGTGGCGCGGGCAAGAGTCTTGTGCATTTCGGACAAGAAAAGCGGTTTACACATAAAGTCTGTTACACCGGCTTTGCGTGCATCTGTTTCGATAACGGTCCAGTCGTAAGCGGTCATGACGATAATTGGCTTTTCCTGTGCGGTAAGGGCAGATATTTGACGGACGGTTTCGATGCAATCCATGTCGAGCAAAAAGCTATCGACGACAATGACGGAATAGCATTCGTTACGGCGAATAGATTCTTGCACACGCACAATAGCTTCCTTGCCGTACATAGTCCATTCAGCACGCATTCCCAAGCGGTATAGAATACGCGTAGCGCTAGAGCAGGCATTGTAATCGCTTTCGACGACAAGCGCACGTGCATTTTGTAGAGAACTCAACTGCGTCAAGTCTATTGCATGTTCCTGCGTTTTTAAAGTCAAATGGACAGTGTATTCCGTTCCCTTGCCCGGAGCACTCACAACATCGATAGTTCCGCCCATCATGTCGACAATCTTTTTGGTAATGGACATCCCAAGCCCAGTTCCCTGAGTCTTGGAAATAGTCGACGTGCGTTCGCGTTCGAACGGATCGTAAAGGACCTTCAAGAATTCGGCGCTCATGCCAATGCCATCGTCCTTGACATGGAATTCGTACGTTCCTGTATGTTCGTCACTCGAAATCTGGCGGACGAAAACGTGGATATTGCCGCCCTCCGGCGTAAACTTGACAGCATTCGAAAGCAGGTTGATGAGCACCTGATGCAAACGGAGCTTATCGCAAACGATGTTCTCGTTTTCGATGTTAAAGCTATCCATGTAAAGATGCAGGTGCTTGGCGCTTGCCTCCCCCAGGATAATCGTATTCAGGTCGTGCATGATTTCGGACAAGCTGCATTCGACATTTTCGAGACTAATCTTACCCGACTCGATACGACTCATGTCGAGAATATCGTTGATGAGCGAAAGCAGATGCGTGCTCGAAACTACAGTCTTGTCCAAGTAATTCTTGACGATCGTCGGATCGTTCAAGTTGTTCAACGCGAGGTTCGTAAAGCCGATAATAGCGTTCATCGGCGTGCGGATATCGTGACTCATGTTCGAGAGGAACATGGTCTTTGCCTTGTTGGCGGCCTCGGCCTGCAGCAAGGCCTTTTCCAAGAGCGATTGCTGCTGTTCAAGCGCCAACTTCTGTTCTGCAATCTTGGCGTCGAGTTCCATCTTTTGCGCCGTCATGTTATCAATAAACATGAACGCAAGGATAAAGCTGACCGGAACGCCGTTCTTGCGTTCGACAACAAACGTTGTCGCACGGCGCCATTCGCCCTTGAGGGCTCTGTAGTTGTATTCGCGCTTGTCGTCTTTTGCCAAGTATGATCGCATGTAATCGGCGTCTGCCATCTTGATCCAAGTATCGCGATATTCCGGAAGCACGACCTTGCTGAATTCAAGAACTGCCTTGTCGTACGGAGCAAATCCTCCGTATTCACGCACTTTGTCGTAGACGCTAGAATCACGGACACTTCGAACCGTATTGGCTTCGAGGTCCACGAAATAAACTCCGAAATAATCTTCGTAAAGCTTGCTATCGACGTAGCGATTAAGGATTTCGGCATCCTTGTCGGCAAAACAAAGCACGACAGCACGCGGTGCTTCATTTTCGGAGCCGACCTTCACGAACTTCATTTCGCCATATCGCGTGCCTGCGCCATCGTATTTTCGGTACTGCGTGACAAACGACTTTTGAGTTTCAAGTTGCGCTTTAATATGCTTGATAGAACCGACATCCAAGACTTTTTCCTTGTCGAGTTCATGGACAAATCCATCGACATACGTCTTGAAAACTTTAGAATAACATTTTTCGTTCTGGAACAGCTTTCCGTACTTCGATTCCGTATAGGCCGTTACCGTATAAGGCATAAACGTATCTGTTTCAAGATCTATGTAATAGACCGAAGTGAATTCCGTCGCGAGCACGTTTATGATTTCAAAGTTGCGCTCCATATCGCGTTCGCGCTCTTTGCGGGCAATCACTTCTTTGTTGATGTTCGCCACAGCGATAATGATGTGGTCGTCGGCCGCCTTGGACCAGAGCGCTTTTAAACGGTAATACTGGGCGTCGCCATTCACGACGAGCCTATATTCCACGGTCACGGATTCGTTTTCGGTCAGTTCCTTCAGCAAGTTTTCTTTTTTGAGGACCACGGCCATGCGGTCCATGTCTTGCGGGTAAACAACCTTCTTGATGTTCTTCGCGCATTCTTCAAAAAAGTTCTGCCCCGTCGTCACGAGCTTGAGCTTGACGGCACTCCCCTCTTGGTTGAACTCGTCGTACGATTCGTCGATCAAGTTCACGTAGTAGATGTTTTCGTACTCGACGCTAAGCGCATTCGCAATTTCGGAGAATTCGCGGTTCATCACGTCCGTGCGCATTTTTTCGTCACGGTCGGCAAAACCAAGAACTACTTGCGATGAATCTTCGTCCGAAATCCGGACGAACTTCATTTCGTAATAGCGGCCTTTTTCGTTTTTATAATCGGTTTCGAAATGGCTTTGCTTGGAGAGCTTTTCGCGGATGTTCTGGATGGAACCTGCGGCAAGGACGCGTTCGCGGTCCTCCTTACTCACGGATTCCTTGACGTACTTAGCAAACGCCTCGGAATACGATGCGTTGTTGCGGATTTTTTCTTCGAAGACGTTTTCTGTTTCGGACTTGACGTACGAAATCATCGCTTCGGTATCGAGATTGATGCAGTAAAGCGAGCCGTATTCGGAAGCAAGCGCCTGGATAATGCGGTTGCCTTCCTCGACCTTCATACGCTTGCGGACATCGTCATCGACGTTCAAAAAGCAGATCGCAAAATGTTCATCGTCTCGGCCGCGGGAAATCTGGAGCTTGGTGTAGCGTTCTTTGCCAGAAACGAGAATGCGAATGACGTACGAAAAACTTTTTTCTTTTTTGAGGCGATCGAGGATATAACCCGGAGTAAAGAGGATTTTGAGCTGCTCACGGTCATCGGCATGGACTTCTTCGTACATGAACTTCAGCACGTTTCGGAGGCCACTGCCATTACCATACTTTTTTTCGATTTCCTTTTCACGATAGTAAACGACATACGAGAAATCCGCGAGATTCACGTAGTATGCCGAAATAAACTGCTCATAAAATACGTCAGCAAACAATTCTGCGTAGGCAGCCTGTTTTTTACTATCGCTCATTAACCCTCCGAATCGTAAAAATCATTAAATAAAATACATCATTTTGCAGGGAAAGGGGGGATGTTTTTGAGGAATTTAATGCATATCACAGGGAGAACATGGACTGGATGTTTCGCTACGCTCAACATGACGTTTGGGGAAAGGCGATCCCGGAACGGGGTCCGGGAGGACAAAGAGGAACGACAGGCATGCAACTTGAGCCGTGTAAGGCGATCCCGGAACGGGGTCCGGGATGACAAAGCGGGAGGACAGGCATGCAACTAGAACCGTGTAAGGCGATCCCGGAACGGGGTCCGGGAGGACAAAGCGGGATGACAGGCATGCAACTTGAGCCGTGTAAGGTGATCCCGCAACGGGGTACGGGAGGACAAAGCGGGAGGACAATAAAAAAAGAACCTTCGAGTGTTACCTCGAAGGCCTTTGGGTATTTAAGGCTCCCTTTGCAGGGAGTTTATGGATTAGGAAATTTTTAGCGGACCACGCGGACGGTCTTCACGGCACCATTCTTCACAGAGCGGAGCATGTAGATACCCTGGACCTTGATATCGCTCGTATTCTGGAGCGTGTTCATGGCTTCGTCCATCGTGTAAGCTCTCATGCGACCGAGGCGGACACCGTTCATGTCGAACACGTCGTAAGCGCCGAGGGTCGGAACTTCGAACTTGACCTGCTGAGCGATTCCAGACGTACCCGGATCAGTACCGATCGGTTCCGGATCAGTAGCGTCCTTACCCTTCACGAAGGTGAAGTAGTCCACGTCGAACCATGCGCCAGTCACGTCCATGCGGAGGATGTGCTTGCCAGCGGTAAGGGAAACGTTAGCCTTGACCTTGTTGTAATCGTCGTAGTTTTCTTCGCCATCGTTCTTCGGGACGCTAAAGGATGCAATTTCCTTGCCGTCCATAGACATGGTGAAGCCAGACGTTGCGTTAGCAGAAGCCACTGCGGCAAAGAGCGTATAGTCACCAGCTTCCTTCACGTCAACCGTGTATTCGAGCCAGTCGCCTTCGTTGTTGTAACCCACAACGACGCCAGTAGCCTTGTCGTACAGGTCAACGCCAGTATCCTTACGGTAGTCGGAGTTGCCATGGTTTTCGGCATCGGCATCGTAGTAAGACTGGTTAGAAGTACCGTCTTCGTTCTTGCCCTTACCCGGAATATCGAAGTCTTCTGCTTCAACCTTGCCCGGAATGGCAATAGCTTCGCCCTTGAACGGGAGCTGCGGTTCAGGATCCACCTGAGTCAATTCACCCGTCGGAAGGCCTGTAGTATTCACACCCTTGTTCTTGGAGAGGTAATCCTTGAGCCAAGTCATAGCCGGACGGTCCGTAACCTGACCGTTGCTTTCCCTGATGATACCGGAGTTACCGCCAGAAGTCCAGGTAGCACCATAGAGGTAACCCCAAATGGTAATACCGGCGATATGTTCATTTTCCATGAAGTAGGAAATCTGCTGAGAGTAGCAGTTCTTCTGGTCGTTATCGTCGTTACTGGCGATATCGTATTCAGAGATGAACAGCGGAATCTGAGTCTTGTTCCAGATTTCTTCGATGGTGCTCTTGAGCGTATTGATGTTCAAGCAGGAACCGCCACCGCCCTGGCCACCCTGCTGACCGCCGGAAACCTGCATGTCGTGAGCCTGCAAGCCGTAGGCATCCACCGGAGCACCGGCTTTTTTCAGTTTCTGGATGAGGTCGATACCTTCATTCTTCTGCCACTGGACAGTGTTATAGTCGT
>Ga0265299_10002793_pt1 | contig 17512 bp, 9 predicted proteins | sample AusTroGonzalo_MG_4_FD_193485 | JGI IMG/M metagenome (GOLD analysis project Ga0265299, IMG submission 193485) | Bovine rumen microbial communities from tropical cattle in Woodstock, Queensland, Australia - Gonzalo_02 | ecosystem: Host-associated > Mammals > Digestive system > Stomach > Rumen ... | reverse complement strand
AGGAAAGGGGTGCAAACATGAATGGCAAGATGCCCAAAAGCGTAAAGACCGCATTGATGCTCGCATGTGCGGCATTTGTGTTGTGCGTGGTATGTGAACTTGCCCAAGAAGCCGTGTTCATCAAAAGGTTTCTTGGCTATGCGGATGGCTTGAACCACAAATCCGTGATATTGGCCGAGCCGGTGACAATGATGGCTTCGATCCTGATCGGTGCCGCATTCTTGATTGCATTGATCGTCGCGCTGGCGCTGGGGAAGAGCTGGGCGCGCAAGCTGTACATCGTGCTGGCGGTGCTGCAGTTTTTGTCCGTCGGACTGAACGAACTCATGTTGTTGCTGTCGTCCATGCATCCGGGCTTGGCTGTCGCCACTCAGAATCTCAATCGAACGGCGTGGTGGGATTGGGTCAATGTCATCATTGACATTCCCGTAGTGATCTTGCTTTTCACGCACGGCTCCCGTGCCTGGTATAGGGCGGACGTAACGCCGGAGAACAAGTGGCGGAATCGTTTCCAGTGCCTGGTATACATTGTGCTAGGACTCGTTTTTGGGGTGGTCGTCGGCGTTGTATGTGGCGTCGCCTCTGGAATTGCGAATCCGTATAAGGTTGCGGACAAGTTCCCGCGCATTCGCGTCGCCCAGCTACATGCGTTGGCTGACCAAGGGGACGCTCCGTCGATGTGGCGGCTCGGGAACTGGGAAAAGAACGGTTGGCTCGGCGAGAAGCATCCCGACACGGCCGTGGAGTGGTACAAGAAGGCGGCCGACCTTGGCGACAGGGGCGCGCTCAACGACCTTGGCGACTGCTACGAGAAGGGAATCGGCACGGAGACAAACTTGGAGGAGGCTGTTTCGTGCTGGATGAAGGCGGCGGAAAAGAAGCATTCGTGGGCAGCCTGCAAGGTTGCGATTCGCCATCAGAAGGACGAGAAGCAGAAGGAGGCGTTTGAGTGGTTCAAGAAGTCGGCGGACCTCGGCAACGACTACGGCTGCTGCAAGCTCGGCGAGTGCTACGAGAGGGGCTGGGGAGCCGAGACGAACGCAACGCTTGCGGCAGAGTGGTTCTTGAAGGGCGCGGAACGCCGTCACAGCTGGGGCATGGAAAAGACAGGAGACTTCTACCGAGACGGATATGGAGTTGAGAAGGACCTCGACAAGGCCCGGAAATGGTACGAGAAAGCCGTAAAACGCGGCAACAAGAACGCGCAGAAGAAGCTTGACGCGCTGCCAGCGGAGGACAAGTAGTTAAACCGGCAACGGCAGTGCTGGGCTAGGGGTGTTGGCGATATGCCAGTTGACATATGAACGAGAAAGAAGATTTATCAGGAAACGAAGCGGACACGTTTGATGCGTGGCTGTCAGAGCGTAAGCCTTGCGATGAGGATGATTGCCTTTTGCGGGAAGGCGCCGTTCTGTCCGAATACCGCATTGCCGCATTCCTCGGACGCGGTGGCTGCGGAGAAGTGTATTCCGCCCGGCACGAAAAGCTTGGCTCGATGGCGGCGGTCAAGATACTCTGCAAGGACACGCCGTCCATGCGAATGCGATTCGAGCGCGAGGCCAAGATACTGGCCGAAAGGCGATACCGTGAATTTCCGCAGTTCATCGCGTATGGCGAATACGAGGGGCGTCCGTATCTTATCGAGGAACTGCTTGTGCCGCGGGATTTGCCCAACACGGACAAAGAAGTTTCTGGGTTTCTTATCAAGGTCGCGACTGCGGTCGGTCGGCTTCACGGCATGGGATTCATCCACCGAGACATCAAGCCGGACAACATACTCTGGCGCAAGAGCGGCGAACCTGTGCTGATTGACATGGGGCTGGCGTGCCTTGACGGCGATGAGCGTAAGTCGGCGACGCCCGTGTCGATCGTCGATGGTAGGCCTCTCGCCGTCGGGACACCGGGATATGCCGCTCCAGAGCAGTTGATCGGCGGCAAGGTAGATGCGGCGACGGACATCCACGCGCTGGGCGTGTTGGCCAACGCCTGCTTTGAGAACAGACCTCCGAGCGAATGGGGCAGAATCATTCGCCGCTCTGCGAGCACTCTTACGTCGCAGCGATACCGCAACACCGACGAGTTCATCCGTGCGGTAAAGAACCGACATCGCGTCAGGTATTGGTCCATTGGCATTTCGGCTGTTGTCGCGCTTTGTGCTATTGTCGGGGTCGGAATAATGTCGGCGGGGAATTACTGGTGGGATTATTCGATGAAACTGTCAGGGCGGCTCTATCCGAAAGATCGCTCTTTCTCGATTCTTCCGATAGACGATACGGAGCTGATGCCGTTAGATGAGATCGGTATTGCCGGGTGGGGAATGGGCGGAACGGACGATTGCCCTGTCGTTTTCGTTCAGCGGCTTGCATACGCGGGGGACTTCGAACTGCAAAAGGAGCTGCAGAGCCAGCTTGGCGCGACATACGGCGGCCGGACGACGGTCTGCGAGGAAGAGGTGACGAAATCAGTCCTTCGCGTGGAAATAGACGACTGGCGAGAAGGCGAGCGCCTGCTTTACACCTACCGCAAGCTGTTTGTCGCGGGCAATGTCATTTACCAGGTCTCCGGACAGACGCAGATGCGCACGAAGGCTCGCGACCGCGCCAAGCTGAAAGCTGTCGTCGACAGCTTCAAGCTTAGGTAAGGAAGTCTGTAAGAAATGGTGTGTCTAAAGCCAGTAATGGATGAGGCCCTGAAGGCCCATGTATCGAAATCTCGCGGTGTGTGGTGGTTGCGGTTGGCACGGAGGTATGATATACTACGGCCTATCCAAAACGACTTAGCGTCCACGTAAGCGGAGACTCTTGTGAAACCTGGAAACTTCATAGATCGAGTTCAACGCCGAGGGGGATGCGCACACTTGTGCGTTCCTCTCCGGATTTCGATCTGGGCTTTCCAGGGCCTCACAAGAGATTCGGGGAGCGAACGCCTTTTTTGAATGGAGATTGACGCTAATGACGAAACGAATATATGTGCTTATGATGGTGGGAGCGATAATGGCTGGAATGCCGCAAGCGCTCATTGCTTCGCCGGATGACACGAACGCCACGCATACAATCGTTTTGCAGTTCAGGGAATCAGTCTTGGATAACTGGGGGAAACTCTCGAAATGGTGCAGAAAGACAATCATGCTTCATGCGGAAATGCCGTCGCTGCCCGAAAGCGCCTGGATTTTCTCCGACAAGCAATCTCAACGTAGAAAGATTCACGAGAATCTGATGGACATCCGAAAGCTCCTTCTTTCTACAAATGCCCAGACGATAATGGAGCGTATCGACGATATTGACGAGTGCATTGCCGACATCGACGAGGACATCCGAGAGGAGAACGAAAAGCGTGTCTTGCGTCCAGACAACCGGGCCAAGATCGACGAGGCGCTTGGTAAACTGCGCGAAAAGCGCAGGGCTCTGATGGCGCAACGTGAAGAGGCAGCGAAGACAGTGTTGAAGGAGTTGGACGCGCTTGGCCTTCGGATGTCGGGGCGCGCCGCCGAACAATGTCTGTTCACGGTCAATGTTGGCGACTTGATCGACAACATCATCGTAGCCAAGAACATCGGCGTTGTGGTCGAGAACTTAAAGGAGCTACTCGCGACGGGCGATGTCACGGCGGCGAAACGGTATTTCGGCATGTATGTCGTTATGGTCGAAGTTCAGAAGGTCTGCTTTGACGAATATCTCGACAAGAGCCGGAATGGCGAATGGCGCAGGCGGCTTGCCCAGATATGCGCCGATGCGTCCGCAGAACGACAGAAGGCATTGGAGTTGGAGCAGGATGGATCGTTCACTGAGCAGCAGAGGGCGGCATTCCGTCGGAATGCGGAGGTCAACGCGGCGACGATTCAGGCTGTCGAAGCGTACGTGAAGATTCTTGATTCCCACGAGGCCATCATACAGAAGAAGGCGGATGAGGCGGATCGGATGCTGCGCGTGGCAGATAATTCGTTCAAGACGGTGTCCCTCGCGGACGATTTCCTTTCGCTCGTAAAATCGAACCAGGATACGTTCGATGCATTGCTGCAGCTCCAACTACCGCCTATAGAGATCTTCGACGACACGTCGCTTCAGGCCGAATTCACGGCGCTCACAAAGAAGCTTCAGGAACGGAATTAGGTTATATGAAGAAAGAAACTCAGGCGGTAGAGTTTAAGCAGTCGTGGCACGACGAGTATCTTGAATGGATATGCGGGTATGCGAACGCATACGGTGGAACGCTCTATATCGGGCGAGCCGATGATGGAAGTCCAGTGGGCGTTGCCAAGGCAAAGGCGCTTATGGACGCGATTCCATGCAAGATTACGGACACGATGGGAATAATTGCCGATGTCAATCTGATAGAAGAGAATGGGAAAGACGTAATCGAAATCAAGGTTGAGAAATATCCGTCTCTCATCAGCTACCACGGAAAGTACTTCTATCGTTCCGGCACGACGATGCGGACGATAACCGGCAAGGAACTTGACAGGCTAATCTTAAAACAGCAGGGAATGACATGGGACTCGATTCCGCTGCCCAAATTGAAGATCAGCGCCCTCGATCAAACTGCAATCCGCTATTTCAAGGATGAAGCTGTCCGCCGCAAGAGGCTGACGCGCGGCGAGGCAAATGTTTCCCGCGAGATACTTCTTGACAATTTGCATCTGATTGACGAGGACGGATTTCTTGAAAGAGCGGCAATGATGGCGTTCCATCGCGACCCTGAAAAGTGGGTGACAGGGGCGTATGTGAAAATCGGATATTTTGAGACTTCCGATGCCGATCTCCGATATCAAGACGAAGTCCACGGGCCTTTGATACTTCAGGCGGATAAGGTTGTTGACCTTGTTTACACGAAGTACCTGAAGGCGCTCATCACATACGAGGGTATTCACCGGGTGGAGCAGTATATGTTTCACAAGGACGCCTTCCGTGAAATTGTGCTTAACGCCATAGTTCACAAAGACTATTCCGGGTGCAATCCCATCCAGATCAGCGTATATCCAGACAAGATATACATTTGGAACGACGGGACGTTTCCATCTGAATTGAACACGGAGGCCAAGTTGTTCGGGAAGCATTCGTCCAAGCCGTTCAACCCGAACCTTGCAAACGTATTTTTCAAATGCGGGCTAATCGAGGCATGGGGGCGCGGCTTTGAGAAGATTACCGCCGGATGTGAGGAATACGGCGGGGTGCGCCCGACTTACGACATCGGCGAAAGCGGCGTGATGGTGCTTTGCAAAGCCTGCCCAGCATATAAATTGCTGTTGGATAATGGTGCTGAGTCCACGGCCTCTGCGAGGACAGGAGACTCTCGGAAAAGTATACAGAAAAGTATACAGAAAAGTATACAGAAACTTGGAAGAACGGATGCGGAGATTGTCCGAATAATGACAAGCAATCCCAACATTACGACCATGCAGTTGGCTGAAGAGGTCGGGATGTCGCGCATAGGTATTCAACGGGCCATCGCACGGTTGAAGGCAAAAGGTGTGGTCCGACGCATTGGGTCAGACAAAGGAGGTCATTGGGAGGTTATATGAACTCGACAATCACAAAAACAGTCGCGGCGTTGGCAGTTGCCAGCATGGCGTTTCTTGCACTGGTTGGTAGGGCGGGGTGTCCTCACGCCGCCGGATCGTCTGCCGTCCCGCGCCCACCGAAACCGGCGTTCTTCTGCAAGTACTGCGGATTCAAGGCGTCAAGCATTTCGTCGCTCACGGCCGTTGCCTGTATCCGCCACCCAAACGGCCCACACAAAGGCAAGCATGCACTCTACGAGGGAAGTGCTAAGGACGCTTACTTCTGCAAATATTGCGGATTCAAGGCATCAAGTATCTCGTCGCTCACGGCTTCTGCCTGCATCCGCCACCCCAGCGGCCCCCACAAAGGCAAACACGAACCGGCGTTGTGAGATAGTCAAAGGGATAATATTATGAAGCTGATAGTTACAGGTGGAATGGCAATTGCTGTTGTGTTTTGTGTGTTGATGCCAACATCGGCGGCTCCCATGTCCCCAATGAAACGCTTCAAAGCGCAGATGCATGAAAAGTACAATACGATGTTCCCACGAAAGGTAATTGATGGTTTTGCCGAAATGGAGGTGACGCATAGGAATTTCGCAAAAGAGTTGGAGAAATCGTGCGGCGATAATGCCATAAGATGGTATAAAGAATATGGAGATTACTCAGCACTGGGAGCATGCGAAAGAAAGCGTGTCATAGATGGGATGAAAGCGTTGGATTCGGCACTTGGCGAAGGGTGGGGCGAATACTGGAAGATGATAGATGATGAAACCCATAGGATTATTGTCTCGGACATTCGTGTGCTTGAAAGCTTTGTGCGTAACATAAATAGGGCTAGAGAAAGTGAAAATACCTCAGAGAGATTGACCTTTTTAATAAAACACCCTAATGCACTTGCCTTAATAGACAAGTATCCTGGCATTTTAAAACTTGTTGACGCCGATGTGGCACCTGCCGCATTCGTTTTGCGCAAGTTGAAATTTGACGAGATGCGCGATGTGGATAAAAGACAAGTTCAGAGTTCATTGGCTAGGCCAAACGCTTTCTTGGATATAATTAAAGACCCGCAACTAAGGGATGTGTTTTACGAAGTCCCGTCATGGTTATGCATGATGGAGCCTTCCCTTTTTTCTGTAACAGATGATCATATCGCTGATCTTGAGATAAACAGAAATCGCATCGTAACACTCACTGCGCATCTTGAAACCATATTGGAGCGAAGAGCGTGTGGCTTAAAATGGGATGAGATAGTGTCGGATTTGAATGCAATTCTTTCGTATTCTCCAAAACGTGCCGATTTAAAGGATGAAGATTGGATGTCATTGTTGCTTGCGACAAAGCCCGAAAGCGACAAGATGATGAGCCTGTTGTCCGCATATCGGCATGATCGGCGAGGGTTTGAAACAATCGAACGCATGACATCCACTATCATGCGGGATATGAATGAATATCCGCCGACAAGTTTTTGCGTGCTACTCAAGTTGATTAGGAAAGGAAGCTTGATAGAAGACTTTGAATTGCTTGTTGATATATGCCAAGAGATTGGGCTTAAATCGAAAGAAGGTGAATATCCAATCGTGATGATGATTCTGGCATCCGCTCCGAGTGCCGATGATGATTTTATGCATTACCTAGGGAAGCATCGTGCGCGGTTAATTGCATATCTAAGCGACTGGACTTACGGTACATCGGTAGAAGAGCGTTGGGGACGGGCAAAATTGAACGATCTCGAGGATGCAAAATATGATGAGGGTGGTGCCAAAAAGTTTATCGAGAAGATTCCTTGGGCAGGGGGCGTTCTTAATGTTGGAATAAAACTTGTAGAAGGTTATCCTGTCACTACGGCAGAATATCTGTGTGCAGGGATTGATGTTGTAGGCTGTCTGATTGATGTTATCCCGGGTGGAACAGCGGGGAAAGAGGCGTTGAAAGAAGGTACAAAGGAAGTTGCCAAGGAGAGCGCGAAAAAGGCGGCGGAGAGGATCGCGAAAAAGACGGCCAAGGCGATTGTGAAGAAAAAGACGAAAGATAAGCTGAAAGACGTTGCCAAGAACGTCGGTAATTATATTGATGAAAATCGTGATGGGATAAAAGACTGGGCGCAAAGGATTGCAGAGTTCCTTGATTCATATAGAAACAAAAACAGTCACAACACTCCCGCCAACACAATCATTGGGGACAGAAGAGTTCAAAGGGAGGCAATGATAAGGGCGTTCGCCCGGCAATGGCCGATGCGGGAAGATCTATCTTTACGGTGCATAAATGCCTTTGGAAATTCAGAGGTCATATATGCACCAGAGTCTTATGAAAAGTGGGTTGCCGATTTTGATAAACAGGGCGGTTCGATTCTTTTGACAACTTTGGAGGTGAAGTGATGAATCAAGAAAAATGGTTGATTGCCGTTGTCGGTACCAAGAGTTCAGGCAAGAGCACATTCCTTGCCCGTCTGTATGGAAGTCAGGTTGCGCAAACGGACTCGGGTGCCAGTTATTTGATATCGTTTCCTGTCGCATCCGAGTCGGATGCTGAGAAGAAGAAGTCTCTCGAAGAAATAGAGTCGTTATGGAATAACATAAGCAACAGCGAGGACAAGGAAAAGAAATTCAAGACGGTTTATACCAACGAATTGACGTTCGGTGTAAGCAGCAATGGAATTGAGCGTGAGATATCTACGGCAGACATTCCTGGCGAGGTATTCGATACCGAAGCAAGCTATGACAGCAATGAAGAATTTAATCGGGCCTTTGAGGAGCAGCAAGCAAAACGGCGTAAATCTGGAGATTCTGGCGACACTCCAGTGGAAGTGATTGAGACTGCAAAAAAGAAGTTTGACGAGAACTGTCCACGATATCGCGGTGTTGTGATAATTGTTCCGGCAGACGAGTGGCTGACGAAAGTTGAACATGGCGGACTCGTTTCAAGAATGATGTCGCTGCTAAAGAACAAAAACGATGCAGGCGACGATGTGCTTAAATTGATCGTCGTGACGAAAGTTGAGAAGGCGATTCGTGATGGAAAGATTTCGCTTCGGAAACTGCATAAAAAGATATTAAAGACGGAAGACGATCTTGCTTCTGCTACAGGGTCGTATGTCCGTTGTGTCGCGTGTGATTCTCTATGCGATCTTATTCGAGATGGAGGGAGATGGCGGTTGCCCAATGTAGGTGAAGAGCGGAATATGCCAAGCGGCGTCATGTCGCCATCAGAGGCGTTGGTGTCGTTGTTTGACATTCCGGTTTACCTTCGCAAAAAAGTACGTAATCGACTGATAAGAAAGATTTCGCTGATTGCGGCATCTAGCCTTGCTGTATTGTTTGGACTTTGGTGTTGGATTGGTGTGAGTGCCGATAATTCTCGCTACATGAATATAGTGGGTACTCAGTATGAAGTGCGTGATGGCCTTGAAGAATATCTGAAAGCTCCATTTTTCGGTAAGTTAGGGTTCCCCTATAAGGGCCATACTTCGGAGGCGCAACGGCGCTGGCGAAGTGTGGTCTTTGATGGAAGAAGTGGAACATATTACAAGAGAGATGATCAAAGCAATACAAATCTTGATGAGAAAAGAGTTGAACTTGATCGCATCAAAAAAGATGGATTGTTTAAGTTCACAGACAAGCAGTTGTTCGAGAGTTTGGAGTCGGAGTGCTTGAATCGATCTAAGGAAATCAGGGCCGATTTCGAGACAAGAATTGCACAGGCAGTCTCAAATCTATATGTATGTTGCGAAAAGGAGGATGACTTGACGCTTGAGTTGGTCTGTGATGAGATGCCGTCATTGTCGAATCGTGTGTTGGAGGTTACCTATCAAGAGCGAAGGAAGTTTGCGGCAGAAAGCGATATGATTGACCATGAACGCGCGCTGCTTTCGGACATGAGCGACAAGAAAAAGTATTGCGAGTTCCTCTTGGAATTGGAAGAAAGGCAACATTGTGTTTTTGCGTCTAATCAAGGGAATCGTAGTCGCGCAATTGGAAGTGCGGCAGGTAGCTTAAATGGAGAATTAAGGTCGGCTCCGTTCTTTGTCGCAGAGGTGTCGCGGGAAATGGATCCAGTTGTCAAGAAGCACTGTGGTCGAGGACGCGGCTATAATTTCGGCAGCATCAGGGCGGATGCCGAAAAAGAAGTGGAGCGATTGGAAGCTCTGAACGCGGAACTCGGCAGAAAGTATGATGCGACGGATGACAGTTGGTCTGAGCGCTTAAAGATTTGCAATGAGGCTGTTAATGGTCTTAAGGATCACCCCGCTGTAGTAGAAAGGAACGATGGGTGGAAAATCCGTCAGGCGCGATTGTCAAAAGGCATCGATCAATCCAAGTCCGTCACTGGCGTCATAACGCAGAAAGTAGAAGGAATGTCAGATGATCCAGCTGGACAAATAAGCTATATCGAGGAGTGCATACGAAGTAAAGAAAACAGTGTATTGTCTCCGGAAGATGTAAAAAGCCTTGAGGGTAAACTTGGCCTTTACAGGCAACAATCGTCTGTGTTGTCCAATGCGTGGGACTCTGTCGTCGTTGCTTATAACAATTTCAAGACCAATCATCCATCATATCAAGAGTGCCTTGGTAGGATTGAATACTTCAAAGATGTGTGTGACAAGCAGCAAAGAGCAAATGGTGTCAAGCAATATGACATTGGCAAAATAAGAAATGAAATTGAAGCTGAAGGTGCTGCGGCTGACAAGCTGAAAATGGAATATTTTAGCGCGTGGGGCAAACGCTTTGATGCCAAAGAATCCGCTTTCAAATCTGCGGCCGAGGCACTCGTCCAACTTCTTTCAACACGGTATTCATCCTCTGCAAAAGAATGGATTGACGGTTGGGTGAAGGAAATTGAAGAATCTTATAAATCCTGCAGCACTGCTTCGGAGGATTCAGCATTTGTAGACGCAATTAAATTACTTAGAATCCGTGAGATCTTTGAGAGTCGATTGCAGTTGGATCCAGAAGCGGAGGGGAAACTTGGCGACTTGCAGGAAAAATGGAATAAAAAGCACTTGGATGCAACCAAAAGCGAGGTGGAAAAGGTGCGGGGTAATTTTCCCGAAAAGGCGATACGTATATGGAGAAGCTACCTTGCGCACGCAGGGGGTTCGTGCGGATGGGAGCCTTATACTGATGACGATGATGAGCCCCAAAAAGATATAGTTAAACTAAGTGAGCAATTAAACAAAAAGAAAGCAGAAGAGGTTGATGCTCTAAAATCGAATGTCGCGGTGAAGTTGACGGCTGAGGAGTATGTACAGATTACAAATAAAGTCTGTAACATCAAAGAGTTATTTGTAGAACTTAACGTCAAAGAGAGTCAAGAGTTGCAGGTAAAAATAGACGAAGCAGTGAAGGTTGCTCAAGCAAATAGATATAACTGGCATAAGGCACGGCTGGAGAATGTGTTGGAAGGTTTCCCAAAAGCGAAGGATGGCAAGGGTATTCTTTGCAAGTGGAAGGATGTTGACAAGCTAGAGGAAATTGTTCGCGACATATACTCGGATGATGTCATACGGGGAAATGTGCCGCCCAAGGGGCTTGACAAGTTCAAGGAACGTTGCGATAAGTTACGGAAGGGGAAATGTGAACTTGCATTGCGTATTGACGGGTTCTCGTTCTCAATGCAGCAAAAAGAAAAAGGGACGGAGCCATACGAAGACACTTATTATATGCCTGAATTTCAGTTGGATTTTGTTGTGCACGAAAAGTTGAGGAAGTTGATTTTCGACTATGGGCAAAAGGATCCTCCTAAAAAGGATCCAGAAAGGTTGGAAGTTAAATTTGCAGTGGATGAGACGGCTAACAAAAAATATATTGTTTTTAAGTCCAAACAGGGAGATTTCATAGATGATAAAACCAAGGGGATATCACTCGCTAAAGGGGATTCGGCATGTGTAAATCTCCGGTATCCAGACCAAAGTCGTAAGGGCGACTCAAGTCGCATTTCGTTGGAAATAGTTTCTCCACTCGAAACGCCGGCGGCATTGTTGAACTTGGCTTCTGAAAAATTCAAGTCAGAGAAGTGGATGCTTGCACGAAAGGGTCAGTGGTTGCATTCTGATGAGAAATTTGAATATTACGACTTTATACTGAAAGTCAGTTTGCTAGATGAGTCGTGCGTTGAGTTGTTTAAATTTCCAACCGATTTTGCAGGGTTTATGTCGGAGTTGGAGTAGCAAAGGAGATATAAATGAAGCAGCCTGCGAAGAACTTCGGAATTGTAGAGCCGATACAATTATGGCTGGAAACCGTTGAGCGATTGAAAGGAGAAATACTAAAGGGTGTGGTGCATCCGCTTATAGCGACACACTCAAAAGTAACCTGTGACCGAGAATACCTCACAGGGAATAATTATGTGTGTATAAATATCAATGTGGAATGTAATGGTCGCAAAGAAATATTTGCTATTGATATCTATCCGAGTGATGATGGCCACGAAGTCGTGTTTTCCCTGCTCAGGCGAAAATATCGCAATTCACTTTATAAGATGACGAAGGGGACTGAAGATGAAACCAGTGAACGAGACGAGATAGTAGGTAGGATGGTGGAGCAATCTTCAAAGGGATCGCCGCTTCATGGATTCTCACGAAGAGACGATGGGTTTAAACGGATGGAAAAGAAAATGCAACTGAGTTGGTCGGGCAATTTAATAAATTCTATTGTTGATGAGGTGGTTAAGATTGTCTCTGCGGTTCGCGGGAATAGATAAGCATAAGCGTCACGGTTGAGCATTGACGAGGGTTGCCGACATATAAATGCGTACAAATAGTGCGCTGTTTCATGTGAGCCATGCACATAACAATGGCGAAGGGTTGTAAGAAACAGAACGAGGGGCGACAGTAACGTATGAAAGTATGGAAGTGTGGGGTGAAGTCAAATATGAAGCAGATTATGATTGGAGTTCTTGGGGCTGTCTTGTCTGGGTGCGTGCCGGGCGAGGCAACGGTGAAGATTTCGGCGGAGAACGTTCGCAAGGTGCTGAATGGCGAAGTTGTCGAGGTGCCTGTTCATGGGGAAGTGGAAGTGATTACTCCGACGGCCGAGTGGATGAAGAAGGGGACATGCCGCATGTGCCAAGCGCAGAATCTGGCTTTGACAAATTCCGTGATTGAGGCGGACAGGCGACTAAGCGCGGCAACTCGCGTAATGACATTGTTGATGGCGGACGGCTCCTGTGTGGCTGGCGGAGTCAAGGTTGTTGGCACGAATGTCGTGCATTGGGCGACTATCGACACAAAGTTCCTTTTCGGATCTGAAGCAGCGATTCTTGCTGATAGCAACAAGGTGGCGCGTTGCAATGGATTCTTTGCCCTGAACGACAAGGGCGAGATAGATTTGAAAGGTAGCGGGTGCAAGGATGTACAACCTGAAAAGTTAGAACGGATGTCCAAGATCCTTGAAACCGTTGCAGATGGATGTGAGTGCTGCAAGGATGCATACGCGGAGGTAATGATGGTATTGGGCGTGACGTCTTACGACTCGATTTCCTTGGTTTTTGAGGGCGATGGACGCGGGGGCTTCTGCCTTGAGGCCGACGGCAAACGCGTTGTTGCCGATAAAATCGGCAAAGAATTTCGATGTGCAATCCGCAGTAAAGATTCCGACAAGAAGAGCGACAAGCTAATCAGGTTACAAAAAGAATAAGGGCGAAGAAATTTTGTAAGAAACGTGGCTTTGGATGACAGTAACAGATGTAAGGAGACACAACTTAAGAAAGGAAAGACCATGAACTACACAAAAACAATTCTAGGAATCATTGGTATTGCGGCGGGTGCGATATGCGGCTGCGTACACAGGACGGTGGAGGTTGGCGATTCTGCCATGAGTGAGGGTGGAAGCATCTACCAGCATTGCAAATGCGAACATGTCCATATTCGAAGTGTGCTTGGAATTATGGATGAGGTTCTCGCCGACACGAACAGATTCCCGCTCGGGGCTATGCGTTATGGTGTCGATGTAAAGCTTGACAAGCCGATTCTGGGATGTACGGATGCTAGATTTGATTTTGATGAGATGGACCAGTCAAGACGGTCGGACGTGCAAAAGATGCCGCATCGTCTGCGAAACGTTGAGCTGAAAAGAGTCCTTCCTGATGATGCGACCGCCGACACGCTTCTTCGTGAAGCCAAGAGTGTAATCGACGAAATTGCGGGATGGCTGGATGTTGAGCCCCCGGAGATTGAGCTTGTGGACGTTGGCGAGTGGCGAAATGAATTTGGGAGCTTCTTGGTAATTGATCGTGTACGGACCAACATCTGTTTTGACCTTGCTGATGAGCAGAAAATTATTGTTCATCTTCTTGAGGGCGGCTATGTCATTCGTGACGGGAGGGCGATTCTTGTCAACCCGCCTCAGATTGAAGTAAATATCGCATATAACTACGAATTGTTCAACGTGGGAGTCGCATGTTGTAGGCAAGAATCGACAAACGACACTGTCAAGGTTGAGAAGGAGCTCGACATCGGGGATGATTGCGCTGATAAGTTGGCAAAGGCGAATCGTCGCGAGATTGACGAACACGCCGCTCGCCGCAAGAAATCGACCAAGCCGAAACCGTAAGGCAGAGGATAGAATGACCGTCGTGTCCGGAAGTAAACGCTGGTCTCCTTCCTAGGAAGGAATGGCGGGAAATGTCATGCCTTTCAATCCCGCACAACATTCTCAGGGACTAAACGCAAGAGAAACTTGCATTTGCTTCTGGACTTCACACGGAAAAGTCCGTGTCGTTTCTGAATGTTGTCGGCTTGTTTTTGCCGACGAAAAATGATAAACTTACGTTAAATTTTGATTGCCAACCGCAATCTTTTTAAGAATTAGCAAGGAATAAGGCGGCGTTGACCTTAACTGGAACGGAAAGTTGTTTGAATGACAAAGGAGATAAAATAACATGAAAACGAAGCTGATCGCGATAATTGTTGCGACAGTTTCGTTTCTGTCGGCAGTCTCCGCGCTTGCCGTCACCGTCGAGGTGCACAAGTCGAGCATCGGGATGGGGAATGTCTCGTGGTCGGAAAGCGCGTTGACAAACGGCAAGATCTCGCTGTCAATGTCGGCGAGCGCCGCGGAGAAATGTTCCTTTGCTGGATGGCTTGTCGATGGCGAGAACCCTAAGTGGGAGGTTGACGCCCGCAATCCGTCACTGTCAGGAATAGAGGTTGCAAACAACGCCTCTGTGACGGCAACGTTTGTAACGTGGGCGGAAGACACGCTCAGCTTTGATGTCGAAGCCGATCTTGCGGAATTCGTCTGCGGAGAGCCGGTTGCCATTCCGCTTTCGATAGAGTCGGAATCGTTTCCGACGCTTGCCATATCCGGGCTTCCAGCCGGGCTTTCTTTAGATGCGCGGACGCTGACCGTTCTCGGCACTCCGACGACGCCATGCGTCAACACTGTCGTAGTCAAAGGCGTGAACGAGTCTGGATATCGCTTCAGCCAGACGCTTCTTTCATCCGTGTCGGACGTCTCCAGCGAGCGCCTTTCCGCCCAGGAGTCGGATGAATTTGTGGCTGGAGAGTATGTCAGCATGGAGTTCGAGGATTTCTTCCAATGCAACGGGGAACGCGTATCGACGGAACTAACAGGTCTTCCCGCCGAGCTTGAATGGCGGGATTCTTGGAATCTCGTCTTTGGGACTCCGAAGACGCCGGGCACGTATGTTGTCAAGGCAAGTGTTCGCTTCTCAGACGGGAGTGTCGAGACGGCGACGGCACGGGTCGTTGTCGTCTCGCCAGATCCGTCTGAATACAGCATGGACTTCAGCGTGCTCGACGCACTGAATGTCGGGGATCGTCTGGAGTCCGGCGAATGCGAGATCGGGAGGAACGGTGGCGGATTCAGCATCGCCTCCGTCACGGGATTGCCGAAGGGCCTTTCTCTGGAGACATGGACTGAAGACGACGAGAAGGTCTGGGGCGTTACTGGCATTGTGCGCGAGGCTGGTCTTTTCACCGTTCGCTTTGTCGTCAGGGACATGTCGGGAGATGCCGCCTCGGCAGTCATGATTGAGACTTTGTCTTGCGTGTACGACACGCCGAACGTTTTCCTGGAGGTCTCGATGGATGCATCGTCTCCTGGAGGGAGCGGAACTGTTTCCGGTGGCGGAGTAATGCCTGTCGTCGCCGATGCAACCGTGAAAGCGGTTCCATCAAGGGGATTTGTGTTCGCCGGCTGGTTCGACGCCGATGGGGAGATTGCTGATGTCGGAGCAGGCGTTGACTTTCGCGAACCTGCGATTAGTTTCAGCGCTGACTTAAATTCCGATGTCATGAAGCTGAACGGACGCTTTGTCCCGGAGCAGGACGACTACATGCTGTGGTTTGAGGACCTGGATGGCGAGACGTTCGTGTTTTCCGCCGACGAAACGCTGGACGAGGCGTTTGCCGTTCGCTCCCAGTCGCTTCCAGTCTTGAAGGGCAGTGGATTGCCCGCAGGGGTTTCGATAGTGCCGGGCGAAATCGGCAGCCACCATCTTGTCTATGACGCAGAGACGGCGGCGAAACGTCCGTCTCCTGGTCGCTATGCGGCGACGATATCGGCGGTCAACAGGTCTGGCGCGAAGGGTTCGGCCAGCTTCATGGTTGTGGTGGAGAACATTCACAGCGAACGCATAGACGTGAAAGACGACTACGGCGAGTTTGTCCCAGGCGAAGAGATCGAGCCGATAGACTTGTCTGGCGCCGTCGATTTCGCGTCAGGCGAGACGCTTTCGGTTTCTGGGCTGCCGAGGGGGCTTGCCTACAACAAGACGGCGAACGAGAAGAAGGGGATCGCGGCAAATACGATAACAGGAACGCCGACCCAGCCAGGCAGCTACACGCTGACGTTCACGGCCAAAGTCAAGGTGGAGTCTAAATTCGAAACGGAAACGGCGACGGCATTTCTTACGGTGTTGCCTTGGCCGACGATTTCTGTCGCGATCGACGAAGAGGCGTTGTCGTCCGGATGCAAGGTCTCTGGAGCAGGCAGCTACAAGGTTGGCTCAAAGGTCACGCTCAAGGCGACTCCTGCAAAGGGATGGGTCTTTGCCGGTTGGGAAGGCATCGACGGAGACACTCCGTTTGCGTTTCTTTCGACGAGTCTTCCCCTCGTGACTGGGAATGAAGATACCTTGTTCGGCGCGAGGTTCGTCCGAGTGCAGGACGACTGGCTTGACGTGTACGAGCCAGACGTGACGGAAAACGGCTTCGACGCCGAGTTCCGCGTAGGAGAGGAGATAGGCGGGACGGGCCGCGCCACTCTTGTCGCCGGGCTTGTCGGCACTGTTTCGCTGCCAACCGTCTCTGTGTCTGGGCTTCCGCCCGGCGTCAAATTCAATGCGAAGACTTGTCTTCTGTCCGGCAAGCCGACTAAGACCGGCGTGTTCTACGCAACGGTATCCGCCAAGAACGCCGGAGGCTATTCATTCGTTCGCGTGTTGCGTCTCGCCGTTGCAGATTCGCAGGGCGTTCTGCCGCGGGAGGATGAACTGCCTAATGCCGCCAACATAGACTTCTCCGCTCTCGATGATTTGATTACTGGAGTCTTCTGCCAAGGCGACGATGTCGTCATCGATGTCGGGGAACGGCTGTCGGACGGTGCAGAGGTGCGGAAGGTCGCCGTATCCGGCGTGCCTGCTGGCTTGAAGGCGGTTGTTTCGGTGGAGGATGGCGTAGGCGTGATTGGCTTCGAGGGCACTCCGTCCAAGCCAGGACGATTCACGCTGTCCGTAACGGTGACATATGTGGACGGCAAAACGGCGAAGTCGCAGTATGCGTTCAACGTCGCGGACGGTGGGTCGTACTATCTTTCAGTGGAGAGTGTTGACGAAACGAAAGGCACGGTTTCCGGGTCTGGCGTATATTCTTCAGGAGCGACCGTCAAGATTGCCGCGAAGGCGGCAAAGCAGTGCGTGTTCACAGGTTGGCTGGACTACCCCGACGGCGATCCCTTCTTTTCGATGATGGAAACGGACGGCATCGATTACCGCACGGCGAGTGCGTCGTTCCCATTCCATCCGGGCGACTTCTTCGGCGATTGCGCCGAAGAA
>Ga0265299_10002792_pt1 | contig 17512 bp, 14 predicted proteins | sample AusTroGonzalo_MG_4_FD_193485 | JGI IMG/M metagenome (GOLD analysis project Ga0265299, IMG submission 193485) | Bovine rumen microbial communities from tropical cattle in Woodstock, Queensland, Australia - Gonzalo_02 | ecosystem: Host-associated > Mammals > Digestive system > Stomach > Rumen ... | reverse complement strand
ATCCGCAAAGATACTTTTTTTTTAAATGTCACGTTCATCGAATGTTTTGTGTTTTTTGTGTACTTTTGCCGCCGATTTAGGCAAGAGGCAACAGGCAACAGGCAACAGGCAAGAGGCAAGAGGCAACAGGGAACAGGCAACAGGGAACAGGCAACAGGGAACAGGCAACAGGGAACAGGCAACAGGGAATTGTTTGTGAAACGTATTCCTTAAGCAGTCTCGAAGAGACAAAACGCATGGAGTGTTAATAACCCCATACAAGGCGCAGCTGCAGTGTGGGGTAGTCAAAGTCAAAAGTCAAAGTTATGAACATACTAGGAATCTGTATTTTAGCAAGCGTCGTGATTTTGGTCGCGGGCGCTGTGTACGTCACGAAGATGGTGATGGAGGCGAAAGCGAAGATCGCCGCATTAGAGAACAGCAAGGACAACCGGGCGGTGATGCTGCCGCTGCGGCTGCAGGCCTACGAGCGCATGGCTCTCTTTTTGGAGCGCATCGACCCGAACCAGTTGGTGCTGCGCATCCACAACGCCGGGCTCACTGTCTCACAGGAACAGAACCTTTTGCTGACGGCCATCCGCAGCGAGTTCGAGCACAACCTGTCACAGCAGATCTACCTCTCCGACTCCGTGTGGCAGAGGGTGTGCGAAGCCAAGAGCGACATTGAATCCATCATCACCACCGTGGCCGCCGATTTCGAAAAAGATGCCGACAGCCGCGAATTTGCGGAAATGGTGCTGACCGTCACCGCTCAGAAACCCGTGGTGGAGCTGGCTATCCAGATTCTAAAGACCGACATGCAGAAATGGGCGTATTAGCAGTTAGCAGTTAGCAGTTAGTAGTTAGTAGTTGGCCGGTAACCGGTGACTTTAACCATTAATCTTTAATCATTAACCAAAATTTTTTGTATTTTTGCGCCGCTTTTTTATACCCAAACATAAAAATTTAAGAACAAAGAATTATTATGAACAACGCGAATTATGTTTTCAGAGAACCGCAAAACGAGCCGGTTTTCTCCTACGCGCCCGGTACGCCGGAAAGAGCCCTGTTACAACAGGAATTAGACAGACAATATAACCAAGAGATCGAGATTCCGCTGATCATCGGCGGAAAAGAGGTTCGCACTGGTGACATGGGTCAGGTGGTGATGCCCACCGAACACAACCACGTGCTGGCCAAATACCACAAAGTTGGCGCCAAAGAGGTGCAGATGGCCATCGACGCAGCCATGGCCGCCAAGAAGGACTGGGAGGAGACCCCCTGGATCCAACGCGCTTCCATCATGATGAAGGCCGCCGAGCTGCTCGCCACCAAATATCGTTACATCTTGAACGCCTCCTGTATGCTGGGTCAGGGCAAGAGCCCCATGCAGGCTGAAATCGACTGCCCGTGCGAGGCCATCGACTTCCTGCGTTTCAACACCTATTTCGCTTCTCAGCTCTACAGCCAGCAGCCGATTTCCGACCACGCCACGCTCAACCGCAACGAGTATCGCGGCATGGAGGGCTTCGTGTATGCCATCACCCCGTTCAACTTCACCTCTATCGCGTTGAACCTCAACGTGGCCCCCGCTCTGATGGGTAACGTCACGATTTGGAAACCGTCCACCACGGCTATCCTTTCCAACTACTACTTGATGAAACTCCTCCAGGAGGCTGGTCTTCCCGACGGCGTCATCAACTTCCTGCCCGGCAGCGGTTCTGTCATCAGCAGCGTGGCCTTCAAGTCACCGCATTTGGCTGGTATCCACTTCACCGGCAGCACCGGCACTTTCAAGAGCTTCTGGAAGCTCATCGGCGAGAACATCGACATCTACAACACCTACCCGAAGATCGTCGGCGAGACTGGTGGCAAGGACTTCATCTTCGCTCACAAGACCGCTCCCGCACGCGAACTGGCCGTGGCTATCCTGCGCGGCGCCTTCGAGTATCAGGGTCAGAAATGCTCGGCCGCTTCCCGCGCCTACGTGCCGAAATCCATCTGGGCCGAAACGCTGAAACATATTAAAGACATGATGAAGACCGTGAAGATGGGCGACGTCCGCGACTTCTCCAACTTCATCAACGCCGTCATCGACGAGAAGTCCTTCGACAACATCGCTGGTTACATCGATCGCGCGAAGGCTTCCAAGGATGCTGAGATCGTGCTCGGTGGTAACTACGACAAGTCCGTCGGTTACTTTGTGGAGCCCACCATCATCCTGGCCAAGACCACCACTTACGAGTCCATTTGTGAGGAGATCTTCGGACCGGTCATCACGGTGTACGTCTATGAGGATGACAAATACGAGGAGATGCTGCACGTCTGCGACGAGACTTCCCCGTACGCCCTCACCGGCTCCATCATCGCCCGCGACCGTTACGCCATCATCCAAGCCGAGAACATCCTGCGTCATTGCGCCGGCAACTTCTACATCAACGACAAGCCGACAGGCGCGGTGGTGGGTTGCCAACCCTTCGGCGGCGCCCGCGCGTCCGGCACCAACGACAAGGCCGGCAGCATCCTCAACCTCGTCCGCTGGATCAGCTCCCGCTGCATCAAGGAGACGTACGTTCCCGCTACCGACTACGGCTATCCGTTCCTCGGATAATCTTTTGATTGACAATACGATAAAAGGCGGCTCTCACGGGTCGCCTTTTTTGGTTAAGTGGTTATGGGAATGTGTGAAAGAACGACCACAGATTCAATTCGTGGCCAGATAGACGTTCTATGCCACGGTGACGGTGGTGCTACTGCCCGATGAGCTGAGGGTGATGGTTTCGGGCCATTCGCCGGTGAGGAACACGACTTCGAAACCGTTCTTCATCGCGATTTTGATTGCGTCGGGATGCTCCGTGGCGTAGGCGCTGATGGCGGCCTCCACCTCGGTGATGGTGATCACGTCGCCCGCCACCCAACGGTCGGCCAGGGAAGACAGCGCACAAGTCAGATGCTTGCCGTTCTCGGCGTGATAGCGATTGTAGGGAGTGCCGTTGCCCTTCGGCGTGAAGGTCTGCTTGATGACGTTCTGATGATACCTCAAATGCATTTGCACCATCTTGAAGATGGCCTGGCGTTTCAAAGCCGCAGGGGTCTTGAACATGCGTGCAGGCATGCTGGGGGTTGTGCGGGCGTAGGTGACGCCGTTGCGGGTTACGTAAGTGATACCGTCGATGGTACCGGATGTTTTGCGGCCAATGCCGATCTGTTTAATTGTTGCCATAACGATAAATTTTTTAATGAATGGTTTGACTTTAGGTTTTTTTATCAGATCTGATTTCGACGGCAAAAATACAACCGTGCGCACCCTGAAAGCAAGGAAGAAAGTTCGTGTCAACTTTCTTTCTTCTTCCAGGTCTGTCTTTCAGAGGGTTACGGTATGCAAAAAGAAAGATAATTTGGTTTTTTTTCTTGTTCTGTCCGAAATAAAATGTATTTTTGCGGTTGAAACAAACAACTATTAAAAGATGACAGCAGTACAATTAAATGCGATGAATACGGAGTTGTGGCAGAGCATCGGTTCTATTGCCGACAACGAGGTGCTGATGAGACGGCTGACGCAGTATGCCAAAAGACTGGCGAAAGAAAAACGCAATGCCACGCTTATGAGTGAAGAGGAGTTCTTTGCCAAAATCGAGCGTGCAGAGCAACAGGCAGCCCGGGGTGAAGGCATGGAATGGATGCCTGGTGAGAATTTAACCACCTTTCTGAATCGGAACGGCTATGAAATATAGGGTTTTCATTATGCCGGAGGCTGCCCGTGATTTGCAACGCCTTGCCAAAAACGAGCCCAAAGCCTTTGCCAAGGCCAATCGTTTTATTGGGGAACTTGCCGAACATCCTAAGACAGGTACCGGTCATCCCGAACCTTTGAAAGGCAAACCGGAAGGCCGCTGGAGCCGTGAAATCACCAAAAAGCACCGTCTTGTGTACCGGATTTTCGAAACCGAGGTTTATGTGGACGTGCTGACCGCCTACGGGCACTATGGCGACAAATAATCTTCATTATGGATATCAAAATTGAAGGCGATCCCGGAACGGGAAACACTTTCCAAGAATTTCATATCGGAACGGTGCAGAACTACAACCCCAACGCCACCACCGTCATCAACAACTACGGTGTCCGTGGGGAAGAGGCTGCCCCTGTCAAAAAGAAAAAGGGAGCCGACTCCATCCATGACATGCTGGAGCAGGATATGATCAACACCACCCCCATCCGCAAAGAGATTCTGAATTATGTCAGTTGTCTCCGGCCCCATGTGGCGAAAGACAAGCGCGACCGGTTCATGGAGCTGTGGGACCGTATCCTCGACCTCCCCGATGTGGAAGAGGAGCTTTACGACCCAGGGAAACAACAAAACACCAATTTCAACCGCAACCTCGTGGCCAACATTATCCATTACCTTGACCGCTTTGGTTTCTATGATTCTCTCTACAACGCCGCCGCGCTCACCTATGCCCTCGAGGCCGACAAAGAGCACCCGGTCCGCCGCGCCCTGGGCCAATACCCGTCCGCTGAGGTGACCGATGCGGTCAAAGAGTTGGTTGAGGAATTCATGGTGAGTTAAGGGTTATAGGGTTACACGGTTATAGGGTTATTTGATAATTTTGGCCTTTCCGGAGAAGGCGCAGATTTCGGCGGCGAGGGTGTTGAGGTTATGGAAGCGGCTGTAGTCGCTGTCGGAGGGCACGCCGCCCACTTCGCCCATCTCGTCGAGCTGCCAGGGAGCGAGGATGAGCAGGCTGCCGTCGGCGCAAGCCTCGAAGCGCTGCCGTTCGGGTTTCCAATAGGGTGTGATCGGCTCTTTCTGCAAATGGATGAGCGGATAGCCCTTCTCCATGCATTCGTTTTTCATCAGTAGCTCCCCTTTTGAGATGCCGGGGGTCACGATTACTGTTTGGCCACCGAGAATGGCATCCACCCACTCTTTGTGTTCTGCAGCATAGTCGGTGGTTGTTTCGTAGGGCTGGTTGGTGGCGGGATGCCGCCGATGGCACTGCACCTGCACCTTGTTGGCCCAGCGCAGCAGGAACAGGTTCCCGAAGGCGCCGTAGTCGTGGCCGCCTATCTGCACGTGCAGGCAGCGCCGCATCAAGTCGGGCAAGGCCCGTCTCACAAGGGCGCGCCGCGGGTTGTCGTGCACGTAAGCGATCATCGCCTCCCTGTGGCGGTCATCCAGGCACACCGTGTCATCGTAGTTGTCATCGAACAAGGGCCGGTGTTGTCGGGGCACAAGGGCGTAGTATTGTTGGCGCTGCTTTTTGGAAAGGTGGCGTATCAGCTCGCCATCGCTTCGGTAAATTGCGGCCTTTTCGCGTAGCCATTTAGGGATGTTTGCGTTATTGCAATCGACCGAATTCGGCCGATTGGTGGATGCGGGCACCCCATTCATCTGCCACCACCTTTGGGTGCAGGCTGTTTTCATCCCTTGTATTATATCCCCAAGGCTCCATTCCATCGGTTCCTTCACCTCTATCACGCCGTGGAAATGGTCGGGCATGCACACAGAGGCGTGCACGACCACGTGGTTCCCGTGTTTGGCTTGCATTACCGGCGTTTGCTCCCACAGCTGCTGCACGGCTTCCCCTAAAGGGGTGGGGGTTATCGTTTCGTGACCAGGCTCCGTTACGAAAGACGCCAACAAGGGGCGGCGCTCACTCACCACCAGTGTGATGAGGTAGGTGCCGCGGTCATAATAGTCGTGGCCTGGGTTTCGGGGTCGATAGGTGGTCGTTTTCATAATCCATTCATATTTTATATTTTATCTTCCGTCGTACTTTGTTTTTTGAATATGCAAATGTACAAAATTTTTGGGTTATAGGGTTACACGGTTATAGGGTTATAGGTTAGGGTTACCCACGATCTTTTCGGACACTTGCCTCGCTGCTGTCAAGGTGCTCCTTCGGCCGTGAGCGACTGTGGTCCGACAGAAGAGCGACAGAAGAGCGACGCAGATGTAGGGCTGCCGCATTGCGACAGCCCTACAACCGCATTGCGACAGCCCTGCAACCGCACTGCGACAGCCCTGCAACCGCACTGCGACAGCCCTGCAACCGCACTGCGACAGCCCTGCAACCGCACTGCGACAGCCCTGCAATTGCATTGCGACAGCCCTACAACCTTGAACTTTGAACCTTGAACTTTGAACTAAAAAATGTATCTTTGCCCAAAATTTAAAAAGACAAGAAAATGAAGACGCTTAAAATCATCAAGAAAGAATATCAGCGGGTCGGTTATGACGCGCAAGACATTGAACCTGTGGAATATACGGAAGGCTATGCCGAGTATGACGACAAAGGCCTCCTCATCCGCGAGGAACGTTACGAACCCGATGGATCCCTCAACACATTGACCCTCAACACCTACGACGAAAAGGGGAATCTGGTGCAGACGGAGCAGTACGACCAAGATGACATTCTGCTGCAAAAGACTGTGAACCAATACGATGAAAGCGGCATTTTGGTGGCGCAGAGCAACTACTACGGCGACGCCTCCGACGAATATGTCACTAAGTATTATTATGACGAGGATCAGAACGTGGTGAAGCAGGAGGTTTATGTGAATGGGAAACTCGATTTTGTGGAAAAAATAACCACTTACATCGACGGCCGTCCCGAAACCGTGACAGAAAATGATGACTACGGAAATGTTTTGTATATCCATCATTATCAATATGATGAGAAAGGGCAGGTGGCCGTTTACACCCGCGACGAGGTGCAGAACAACGACCGGCGCACCTACGAGTTCACCTACAATGACAATGGCGACCGCGTGAAAGACCTCATCTACAACTACGACATGACCCTTATCGCCAAAGTGATTCGCACGTTTGACGAACAGTACCGCCAGATTGAGGTGGTGGAAGAGGATTTGGACACTTACCGCCGCATCACGATGGAATACGACGGCGACCGCGTGGTGAAGAACACGATATTCGACAAGAATGGCGAAATCACCGGCTGGGCGGAATACGAATACGCCGATGACGGCCGCCAGAGCATGGCCCGCGAGTTCATCCACGACGAGGTGGAGCCGGAGAATTTCAGACTGCTGCGGGAAACGAACTATGTGAGAGGGTAGAAACACAAAAATTTGCGTCTCCACAGAGGAAAAAACAATTACCCTAATGTTTTTGAAAAATGTGTACCTTTGCGGCTTAAAATTTTTTAGACGATGTTACAGATCCAACTTTTAAGAGAAAATCCCCAAGAGGTTATTGACAGACTGAAAATCAAGAATTTCGATGCCACGGAACTGGTGGCCGAGATTCGCGAACTGGATAGCGAAAACCGCAACCTGAAGAAGAAAATCGACGACAACCTGATGGAGCAGAACCAGGGTGCGAAAAAGATCGGGCAGCTCTTCAAAGAGGGCAAGCGCGACGAGGCCGAAGCCATCAAGGCGGAAATGGCCACCCTGAAGGAAACCGAGCGCACCGACCGCGCCAAACTGCAGGAACAGGAAGAGCTGCTGCAGAGCAAGATGGTGCTGCTGCCCAACCTGCCCAACGCCGCCGTCGCCCCCGGCAAAGGCGCTGAGGACAACGAAATCGTTTACAAACAAGGCGACGACTCCAACCTGCCGGAAGGCGCACTCCCCCACTGGGAACTGGTGAAAAAATACGATATCATCGACTTCGAACTCGGCACCAAGATCACCGGCGCCGGCTTCCCCGTCTATAAAGGCAAAGGCGCTCGCCTGCAACGCGCCCTCATCGACTTCTTCCTCGACGAGGCCACAGCCGCCGGCTTCGTGGAAATCCAACCGCCCTACATGGTGAACGAGGATTCCGCCTACGGTACCGGCCAACTGCCTGACAAAGAGGGACAAATGTACCACTGTCAGGTTGACAACTTCTACCTCATCCCCACCGCCGAGGTGCCCGTCACCAACATTTACCGCGACGTCATTCTCAAGGAGAGCGACTTCCCGTTGAAGAACTGCGCCTACTCGGCATGTTTCCGTCGTGAGGCCGGCTCCTACGGCAAAGACGTGCGCGGTCTCAACCGCCTGCACCAGTTCGACAAGATTGAGATCGTGACCATCGAGCACCCCGACCGCTCCTACCAGACTTTGGAGGAGATGACCAACCACGGCAAGATGCTGCTCACCAAGCTGGGTCTGCCCTTCCGCGTGCTGCGTCTCTGCGGCGGCGACATCAGCTTCACCTCCGCTCTCACTTACGACTTGGAGGTCTATTCCAAGGCTCAGCAGAAGTGGCTGGAAGTCAGCTCCGTATCCAATTTCGAATCCTACCAGGCCAACCGCCTGAAACTGAGATACAAAGATGCTACCGGCAAGACGAAACTCGCGCACACGCTCAACGGCAGCGCATTGGCTCTCCCGCGCGTGCTCGCTGCCCTGTTGGAGAACAACCAGACCGAGAAGGGTATCGTCATCCCCGAAGTGCTTCGCCCCTACACCCGTTTCGACATCATCGACTAACCTTCGATGAAAAGACTGCTCGTCATACTGCTGCTGCTCGTCACTTGCGGCGGTCCTCTGCTGGCACAACAAAGCCAGGAGGAACAGCTCGCCATGCAGTATTACAAAGACAAGGAATACGACAAGGCCGTGGAACTTTTTGAGAAAATCCACGCCAAAAAGCCGGATTCCTACATCTATTATTACTACTACTACGCCCTTTTGGAGCTTGAACGCTACGACGCCGCTGAGAAAATGCTCAAAAAGCAAGTCAAGGCTTACCCTAACGTGCAACGCTACAAAGTTGATCTGGGCTACGTGTACGAGCGCGCCGGTGACAACGCCAAGGCTGAGAAAATCTACCAGGAATGTCTGAAAAACATGCCGGCCAAGGAGGCCTCCGTCAGTGAACTTTACAATGCCTACATGGCGCGAGGCAAATACGACTACGCCACCGATGCCATCCTCAAAGGCCGGAAAATGCTCAACAACGAGCAACTCCAGTCCAAAAGCCTCATCAGCCTCTACAAAATTCTGCACCATAACGACAAAATCGTGGATGAGATTATCGCCCTGGTGAAGACCGACAACGAGAAGTACCAGAAAGACGTGGAAGCGGCCATCCAAGATCTACTTTTGGAAGACGAGGACAACGAACAGTATATGTCCATCCGGACGGCACTGCAGAAATTCTCCCAAAAGAATCCAAACAACATTCTCTGTATCAAAGAATTATATTGGATAAGCCAATTACACAAAGATTTTGAAGAGGCGTTGATTCTCGCCAAATCATTGGACAAGCGGCTGAAGGTGGAGGGTGTTTTCACATACGAACTGGCCACCGTAGCCGCTGAAAATCGCGACTACAACACAGCCATTGAAGCGTTGAACTACATTATCAAGCAAGGCGAGGATGCGCACAACTACGTTCAGGCGAAGATGAAAATCCTGGATGTCAAGTACATGCAGCTCATCTCGACTTCGCCGGTGAAGATGGTCGATGCCGTAAATCTGGAACAGGACTTCAAGAAAGCCTTGGATGAAAACGGTCTCCACTCCGGCACGATGGACTGGATTCGGAAATACGCCCACCTGCTGGCCTTCTACGTCAACAAGCCGCAGGAGGCGATGGACGTGCTCAACCAGGCCATGGCCGCCACCCGCGACAACAAGGAAAAGAACCAATACAAGATTGATCTCGCTGATGTTCAGCTATATACCGGTGAAATCTGGGATGCTTCGCTGAACTATTCGCAGGTTGACAAAGACATGCCCAACGATGTGTTAGGCAACGAGGCGAAGTTCAAAAACGCGAAGTTGTCGTTCTACATCGGCGAGTTTGCCTGGGCGAAGAGCCAGCTCGATGTGCTAGCCGCCGCTACCACCAAGCTCATCGCCAACGATGCCATCTCCACCTCCATGCTCATTTCCGACAATCTGGAGGAGGAAGAAGAAGATGACGAATCCGACACCACGATGGCAGGACTGTTCAGCCATTCCGAGGGCAACCTCGCGCTGAAGATGTACGCCAAAGCCGAATTCCTCATCTTCCAGAACAAAGACGACGAGGCGTTGAAAGCCCTTGATTCCGTGATGATTCTATCACCGTTCGGTACGCTGGTGGATGACGCGCTCTACCAAAAAGCGCTCATCCTCATCAAGCAAAAGAACTACTTGGAGGCGGAAAAACTGCTCAAACGGGTTGTCGAAGACTTCGGCGACCAGCTTCTGGCCGACGACGCCCTGTTCCAACTGGCCGAGCTGTACGAATATTACCTCAAGGACGTCAACCAGGCCATGGAATATTACCAGAAAATCCTCAAGGACCACAGCGACAGCCTTTACGTGGTGCAGGCCCGCGCCCGCTACCGTGCCTTGCGTGGCGACAACATAAATTAACAGCCATGCGAATCGTCTCCATCGAGGACATCCGGGACGTCTACATCAAAGCCTGTCAGCGCGGCATCCCCTTCCTTCTCAGCAAACTCTCCCCTTCGTCCGACCAAAGGACCAAGAGCAGTTTCAACCAAACGGATATTCCCGTGGCTTATTGGTCGCAAATCCCGCTCGTGAGAAAGAGGTGGAACACGCTGATTACAGGTGATGAAAACATGGAATTCGAGGAATACACCTCCCGAAAGCTGGCTCTGACGCAACCCGGAGTGAGGATGCTGTCCATCGGTTCGGGCGTCTGCAGCCACGAGCTCCGTTTCGCCGCCCAGAACCCCAACTGGGAAATCACCTGCATCGACTTCTCCGAAAAACTGTTGCAGGAGGCAGCACAAAATGCCCGGGAGAACGGATTGTCCAACATCCGGTTTGTCGCAGAGAACATCTACGCCTACGAACTCCCCGACAGCGCATTTGACATCGTCTTTTTCAACGCCTCGCTGCATCATTTCAAAAACATGGACACCTTCCTTGAGAAAATGCACAAGACGTTGAAACCTTCTGGCTATCTGGTTATCAACGAGTTTGTGGGCGCCAACCGGATGTTGTATGACAAAGAGCAAATTAAGGCCATCAACGCGGGGTTGCAACTGCTGGACAAGTCCTACCGCACAATATACCGGACTTCTCTGACAAAAAACCGCTACTATGGCTCGGGGCTGCTTCGAATGTTGATCTCCGACCCCTCGGAATGTGTCGAGTCGGAACGCATCCTGCCGGAAATACACCGACTTTTCACCACCGTCGAGGAAAAAGGGTACGGCGGGAACATCCTGATGCCCCTATTGAAGGATCTGTCGCATCATTTCATGGAATGTGGACCGCAGGAGGAGGAGACCCTGCGCACGCTTTTCACGCTGGAAGACGAATACTTGCAGCATCACAACAGCGACTACCTCTTTGGAATATACACAAAAGCATGACGAGGAGATGTCCAACCCTCTTCTAATTCGCCTTTCACATCTTGGCAAGATTTTTGTATCTTTGCCGCTTTATTTTGAAAAAGGAATAAATACACACTATGGCAAATTTTTTGACGAAACTGTTTGGCACTAAAGCCGATAGAGATATGAAGGAACTCCAGCCGCTGCTCAAGAAAACCCTGGCGGCCTACGAGACCATCAAAGACCTGTCCATCGACGAGTTGCGACATAAGACGGTGGAATTCCGCGAGAAAATCCGCACGGCCACCCAAGCTGAGGAGGACCGTTTGACGGAACTGCGCGAAATGCTGGAGACAAACTACGACCTTCCCGTGGAGGAGAAAGAGAGCACCTACAAGGAGATTGAAAAACTGGAAGACAAGGTGTATTCCACCACGCAGGACATTCTGAACGAGATACAGCCGGAGGCTTTCGCCGTGATGAAGGAGACCGCCCGCCGTTTCAAGGATAACGAGACGATTGTTGTGACCGCCACCCAGCACGACCGCGACCTGGCCGCCAAACGCGAATGCGTCACCATCGAGGGCGACAAGGCCATCTACCAGAACCAATGGATGGCCGGCGGCAACATGATTCAGTGGGACATGTGCCATTATGACGTGCAGCTCATCGGCGGCATCGTGCTCCACCAAGGTAAAATCGCCGAGATGGCCACGGGTGAGGGTAAGACGCTCGTCGCTACCCTGCCTGTCTACCTCAACGCGCTGCCCGGCAAAGGCGTCCACGTGGTCACTGTCAACGACTACCTTGCCAAACGTGACTCCGAATGGATGGGACTGCTTTACGAGTTCCTCGGACTCACGGTCGACTGCATCGACAAATACGAGCCCAATTCTGACGATCGTCGTCGTGCCTACAACGCCGACATCACCTACGGTACCAATAACGAGTTCGGTTTCGACTACCTGCGCGACAACATGGCCCGCAACATCGGCGAACTCGTGCAACGTCCGCACAACTACGCCATCGTCGATGAGGTGGACTCCGTGTTAATCGACGATGCCCGTACCCCGTTGATTATCTCCGGCCCGACACCCAAAGGCGACCAGCAAGCTTTCGACCAATACAAACCTATCGTGCAAAAGCTGTATGAGGCTCAGCGCGTCTATGTGGCACAGATTCTCACCCAAGCCAAGAAACTGCTGGCCGAGAATCCCGACCCGAAGCCGCAGGACGAAAGCGCAATGCTGCTTCTTCGTGCCCACCGCGGTCTCCCGAAAAACAAGGCCCTCATCAAGTTCCTCAGCGAACCCGGCATGAAACAGGTGTTGCAACGCACGGAATCCTTCTTTATGCAGGACCAGAACCGCAACATGCACTTCATCGACGACGAACTCTATTTCGTCATTGAGGAGAAGCTCAACACGGTGGACATTATGGACAAAGGTATCGACGTCATCAGCAAGGACGCCGACGAGGCCAAGATGTTCATCATGCCTGACGTGGGTGCGCAAATCGCTGATTTAGAGAAAGAAAACCTCACCCCGGAAGAGAAACTCGCCCGTAAGGAGGAAATCTATAACAACTACGCCATCGCCTCCGACCGTATCCACACCGTGCATCAGTTGCTGAAGGCTTACACCATGTTCGACAAAGATGTGGAATACGTCATCATTGACAATAAGGTGAAGATTGTGGATGAGCAGACCGGCCGTATCATGGAAGGCCGCCGCTACTCCGACGGTTTGCACCAAGCTATTGAGGCTAAGGAAAATGTGAAGGTCGAGGCTGCTACGCAAACCTACGCCACCATCACCCTGCAGAACTACTTCCGCATGTACAAGAAGCTGGCCGGCATGACCGGTACCGCTGAAACGGAAGCGGGTGAGTTCTGGAACATCTACAAACTCGACGTGGTGGTGATTCCGACTAATAAGCCAGTCATCCGTGTCGATGCTAACGATTTGGTTTACAAGACCAAACGTGAAAAATACGCCGCCGTGGTCGATGAAATTCTGCGGCTGCATGAGGAGGGCCGTCCCGTTCTGGTGGGTACAACCTCCGTTGAGATTTCCGAGTTGCTTTCCAACATCCTCACTCGCCGTCACATCCAGCACAACGTGTTGAACGCTAAGTTGCACAAACGCGAGGCTGACATTGTGGCAGAGGCCGGCCGCGAAGGCACGGTCACCATCGCCACCAACATGGCCGGCCGTGGTACCGATATCAAGCTCACGCCGGAGGTGAAAGAGAAAGGCGGTCTGGCCATCATCGGCACCGAACGCCATGAGTCGCGCCGTGTGGACCGCCAGTTGCGCGGTCGTTCCGGCCGTCAGGGCGACCCCGGTAGCTCCCAGTTCTTCGTCTCTTTGGAGGACGACCTCATGCGTCTCTTCGGCTCCGACCGTATCGCCAAAGTCATGGACAGCATGGGCCACCAAGACGGCGACGTCATCCAACACAGCATGATTTCCAAGTCCATCGAGCGCGCCCAGAAGAAGGTCGAGGAGAACAACTTCGGCATTCGTAAGCGCCTGTTGGAATACGACGATGTGATGAACACGCAGCGTTCCTCCATCTACCGCAAGCGCCGGAACGCCCTCTTCGGCGACCGTCTTGCCATCGACATCTCCCAAATGATTCATGACGTGTGCGAAACCATCGTGGCCGATGCCTGGGAAGCCAAGGACTTTGAAAGCTTCAAGATGACCATGATCACAACCTTCGGTTTCGAATCACCGTTCGAGGAACAATATTTCATGCAGGAGCGGCAACGAGTGCTTGTAGACAAACTCTTCCCCATCGTCTATGACCATTACAAGGAGAAACTGCAAAAGATTGCCGAGCAGGCCTATCCAGTCATTGAGCGCGTCTACCTCGACCAAGGCGACCGTTTCCAGAACATCGCCATCCCGTTCACCGACGGCAAAAAGACCATCAACATTGTGGCCCCGTTGAAGAAGTGCTACGAAACCAAAGGCCGCGAGGTGGGCCTCTCCTTCGAGAAGGGCATCACCCTCGCCGTCATCGACAACGCTTGGAAGGAGCACCTCCGCGCCATGGACGACCTCAAGGAGAGCGTGCAGAACGCCTCCTACGAGCAGAAAGACCCGCTGTTGATTTACAAACTCGAGTCCTTCAACCTTTTCGACCAACTGCTCGTGCGCATTAGCGAGGAAATCGTTACCTTCCTGAATATCGGTAAGTTACCAATTGTGGAAGAGACCGAAATCAAAGAAGCCAAGCTGCCCGAGTCGGATGCCAAGAAGCTGCAAACCGGTCGTCAGGAGATGACCCGCGGCCGTCAGATGGCCCCGGGCAAACCCGCCAACGAGCCCTTCCGTGCCGAAAAGAAAGTCGGCCGCAACGACCCGTGCCCATGCGGTAGCGGCAAGAAATACAAAAACTGCCACGGCCGTCTCGACCCTAACGTATAATGAAAAAAGTCATCCTTTCGGTCACGGAGGACCTCTATACCGACCAGCGGATGGACAAAATGTCCCTTTTTCTGCACAAAAAGGGCTTTGATGTCACACTCGTAGGCCGCCGGTATGGGGATTCGCCCGAATTGTCCGCACGTCCGTACAAAACCAAACGGCTGCGACTGCTCTTCCGAAAAGGATTCCTCTTCTATGCCGAATACCAGCTTCGACTGTTGTTCTATCTGCTATTTCAAAAATGTGACTTGTTGGTAGCCAATGACTTGGATACACTTTTGCCTAACTACCTGATTAGCAAGTGGCGCAAGAAACCGTTGGTCTATGACAGTCACGAATATTTCTGCGGCGAACTATCGGTCATCAGCAAACCCATCTCCTACAAGGTATGGCACGGCATCGAGCGCCGCATCTTCCCGAAACTGAAAACCGTCATCACGGTGAGCCAATCTATTGTGGATCAGTACGAAAAGGAGTATGGCGTGCGTCCGTACCTCGTGCGCAACATCCCGACGGCAAATACCCCACCTGTCACAGCTACGCGCGAGGAGTTGAAGATGCCAACCGACAAGACCGTGCTGCTCCTGCAAGGCGCGGGCATCAATGAGGGACATGGGGTCGAAGACCTTGTGAAAGCCATGCAACAACTCCCTGATTGCCATCTATTTATCGTTGGAACTGGAACCATTATTCCAGAACTGAAACAGATGACGGAGACGCTGAATTTACGCGACCGCATCACGTTCATCCCGCGGCAGACCCGCGAACGGCTGTTCAACTACACTGCCCTTGCCGACATCGGGATTTGTCCGGGCAAGGATGTGGGTCCTAACGCTCGCTACAGTCTGCCGAACAAGATTTTCGAGTACATCAAAGCCGGAACGCCCATGGTGGTGGCCGGTCTTCCCGAGTGGGCGCGGGTGATGCAGCAATATAATGTCGGGACTATTGCGGAGGATTTCACGCCGGAGACCATCACCGCTGCCGTAAAGGAACTTTCCGTGCCGGAGAAGCTGGCTTCCTGCCGCGATAACTGTCACGCCGCCGCCAAAGACCTCACCTGGGAGAACGAGGAGAAAGTGCTGGAAGAGGTTTACCGACCGTTCCTTTAATTTTATCGAGATGTTGCGCGCAACGTCTCTACATATCCCCTCCTAACCATTAACTTCTAATCATTAACCAAAAATTCGTACTTTTGCCCTCTCTTTTACGGATAAACAAAAAAACATACAATATGGAATATTACCAAGGTACAACCGCTTTCTTCCCGAACGTCGGGAAAATCAATTTCGAAGGAAAAGAGTCCAAAAACCCGCTGGCTTTCCACTATTATGACGAGAACCGCGTGGTGATGGGCAAGACCATGAAGGAACATCTCAAGTTCGCCATGGCTTATTGGCACACGCTTTGCGCCGATGGTGTCGACCAATTTGGCGGTCCGACGAAGACCTTCCCGTGGAACAATGCCGCCGACCCGATTTCCCGCGCCAAGCTCAAGATGGACGCGGCCTTCGAATTCATGACCAAATGTGGCATTCCCTACTACTGCTTCCACGATGTGGATGTGGTGGAACCGGGCGATACGTTGGCCGAGTTCGAGAAACGGCTCGCCACCATGGTGGAGCATGCCAAAGGACTTCAGGAAGCCACCGGAAAGCAACTCCTATGGTCCACAGCCAATGTCTTCGGACACAAGCGCTACATGAACGGTGCGGCCACGAATCCCGACTTCCACGTCACGACGTTTGCCGCCACGCAAATCAAAAACGCCATCGACGCATGCATTGCGCTGGGCGGTCAGAACTACGTCTTCTGGGGCGGCCGTGAAGGTTACATGTCGCTGCTCAACACCGACATGAAGCGCGAGAAAGAGCACCTCGCCATGATGCTGACGATGGCCCGCGACTACGGCCGCAAGCAGGGCTTCAAGGGTACCTTCCTCATCGAGCCGAAACCGATGGAACCGACGAAGCATCAGTACGATGTGGATGCGGAAACCGTCATCGGGTTCCTCAGACATTACGGTTTGGACAAGGATTTCGCCCTCAACATCGAGGTGAACCACGCGACCTTAGCTGGCCACACCTTCGAGCACGAGCTGCAGTGCGCCGCCGATGCGGGGATGCTTTGCAGCATCGACATCAACCGCGGCGACTACCAGAACGGCTGGGACACCGACCAGTTCCCCATCGACATCTACGAACTGACGATGGCCTGGTTAGTGATTTTGCAAGGTGGCGGGTTCACCACCGGCGGCACCAACTTCGATGCCAAGACGCGCCGCAACTCCACCGACCTGGAGGACCTCTTCTACGCCCACATCAGCGGTATGGACGCCTTCGCCCGCGCATTGCTCACCGCCGCCGCCATTATTGAGAATTCCGACCTCATCAAGATGCGCGCCCAACGTTACGCCTCCTTCGATGAAGGTCAGGGAAAAGCCTTCGAAGAGGGCAAGCTCACCTTGGAGGACATGCGCAACATCGCCCTGCAACTCCCTGAGCCGAAACAAATTAGCGGCCAGCAGGAATTGTATGAGATGATTGTGAACATGTACGTGTAAATTGCCTGTGAAAATGCCGCAATCGTCCTGTAAAAATATTATTTTTGCACCTTAAATATTTTAACCCATTATGAAGAAAGTCATCCACACCAACAATGCACCGGCCGCCATCGGCCCGTACAGCCAAGCTATTGAAGCCAACGGCATGTTATTCATCTCCGGTCAGATTCCCGTGAATCCCGCCGACGGCACTGTGCCTGAGGGCATTACCGCCCAAACCGAGCAGGTGATGAAGAACATCGCCGCCATCCTCGACGAGGCCGGCTACACCTTC
>Ga0265299_10002791_pt1 | contig 17514 bp, 19 predicted proteins | sample AusTroGonzalo_MG_4_FD_193485 | JGI IMG/M metagenome (GOLD analysis project Ga0265299, IMG submission 193485) | Bovine rumen microbial communities from tropical cattle in Woodstock, Queensland, Australia - Gonzalo_02 | ecosystem: Host-associated > Mammals > Digestive system > Stomach > Rumen ... | reverse complement strand
TTTACTATTTCATAAGTTCAAGTTATAAATTCCCAACCTGGTTGTTCCTGTAACCATTTCAAGTAATGAGAAAAGAAATATAAATCTGAATCTCATTCAACCATAATAATTTTATTCACAAAAAATATTTTTGAAAGATTCTCAAATCTGAGCAAATGAACTAATTTTGCATCATCCGGAGCTATTTTAATATAAGGAGTAAATACTTGCGTTCATCAATTATCCTTCGAGAATCTATAAACATTTGTAATATTATCTTCATTTATAAACAATGCTGAATATGTAGACAAGAAAAACTGTGTTCAATTTTTTTCACTAATATGATTAAATAGCAATGCCAATTCCTTTTGTAATTGCGGATGTATATGTAGCTCAGGTTCATCAATTATCATAAATCCATCTTCAAGATCATTACCTAGCAATGCAAATATAATTAGTAATAAAGATTGCTGTCATGCTCATAAATCATCAAAATAACAAGGTTCTCCATCAGGATTTCTTAATTGTAAATTTATTCATCATTGAACATATTCAATCGTCAAAATTCTATGAATAAATTTTTCGACTAAAGTCGTCAAATGAATCCAAAAATCTGATTGATACAATCTATCCTCTCGAGATTCCTCAAGCAAAACTACTTCATCAGATTCTATTTTCTCTCATTTTTTAGCTCATTCAATATCATTCTGTGTACTTTTCTTTATAATATTCCATATCTTCCATAAACATTTATAATATCATTCCAAATTAACATTAGTTTCTTCACTTCTCTTAAAAATATAATTATCAAAATCCTGTAATTCATTCAAATACTTCCATTCTACTAAATCTCTTTGTGAAGATAAGATTGTAAAAGTATTTTTCAAAGGATACCACATCGATTCATTAGATTTTCTTTCCCATTTGTTATATATATGCATACAAATATATAATAATTCTCTCTCCTGTATACAAACTAAAGAAAAGAATTCCATAGGAGTTAAAGCTGCTTTATCTATAACAAATTCTTGTTTTTTCTCATCAAACTCTGCTTTCAAACGAATTTCTTTTATCTCATTTTTTATATGATTTAAACTGAAATGAGGAAATCTATATTTTAATTCACTATACTTTTCTATAATCGAGTTAATTTTCTTAGCATTTTTACATACAAAACCAATATTATCAAAATCTGAATCAAAAAGCTCTACAACCACTTCGATTTTTGATGGTTTATCCTGAAATTTATTATGTTTACTAAGTTTATAGGCAGTCTTTGAAACTAATTGAATTGCATTTTTGTATTCTTCTTTTCTCTTCTCTTTTAAAATAGAAGGATCAAATGTATAATCAAATATCAAGTTTCTACAAAACTGATTAATAATTTCTATAAAATTACTTTTTCATGAACCATTTGCACCAATCAAAATATTCATATCTGAATTGTTCTCAATTTTCTCAAAATCCATTCAATCAAAATCATCCAAATTATTAACATATGGGAAACTCATAAGATTGGATATTTTTAACTCCCTAATTTTCATAGAAACAATTTTCCTAATTTAAAATTTTGTTTACTACATTAGTATAATTCTTTTTTTAGAAAATGCAAATTTTCAAACACTAAATTATAAAAATTTTCAAATAATCCTTAAACCAATTTTTATTATAAATTAATTAAAAATCAGTTTCTATCTAATATTTATAACTTAAGATTATTTTAAGATTTATGAATATAATGCCACCGTTCCAAAAGGAACATTCTCCCAGAGAATATTTTAATCTCTAATATTATAAACATGAACACAAAATGAAAAAGATTAGCTACAATTTTATGACTTTCATCAGTAGTATTGGCTACATGAGTGGGAGTCTATGCAGCAAAAAATGATGCTCAAATTGAGTGAGCTTTAGACAAAGAAAGACCTCAAATGGAGATGAGACAACTTGAATCTGGAGAAATGATGAAACATCCTGGAATGGAATGATTTAATCCAGAAAACTTTGATCCAGAGGATATGCCTCAAAGAGAAGAAAAAGGAGATCGATTCTGATTTGCTTTTATTGATGAAGAAAATTTAACAGATGAACAGAAAACTGAGATTGAAAAGCTTCAAGAAGAAAGAGATGAAGCTATCAAGAAAATTAATGATGAATTCTTTGATAAACTAGAAAATTTTATCTCAGAGAATAAACTTGAAGATTACGAGAATTTCGTTGAAAATCACGAAAATATGAAATGAATGCCTCAACAAAGATGAGAGCACAAAATGAAGGGAGATTGTCCCATGAAAAATATTCAGAAACCAAAAGAAACTAATGAAAAATAATATACATTAGTTAGACTTAAAGAGCGAAAGGTTTTGATAGTTTCTTTCGCTCTTTTTTATATTGAAAAGTTATAACCAAAAAATATATTGAACTAATATAATTTTATATTTAAATCGTTTAATATGAAAAAGTGATATTGTCTTTCAATTCTATGATTACTTCTGATTTGAACATATTGTTTTTGAGAAGAATATAGTTCAGAGCTAAAACAAGCCTACAATTGGGCTTATAAAAATGAAATAACAACCATGAATTCAATAGACAAAGCTAATATGAAATGAAACATTACTAGAGAAGAAATGGCTAAAATGATTAGCAATTATGCTATAAATATTCTATGAAAAACCCCAGATACAACAAAGTCCTGTTTATTCTCCGATTCGAACATAAACCCTGGTTTAGTTGAATTCATTACCAAAAGTTGCCAATTATGATTGATGGGACAATGAGTAGCATCATTTAGACCTAAAGATTCAGTTACTAGAGCAGAATTTTGAACTGTTCTTTCTAGAGCTCTACGATGAAATAAAAACGAATGATGATCTACATACTACGAAAATCATTTAAAAGCCTTAAAATCTGAATGAATTATGAATAAAATAGATATACCAATGAACAAAGAGGTGAGGGGATATGTAATGTTAATGCTCATGAGAAGCTCATGAGAAGATGTTTCAAATACTGATAATTCAAACATAGACAACCAAATTTCAGATGTGATATGAATGTTAGATTAATTTATCGAAATTTTAACAAAAAATTTTTCAAAAAAAATTCAGATTTTCAAAAATTTTATAAAAAAATCTTTCACTTTTTTTACACCAATTAAAATTTAACCAGTTTATAACTAGTAAAACTTTTTATAAAAAAAGTCCTCAAAAATTTGACAAAAAAAATTTTCTGATTATAATATATTCGTCATCATGAATCAGTGATTTAAGAAGTTCATGTTGATACAGATGAGTTCTTTCACAAATTATGTAACTGGTAAATGTTCTCCATTTGCTTTAATAACTTGCTGAATGTGCAAATCATTCTATACTGTTATCTATGAATCCACATATTTAACTAATTTCCTCTTCCACCCTGGTGAAAGATGTATAGCAATTATTAAGGTCGACATTTTCATTGAGAATACCTTCCAAAGATTAAGGTTCTCTAGCTAATAATTTAAACAATTATTAGTTCAACTGAAAATCGATTCTAGTTATCTCTTATAGGTTTCTTATATTTATCTATTTCGCTCTAAAATAGTGATAAGCATGATAGAAATACCTACTATTGTTACCTTATCAGCCTATTATGAAATATTTAAATCTTATAAGGGCAATGATTAGAAAATAATGATCAAGGCATTTAGATTCATATGTTGCCGGATACAATTTATAACAATCATTTGAGAGAAGGTCTTAAATGAGGATATATCCTGCTCTCTAGAGATTTATTTCTTTAGCTGATAAAATTCATTTGAATTTGCTATCTCATGGAATCTTCTACTTTAGGTTTGCCTAAAGCATGAGATACTTCATTAGTTAATAGCTAATGATGCTTCATACCAAAGGCACCTTACATAATTTATATCTCATTCTGGAGATAGAGTAGATTCTTATCTGCTCTTTTTTTATTTCAAAAAATATATTGAAATCTGATTTTATTACATTATTAATCAAATTATATTGTTGTTAAGATTTTATTTCATTAACAAAATATCATGAAACTAACTTACAAAGACTGATCACTAGAATATGTTATAGAATGAGAAACATTATTCGTGTTATCTATTTTTGTAGAAGAGAGAAGACAATGAACCGCTACTCAATTGATGAATATGTTATTAGAAAAAGCTAGAGAAGAAGAAGTTAGTGTAATTGAGTTGCCTGCTATGTCTTTCGATCCAGAAGAATGAATGGAAACAGAAGAACTAAAAGATCGATGTGAAAGAATGTGATTTGAAACTGTAGAAAAATATTCAATATGAGAAAACAAATGATATGCTATGAGGATGGAATTATAAAATAGAAAATATACACTCATATAACAATTTAGTCTAATTGAACCTTGATTTTTCTGTATATAAAAATATATTATTAACTATATAAAATAAAACCTAAAAATAAAAAAGTTATGTATACATTCGTAAATTCTATCGTAGAAATCCAAGTTGCTCAAAAAGAACTTGAAAAGTATTCAACTGAAGCAGAGCAGAGACAAGCTATGGAAAAGATTCAATCCAAGACAATTATTTCCTCATGTCGCAACATTCTCTACTTGATTGGAGCCATCACTTCAGCGGGATTGATTCAATGGGCATTACAGTAATTCTATTCGGACAGGTAGTTATTTTAACTACCTTTTTTGTTATTTTTCTTGAAAGAAATATACTTTTTTCTAAAATAACTCTCGTTATTCAATTAACAATATTTTGAAACGTATGATAAAAAACGGTATTCAATCAAATATAAAGGATAAAAACATTAATAATATTTTTTATAAAATAAAAAATTATACAAACTACTCAATAATAGAAACTTACAATATAGACATTAAAAATGACTACGAAACAATACAAAAAATAACAAAAAAGAATTGACTAAAAAATTTTTCCGAATGCTCAGAAGAAGTACAAGATGCCATAAAAATCGTATATTGAATGAAAGAGTCTGAAAGAATATTTATTCATCAAGAACGAAATAATTTTCTTAAATACTTAAAAAGAATCAGGCTTATTTGAGCTATAAAATCTGCATATTCAATTTTATGCTTATTTTTTACCAAAGAAAAAAGTCATAGAAGAATAATCAACATATGAAAAAATATTAGTTATGAGTGAATTAATAAAGATGGAAAGTACCTTGAATCTAAAATAAAACAAATTTCGAATCCCGAAGAGAAATCTGTAATAGCATATCTTCTGTGAAAAATAAAAGACAAAAAAATGAAAAAAAAATTCAAAAAGTTTGGCAAAACTCCAAATCAATTTGACCTTCTATTACAACAATGCAGAAAATGAGAAATTATGCTAACTAACGGTATAAACTTAGACTGAACTTCTTCATTATTTAAGGATTTAACCCAAGCTGTATCATGATCCAGACGATGCCACTGTCTAATAATTTCAGATGTAATAAAAGATAAACACTGAATTATAAAAGATCTAAAAGTTATACAATCAACTCTAAACTGATGAGTCCATGAAATCACATTTAGAAAATATATCAAAGAAAACTATTCAAAATCAGATTTTCTACTAGCATCCTTTCCAAAAGATAAAACGAATCCTATCATCATAAACGCAAAAAACCACATATGACAGAAATACGATAGAATTGCTATGATATTGGATATTATTACATGATGAGATTTTAAATATCTTTGAAAAGATTTAAAAGACATCAATAAAACCTACTGTACAGCTTTAATATTTGATGCAATTAAAAAATCTGATTACGACATACCAAAATTTCATTTAACCCCAGCTGACATATTATCAATAGAAGGATTAATCCCAGAATATGCCTGCTACTGTGATAAATTATAAAATATATTTTTAACTCATAATGTAAAAATATGGATACTTTAACAGCAATTAAAACTCGCAAATCTATAAGAAATTATAATTGAGAAAGTTTAGATATAAATCAGATTTCTGAAATTGTTGAATATTGATTATATGCTCCATCAGCACATAACGAGCAAGCCTGGAAATATTATATTATTTCCAAAAAAGAAGACCGTATTTTTCTATCTGAAATTATGGAATACGGTAAAATGCTACCTAGTGCAGGATGATGTATTTTAGCATGTTTTGATAACGATTTAGTTAGAAGCTTCGAATTTATCCAACAAGATATGTGAGCTAGTATTCAAAATATCCTTTTAGCAGCTCATGAAAAATGAATTTGAACAGTCCGATTATGACTATATCCTCACGAAGAACCTATGAATAAAATTTCTGAACATTTCAATCTACCAAATAACATAATTCCTTTTGCTATCATCTCTATGGGAATACAAGAATGAGAATTACCAGAAAAAAATCTAAAATCTGAATGAAAAATAGAAATTATATAAATTAAAACAAAGATGATATTACTTGAAATATTAGCGATAGCACCGCTCATATTATTTGAATTACAATAAAAAATATTATAACTTTTGCACAACCACTTGTTTGTTTCTTACCTGAAGGTTTTTCAATAGTTTTTATAATATTCTCAAATCATTCAGTTCATCATTTAGACAAATCAAATCAAAATATTTGATGTCCACAATATGGACATTTACTCACATTTAAATCCAATGCATTATTACAATTTGGACATAGTTTATAATCTTTTGCCATAAAGAAAATTTACTTAATAAACAACTAAAATAATAAAAATAGAAATCAAAATTACAATCCTTTTATTGAATAAATTTTGAATAAAAATATAAACTTTGTATGAATAATTCAAAAGATGACCAATTAAAATATGAAAAAGCTCTAGAATACGAAATCTTTGAAAAAGGGGAGTACGGTTTTGCAAAAAATAAAATAGAGGATGCAAAATGTATATTTGATATTTGATGACATATATGATTATTTTCAAAATGGTGCAGAAATATTAATCCAGACACAAAAATTCATTATTTTGAACCAATAGAAGAATTTTATAATAAGGCTAAAAAATCACTTTGAAATGATAAAAGCATCACCATAAATAATTTATGAATAAGTTCAGAATCTAATATCTGAATCATATTATTAAACAAAAAAATGACCATGCAATCCAGTAAATATTCTTCATTTCTAAATCCAAAATGAAAAAAAATTCAAGTTAAATACATAACTCTAAAAGAATATTTACAAAAAAATAATATAGAAAAAATTGATGTTCTCAAAATGGATATAGAATGAATGGAATTTGAAGTTTTAGATTCCCGATGAGATTTTGAACGAGAAAAAGTCGATAACTTAATCGTAGAAATTCATATTTTAAATAAAGAAATGGAAGAAAAATGGAATCAAATCTTTTTAAAAATTAAAAATATTTTTTCGAATGTAGAAGTTTTTGAATGATGATACCGTAAAGAAATATTCCTATTACGAGCAAATAGGAAACCTTGACTTTAATTAAAATTACATTATCATTAAAACTCTAAACAAAGATAAAATAAACAAAAAAACAATAAGATTATGAAAGAAGAATTAAAATTCGAGTTTTTGATACTATTATGTATCTGTTTCACGGGACTCCTATGTGAAAAACTCGTAATCACAACATCTCTTTCTCCATTATTATTGTATGGAGGAATCTTAGGAGTTGCCTTTTTGCTCTTTGTATGTGCTCTATTTACTACTATGTCAGTAAGCTCAGTATCAGATCATCCAGAAGCTCGAAAAAATACAAGAGTATTATATGGATTTCTTTCACTGGTAGCAATCTTAACTCTACTTCTACTGTTAGTATTTGAAGTTGAATCTATAATATTCTGGAGTATAATATGCATATTATGGTATTTAACGTGCACTATAAGGATAGCACTATTCTGGAAATGGTTCTAGATAGAACATTTCTAAAAAGCTATAAACTCCCCAGTGAATCACTGAGGAGTTTTTATTTAATGTTATAAATCGTATATGCTTAATCTACTTATCACCTTGGACATCCTTTCAGAAAAAACATATCCATCAAATTATTATCATATTGATTTAATCTTTCACATTCTTCATCACCAATACCATATCACTCTCATTCATATATAACCTTCCAACCATCATCGGCTTTTTCCATTATAACTTGGTAATTATCATATTCTTCTCAATTCAATTGATAAATGTTTATATTCATATATCTATCTATAACAGATCCAATTGCATAAGAAACTTTATCATAATCAAAACTTCACTTATAGTCATAACCAGATTTCTTAATAAATTCTCTCAAAGTTCATTCTTCTCATGGTACAAAATCTAATTCAGATTTATCAGCACATCATTCATAATGTTTAGAGTTTTCTACATAATCTATTCAATTATCTCAATAAACTGTTTTAGTTATATCCAAAGAAATTTTATATTCATGCGTATCTCATTTACCACCATCTACACATTCAGCCTTTTCTAGACTTCATTCTACACCATATCACTTAAAATTAATATTATCTCAATCTAATTTCAAAACATCTATATATCATTCATCCATTCAATCTGGAGTAAAAATATTAATAGCATCTCACCTAATAGACGCATACCAAAAAGGCTCCATTCATTCAGCATCGATATTAAAATCTTTGAAGGCAAGCATTCATTCCGGAGCATATCCACAACTAAGTTCAATCTGATAAGTAGCTACATCATAAAAATCTGACCAAGCTTTATTATAAGCTGCTTGTTCTTCTTCATTATCATAATCTCAATTCCAATCAATCAATTCATAAGGAATATCCTGTTCCAATGATAAGAAATAAGAACATAAGATGTTATCTTTTGAATACTGGATTGCAGCTCATCAAATTTCATCTCATACATAAAATACATGCCAACCATCAAGTATTTTATTCATATTTGGTAAATTATTTTGTCATGATAAAGCTAACTCATATCCAGTTATAGTATAATATCCATTATTTGTATGTTCTTCATAATCATATTCAGCTACATTATACCATTCAAAATTACTTTCTTTTATATTTGAATAATCAACATCTACCTCATCATCAAAACTTTTTAGAACTGAAATAATATCATTATCAGGTAAATCTGAAGATATTCATGATATTTCTATATCACAACCAACTAATGTAAAAATTCAAAGAACTAAAAACATACCCAACAAAGAAAATTTTACACATTTCATAACATGAATAAATTAATAAATAAAAATATTACTCACTTAATAAGGACTTATAACAAAAAAACAAGAAATTCTTGACAAGAAGCTTATTTTTATTATTGACATATAAATATAAATAAATAATATAAAGGTATAAAAACAAAAAATAAATGCCTATGAATACTATTTATCTCTCAGAAAGATTAAAGCAATTAGAGGAAATTGCGAGCAATCCCAATGTAAAAAATGGGATTTGGAACAGTTTTAGTCTATTCATTTCCATTTCAGATGAAATCTTGGAAAGTTTGAAAGACTTCAACGGGAATATCATTCCTCAGGCTGCTACCGAATCTGTAATTAAGAATCTCCAGAGTATCCGACCTGAATTTGAAAAGAGTTGTGGCATAAAGCTGAGTTCTAAGAATTTAGGCGAGCAATTTGAAAAGGCAAAAAACAATATAGCCAAAGCTCACAAATTCAAGTCAAAAATCTCAAAATTTTTAAAAGGATATCAAGGACATTTCGTAATCTAAACGATCAAAAAGGTGTAAGAATTCTCACACCTTTTTATTAAATACAAATAAACAAATATCAAAATCTATATAGTAAAATATCATTTTCTATTGATTAGAGAAAATATTTTTATAAAATGTAAATACTTTTAATTCTTTTTCATGTATAATGGAGAAAATAACTAACGGAGAAGAATTACAAATAAAGAGGAGAGGTAGGCCTCGCAAAAACATCCAAGAATTATCTCAAGCTTTAGAAACTTCAGAAACTCAAGTTCCTAACCGAAAAGTTTTTAACATAAACGAGATAGCCGATATTAATCCATGAGATAATCAAATAATCAATCTAAAAAGAGTTAAATCAAATAAAAATTGAGAAAATTACATAGAAATAAATGGAAGAAAATACTATGAATTCAACTGAGAATGAACTCCTAAAGATTCCATGTATGTATTTAAATGAAACTCTCTATTTATATGAGATAAATTTGAATGATTAACAAATCGAGATTGAGTATCTTTTAAATACTCAAATTTAATATGAGGAAATATAAGTTTTGAACAAGTTAAAACCAAATATGATGCGCAATGAGTAATGCACTTAAAACAAATTTATAAATCTGAAAGTTTCTCTGCTAGTGAAGTCATCGCCGTTATAAAACGATCATGAAAGATGATTAAAATTACAAAAGATTTAATAGATAAATACTTAAGTTGATCCCTAAACAAGACAACAAAAGCAACAGTTGAAGCAGCTATCAGATTAGATCCAAATGTTTTTGCATATATACAAGAATTAAAAGAATAAAAGGGGAGTTTATTTTTTATTTAAAAACTAGCGACAAAAGTACTTATCGCTAGTATGTTTTCAGATTTTTTTAAGCACTTTACACACCTCGTTCCAGTCTTTGAATTCTTTGAGATCTTTCCAATAATGTACGATACGATAACCACCAATTCTACTTTTGTATCCACAAGAACGGATTTTCTTTCCATAAATTCCTAGAGAAATAGGCGTATTTGTAAACTCAATCATCTTGGTCTCAAATCGATAGGTCTCCTTAGAAATTAAGTCCTTACAAAGGATAAAGAATTTATCTCCCTCCTGATACCCAGGTGTCACCATATAAGATCTATTAGATATATCATCTGTGTATGGATTAGCAAAATCCCATAAATTATTCCCCAGATCCAAGATTTCCTGAACTGTCAAAGTTTTAACTTTAAAATCAGAAATTGATCTGGAAAAAGATGGTTTAATAGGATTAGATACATGTAAAGCTGAAACATGAGCTTCATCAGAAAGAGATTCCTGTAATTTAGCAAATGCATTTTTAAATCCATTGCAATTACATTTGAGATCATGTACATTCTCGCCACAAAATGGACAAACATGTACTTCATTGATTGTAATTACCACATTTTTGTAAGGATATAAAAGCTTTCCATTACTTTTTTTCGATAATGCCCATATCGAAGATGTGGTTAAACTAACTTCAAAAAAATGTCTAATATTCTCCATAAACGTAACCGTTTTTTATTTGTTGTTTTTATTTTGCTAAAGAAAATTATAATGATTACCTGTATAATATCAATACTAGTTGGCTTTTAATATTAGTAATAAGCATATAAATATACTTGAAAATTATATTTCTTTCATTATCATTCACTTGTGAATTTTTTTCATTTGAGGTAATTAAACTATATAATCATGTAGTCGTGAGACTAGGTTTGGTTAACGAAAAAGATTTCGAGGATTAGTTATTTAAGTATTACCTAGCGAGGTATTAGGAGAGCTCTTGTTTTCAAGAGCTCTTTCTTAGTTTAAATCCTAATCTCTCATTGAATTATAAAAATAAATCTGTATTATAACTCTTGCCCAGGTGGTAAAACGTTATTACGTTAATCATCTGTAATATTTTAGAAATACAACCTACCCCAGCTACTGTGAAGTACCTGGGTTTTTCATTACTTATTGATTTTTTAGGTTAAATAACTATATTACCCATTGCCGTATTCGGCAACTTTTTTTGGCTCATTGCCTCGCTGCTGTGATAGCACCGAGGTTTTTTTATTAAAAATGTAATCAATTTTTAAGAAACATAAGTTAAGAACTAGTATATCTCTCAAAAGTAGGGTAGTATATCTATTTTTTCATCAAAAATTGTAATATTTTCATCTACTTTGCATTTATTTGTTTATTTTTTCTAATTATTTTTTAATTTTGAAAAAAAGTGCATAAATAAGCACGAATTCAATATTTTCTGAAAATTGCTTTTACTTTGCACAAGGTACATTGTGCAATGTAAATTTATATACTTTTTTAGCGTTTTTTAGACACTCACCTTTTTAAGCCATTTTTTCATTTTAAATCTTAAATAAAATTTTATAATGTATAGTAAAATTAAAAAACATATTTAAAAAATTTTTATCTTTATGGGGCAGTTCGTTATTTTTCAAAAGAAGACTCCCCTCTAAATTGACCATAAATTTTCATTTTCATCTAGAAATCAAGGAACACTAGGTAATAACTAGCATTTATTACAAGATAAAAATAAGACACGTTTTTTATCAAAGTGGAACAATATACCACCTCGGACAAAAAACGTCGCTTAAAATTTTCTGATTTTTCTGAATTTAAGCAAAAATTTATCATTTTTTATTCTATCATGATTTCTCATATTCAGATTTTTTTATTTCTTTTTTTATAAAATTTTGGTGATAAATGATCCATAAAAATTTTTATATTAACATTTAAAATTTTTACATTAAAAAACTCCCGAATTTTTTTTGATTCAAAAACGGGGGAGTTTACTTTTTATAAAATTAATTATAGCTAATATCAAAGATAAGAAACTCTCCTTCCAAATCCTCATTGTAAAGAAGAGATCATTTGTCTAAATTCATTAAATGAAAAAAGCCCCTCCGGATTGTTTTTGAGGAGGACCGGAGGGGACTGGCAGGTGATCTACATAGAGATCGGGGGTGAATGGTCCGGAGCAGATGAACCGGGAAATGGCCTTGAAGGGCCGGATATATGTTGGAAGAACTTGAATACAATTCTTCGAGTGAATGGAATATAAAGTTTTACCTTTTAAATTCAAGATATAATGAAACATTTTTTTGAAAAAATGAGCATTACTAAATTAGCATTAACCACTAATTCTTTCTCTTCCACTCCACTCGCAGGTAATTATTGAATTCTTATGATAACATTTCAATTTCTGAATCAAAAAATTGTTCCTGAAATGCTGTTTGTTTCCTTATTTCTTCTTCGGTAAATTTCATTCATTCAGGAGCCATTACCCATTTTTCTTCTACGTCATCGTTACGATGAATAATAGCAATTACATCTCATTCAAAGGTTTCTAAAGGTTTATCAACTCACATAATATACACATCTTGTTCTTCTCAATCTCATCACATTACTCATTCTACGTAACCATAATTCAACGTATAAAAAATGTTTTTGTGTTTAGGATGATAGGTTCATAATGGCCTATCAATAACAGCTTTTACATGAATAGTCTTTTTCATCATTATATAATTGATTTATAATATAAAAATCAATAAAGCCCACCATCACAACCAACTAAACAATAACGCAAAAATTCAAATTGAAAAAAAGAAGCGTAATCAATCTTCTCCAAAGCATAAACATACTATAAAGAAAATAACCCATCCCATATTATTTATTTAGATACGAAATAAATTATTATCCCATGCTATGGATTACGAAAAAAAATTAATAATGTGACATCCTTCCCAAATTTTCTACCCATTTTTATGAATATCAATAGTCATAAAGCTCAACAAAAACAATCAAACTTTTTATTAAAAATAATAATAAAAAACTGACCTCAAAAGAAGTCAGCTTTTTGTATACGAAGTTACTTTAACCAGCATAAGCAATAGCAATTTTTCTCAATTTCTGTTTATAATTAATTGGTTCGGAGAATATGCTAAAGAATGTCCTATTAAGATTATTTTCGATAATATTTTTTCTTTCTTCTTTCTGGATATCTTCTACCCTAAATAAAACAGGATTATATTTTGTAGTATAGATCTGATGGAACTCCTTAAAATTGATATAAATTGTATCTTCTTGTTTATAACAATCGACATTGTGGTGTCTCAATATATCTCTCACTAATTTTCGAGAGATACAATAGATTTCAATGATTTCTTGTAATGATAGGAATTCTTCCATGATATAATTACATATAATCTAAAAAATCTAATAACTATTTTCTTCTTTTGATAACTCTCCTACTTGGTTGTTTAGTCTCTACTCATATATTTAAAAAGTTCCCCTCTTGCATCATCTTTTCATACTTTTTTACATCCATCAATACTGCAACAGGCATATTATTAACAAAAATTATTTTATCTCTTTTTAGATCTTTAACATATGCATTCATGTTCTTTTTTAGATCTGTCACTGATACACACTGGTCTGTAAGCATAAAGCACCGAATAAAGAACTAAATTAAAATTTTTATATAGCTCTAAATTAAGACTTTTTTTTCAAAAATCAAGAGATTTTTACTAAAAAAATCTGATCAATAAAAAAGTCAGTTTTTTAGCCTTAATTTAAGACAAATTTTTATTTTAAATAAACAAAAAAATAATTTCTTTTCTTGAATTTAATATTTAATTACATACCTAATAAATAGTTTATTCAATATTTATTTTTACATGACTACTTATTCATTTTCTCAAATAGGACTTTATAACCAATGTCCTAAAAAATATCAGTTTAGATATGTAGATAAAATTGAAACTGAATGATGATCCTCTCCAGATTTAATTCTTTGAACTTCTGTTCACTGAGCTTTAGAACGATTATACAAACAAATAAATATTTTCATTACACCAACCAAAGAAGATACTTTATCCAAATTTCATGAACTTTGGGATGAATGAATCAAAGAAGCCTGAAATGAAATGATTTATAAATGAGAACAAACAGCTGAAGATTATATCAGAAGATGAGAACATTATATAGAGGAATATTACGATAAATACTCCTCTTTTGAATGAATAAAAGTTATTGGAACAGAGCTTCAATTAACTTTTAAATTACAAGAAGAATGAGAACCTGTATGAAGATCTTTTAGATGATTTGTAGATAGATTAGATAAAGAAGGAACGGATACTTTTGTAATCAATGATTATAAAACTAATAAATATTTACCTCCTGAAGATAAAGAAGAATATAGAGAACAATTGACTTTATATGCTCTTTGAGTTAAAGAAAAATATTGAAAATATCTAAAACATATAAAAGCTAAACTACATTATCTTCATTTTGACTTAACAGATGAATGGGAAATTACTGATGATTTAATTCAACCTATTAAAGAAAGATATGAAAAAGCTATAGACGAAATTGAAAAGAAAAAAGCTCAATATGCTGAAAGTTTCAATATGGATAAAAATATATTTCCTACTAACTGAAATAATTTCTGTTGACATTGTGAATATAATAATCTTTGTCCTTTATTCATGCATTTTTGCATGGAAGATGAAACTTTAGGTTGAGGAGATCTATGAGATAAAACAGTAAAAAGATTAGTAGATGAATATGCAGAATTATCAAAGAAAATTTCTCAAGAAACTAAAGAGAAAGATATTATTAAATCAGCATTAATTGAATATGCTGACTCTAAATGATATGAACAGTTATTCTGAAATGAAAATAATATGAAGATTTCAAAATCTGGTACCTATTCTATGAAAGATAAAGATGCTTTAAAGAAATATCTGATTGAAAAGTGAGTATTTAACGAGGTCTGAGAGATATCGTGGAGTAAAGTTACATGATTAGTTGAAGATTGAACTATAGATGAAACAACTGCTAATGAATTGTTAGAGTATAAAGATTCTCGAAGAGTTAGTGTTAGTAAACAAAAATGAGATAAAAAGGAAGAGGAATAATTAAATTTTATCTTAAAAACTAATAAAAAAGTACCTAGAGATTACTAGGTACTTCAAGTTCTTTTACTTCAATAAACTTTTCTGGATACTTAGCCATATCTTTTTTATAAAGCTTACGTACCATCAATAAATCAGATTCACAGTCAGTTGGAATAATAGTATCAAACGCACCAATTTCTTTCGTTTTGAAATTAACGTAAGTTGGCACTATTGGAACCCCCGCCTTATTAGCGATTTCCCAAAAACCTCTAAACCATTTTTTTGTTGATTTACGAGTTCCCTCCGGAGTTATCACTACTGATAATGGACCACCTTTTCGAAATTCAGCAACCGCCCTAGGAACCAGCCTATTTGTAGAGTTTCCTCTATCAACACTAATACATCCTAATCCTCTCAAAAAGGGTCCCAAAGGCCAAAAGAAGAATTCCTTTGCAATGAAAACCCTACCATTACTACAGCATGCCCAAAGATATGCTGCACCGATGATAAAATCCAGTGCCGAAGTGTGTGGTGCCATCACAAAAACACAACGCTCAAATTCAGGACGACTGCCCTTCTCTGGAAGATTCAATTTCCATCCACAGAGTTTCACCAAACAGATCCAAAAATTTTTTAAAATTTTCATAATTTACCTCCTTTTTTTATTTGTTATTTATTGTTTTTATTTAATTAACATAATATATACATAACTATACAAGCAAAATCAAGTACTTTTAGGAATTTTTTACAACATAACTTAATAAATTATTGAAAAACAACACACAATAATTATATTTAATACCAATTCATTTTATCAATAATTATATATTTATGAAAAAAATCTGACTTTTGACTACTCTATTCTTTGGTGGATTATTACTTACAGGATGCAATACAGCTACAGTAGAGGATCCTGAAATCTCTGATAATTGTGATACAGGTAATGTTTGTGAACTCGACATAAATGAATCTGAAGATTTCGTTTCTTATTATGACAACTGAGCTATCAGAGAAACTTGAACTTATACCAATGGTATGAAACAAGGTACTTGGACTACTTATGATGAAGAATGAAACATTATAAATACAGAAGAATATAAAGACTGAGAACTTGTAAATTGAACAGAAGAGGAATCTGAATCTTTAATCCTAGTTTTTTCTCCTACTGGAAATACTAAAAGAATTGCTACATTCATCTCAGAAATAACTGAAACTGATTTTACTGAAATCATCCCTGTACAAGAATATACTGATGAAGATAGAAATTGGAGAAATGAAGAATCTAGAACTTTTAAAGAATTTAAGGATCCTAGCATTAGACCTGAAATTGAAAATGAGATTAATTTAGATGGATATGACACTATCTATCTTTGATTCCCTATCTGGTTCGGAATTACTCCTAATATTATCTTAACATTACTAGAAAACTATGATTTCTCTGGTAAGAATGTTGTTCTTTTCTGTACTTCTGAACACGTAGGAATTGAAAAAGCTGTAGAATACTTAGAACCTTATAATCTAAATGTTATTGGAAGTAAGAGATTTGAACAAGGAGCTACAAAAGAAGAAGTTCAAGAATGGTTAGAATCTTTATAGAAATAAATATATTGGGATAGAGTACTCAAAAGATCACTTTATAAAGCGATTGGTTATTCCAATCGTTTTTTTATAAAAAGCAAGGCTCATCTATTTTTCAGAATAAAAAAAGACCAGAAGAAATACAACTGGTCTAGATAATATCTAGACCGCCTGCCAACCCTTATTAAATTGAGTTGTATAGAATAGTTTATCTTCAACAAACCACTTTATATAACTCAATCCTTCCTTCATATTAACACAAAAGGCGATCTAGTTTAACTCGCATCATTTCATCTTTGGTAAGACTCTCTAATGCAGAATAAATGATTTCAGAATACAGATAATCATCTACTCAAATTCAAGCAATACGCTGAATTCTC